>Ga0163150_10003685_pt1 | contig 21291 bp, 19 predicted proteins | sample OliLakLV19P2IB_FD_148628 | JGI IMG/M metagenome (GOLD analysis project Ga0163150, IMG submission 148628) | Freshwater microbial mat bacterial communities from Lake Vanda, McMurdo Dry Valleys, Antarctica - Oligotrophic Lake LV.19.P2.IB | ecosystem: Environmental > Aquatic > Freshwater > Lake >...
CCCGGCAACAGCGGTTCTATCAACCGCCAGCTCCGGTCCGTGATGACAAAGCGTTCCCGTCGCATTGCAAACCTCCCAAAAGGAAGTTTGAATCAGCGTTCGGGCAGCCTGTGAATCCCTAATGTCCGCAGGGCCTAGCCTGCGTCTCTTTTGTATCCGGCGTACGCCACCGTTGCTGGGCGATCTCTTGCGTGCTCGCCTTCGCGGTCCTTTTGGAGGCGATCCAGGGGCCGATCCTAGCTAGGCCGCGACGCCTCCCTTCGCGATCTTGCGGCTAGCGCCTTGGGAGCCGTCGGCGGTTTCGGGTCGGCCGCAGCCCTCGCGTGGCTTTACGTCCGCAACCGGTCCGTTGAATCAACCCGCCTTCAATTGAAACCGGTCGAAGGTGGGTAAGTTGATCTGATCAGCCAACTTGTCTGCACCCGAATGGAGGCGGTTTGATGAAGGTCAGCTTGCGTTGACAATCCACGAGCGCTTCTCTGCCTGGCCGAGGTAATCGCGATACATTCTTTGCGCCCGAGCGGTGATTTCCAGGTCATGTCTTGTGCGAAGGTCCCGCGCCTCCGGTTCGTCAAAGGCATGGGTCGCCCCCTCCAGCACGACAACCTGCATGGCTTGTCCCGGCGTCGGCATCCGTTCGAGTGCTCGACCGAGGGAGCGTCCGCCCACGATCACGTCGCGTGTTCCTACAAGCGCCATGGGCGAGACATCGACCCGAAGTCCACGCGTTCGCGCCAGCGAACCAGGTCCCGCGAACGGATAGACCAGAAACGCGCCGACCAGTCCCGCCAGAGGTTCGCAAGGAAGGCCAGACAACCCCGTCGTTTCCATAACCTCGCGGCCAGGAGACATGCACATCGCGTCGAGCGCAGTCCATCCGCCATGGCTCCACCCGGCGACGACGATACGATTTCGATCCGCCCACGACTGTCGGCGCACCCATTCCAAGGCGGCGTAGAGGTCACCCGCCCGTTCGCGGCCCCAAAGGCGAGCACCCGTGCAGACAGTCGCATAAGCTTCCAGCGATGAAATTCTCCGATGCCGATAGCTGTCGATGATCAGTGCTGCCCAGCCTGCCAGGCGCGCGGCCCCCGCCCACCGTGTCTGCATCGGCTTTTTGCCCCCGCACCCGTGCAACTGGATGACAACTGGGAATGGTCCGTTCCCTTCTGGACGGACAATATCCAAGCCGGGCAACAGCGCCGCGATACGCTCCTCAAGGGTCTGGCGGCCGACCACGCGGGGACCCCCTATGTTCCGGAATGGATTGATGACGGGCTCAGCAAATCTGCAGACATTCAGCGCGTGTCGCAACGGACCCTGTCATGGAGAGCCGGCGCCTATAGTCTGACGCGCAGCATCTTGCCGGTCTCGCAACTCGCCAAGCAGCGCGCGATCAAAATCGCCGGTCGCAAGCCCGTTCCAGTCGACGATCCGCTCCTTCATCGAGGCCGTCTCGCGCGCCGCCTCGAATGTTTCGCCCGGGATCAGTTTTAGCTCGTAAAGCCGTTCGGCGGAGTATCCTGTCAGCACGAAGGCATAATGCCAGCCCAGCGAAGCCGACTTGGCCAACTCGTTTGTGCAATTCGACACCAGCGTGTTGTAGAATCTCGGCTTACGAGAAATGTCGATCGTCTTTTCCAACAGCCGCCGTGTGAACACCAGTTTCTGTTCATCCGTAAGCGCGAGCGGGTAGACGAAAACATTATGGTCGAGAAACACCGCGCGCCGAGTCAGTAGTTCCTTCGGCGTCGACCAGATGTAAGCGAGTTCCAAGGTGTTGAAGAGCCCCCAGAACGCCGAGTACTCCTCATCCGCCTCGCGCCTTGCTTCGATCGTAAGGCCGATCATCCGGTCGTCGGCGAACTCGAACAAGACAAGCGTATGCGCCGCCGGCCTCAGCGCCGGATCGGGCTCGACAACGAACCAGACATTCTTGAGATCGGAGAACTGCTCCGAGGCCGTCGTGACAGATTTGGAGACTGGCCCCTGGCTGTCATAGGCCCAGTCCATCGCCGGACCGAGGGAAAAGCCGTCCTCCCGCAGGTTGATCGTCGGCATGGTCGCGAGATGTTCGATCCAGTCGCGGTCCAGCCTCGGCTTGGCGAACGCGACCTTCGCCCCCCACAACAGGACGATGGCGAGTGCGGCCAGCAATCCGGTAACGATCGGCCGCCTACTGATCCAGGATTTCATGGAAGGCCCCTCCCGACCGCCTCACCAAACAGTTCGCCCTGATTAACAGGCTGCCGCCAAATGTAACTGCAGCAACAGTCCGCCCGGTGAGAAGCCGCTATCGCGGGTCGCATTTTTTCCGGGCGGGGCAGGCACGCATGTCGGCGAAAGACGGTACACGAAGACGCTTTCGTCCTGCTATCGCTTTCGGCTAACTGCGGGCGCGGGTGAGTCCGCGTGAATCGGGCCCCGCCATGCTCCAGCTAACCCTCCTGCGCCACGCCAAGGCGGACCCTGATGATGGCAAAATCGACGATTTCGATCGCGCCCTCGCTGATATTGGCAGGACGGACGTCCCCAGGACAGCTCGCGCCCTCGTCGAGGGAGGAGCTTCGCCTAACATCGTGTTGGTCTCGGAGGCACGGCGCACACGGGAAACCTGGGAGCTCGCGCGGCCTTTCTTCCCAAAAGCAGACATATGTTGGCTGAGATCGCTCTACCTCTGCCCGGCGGAAACGCTGCTGGCCGAAGCTGTCCGGTCCGGCGGCGAGCGCGTTATGCTGGTCGGCCACAATCCGGGACTGCACGAGTTGGCAAGCCGCCTTGCACATCGCAACACGAAACTGGACATGCGCCTGCGCGCCGGTTTTCCGACGGCCGCCGGCGCTATTTTCGACCGCAAGAACGAGGAAGCGTCCTGGAAGCTGCGCGCCTATGTGACGCCCAGGGATCTCTGAATTGGCTTAGCCGCCCGCCGCCGGCTGCTCGATGAACAGATACCTCATTTCGCCGAATGACCAACCATTGATAAGGCCGACGATGTAGGCTGCATAAAACAGCAGGAACACACCCGAAGTCACGAAACCGATCTTCCGTCTCGCGAAGATGAGGAGGGTGATCATGACCGCCGACAGGCCCATCGCCCAGTGGCTATAGCCATGGAACTCTGAACTCAGCTGTTGAGGCCCGATCAATGCGATCGCACCGCCGGCGCCGAGAATATTGAAAATGTTGGAGCCGAGGATATTGCCCATCGCAACATCGCTTTGCTTGCGGAATGCGGCGGCGAGGCCCGCGCCCAGCTCTGGCAAGGACGACCCAATCGCCAGTATGGTCAGTCCGATGGCTTCCTCGCTGAGGTCGGTGGACTTGGCGACCGAAATCCCTCCGTCCACCAGCAATTGCGATCCCAGTGGCAGGCCGACGACTCCGATCAGGATCAGGGTCGACATTTTCCATGCCGCCATCCGCTGGAGCTTCTGCTCCTCCGGCGTGTCCTCGGACATGTCGGTTCGCGCGAACATCCACGCCAAAAGCGCATAAACGGCGAGCGCTCCGAGGAAGACCGCGCCGATCAGGGGATTGAGACCGTAGAACAGCGTTATACCAATCCAGGCGGCGGTGGCGGCAAGCATCACCAGCGCGGTCGCCCGCATCCGGGGCGCGGTCACCGCCATGGGGTAGATGATCGCCGGGATAGCTATGACGAGCCAGATGTTTGCGATGTTGGAACCAATGATATTGCCATGCGCAAGCCCGGTGCTGCCCTCGAGAGTGCTACGGATCGCGATGATGAATTCCGGCATCGACGTGCCAAAACCGACGATGACGATGCCAACAAGAAGCGGGGAAACGTTCGCCTTATGTGCTGCCGCAAGCGCTCCGCGCACCAGACAATCGCCGGAATACAGCAGGATGAAGAACCCAAGCACGACGAACACGATCGACGCCGTCAACGGCATGGCCGAGGTCTCCCCTGATCAGTATGGAAGCTGATTCAGTCCATTCGCCGGTATTCGATTAGGTTCAGCACGGCAAAAACCACCACCACAGTCAGGATCGCGTATACGGCCGCCATGCTTACCTCCCTAGATCATCCTTCGATCGAACTGGATCAGACTGATCGAAGAAAGATGCTTGATCTCAAAAGTGTAGTGCAACTTGTCTGCATCCTGGCGGACAAGAGGTTGCTCTGGCCCGAAACCCGATCCTTCTATCCCGCTTCAGGACATGAGGCTACGATGCAATCACCGGCAAGCCTGAAAGGTCCACTCCTGTGTCTCCCACGCTGCGCGATCGCGCCTTCCAGTCGTTCTGGAAGCTGCAGAGATCGCTGACAATTGGGGTTCGGGCCGTCGTTACTGACGAAACGGGTCGGGTGCTGCTTGTGAGGCACACCTACATGCCCGGCTGGCATTTTCCAGGCGGCGGCGTCGAACGGGGTGAAACCTGCAGCGTGGCGCTCATCCGCGAATTGCGAGAGGAAGCGGGAGTCGTGGTAGCGGGTGTCCCGGCCCTTGTCTCTGTTCACGCAAACCATGCCTATTTCCCCAACGACCACGTTCTACTGTATCAAATCGACGGCTGGACAATAGGAGAGGCTTCATCCCGGGGAGAGATTGCGGAGACCGGATTCTTTGGCCTCGGCGCGCTGCCGGCCGCCGCCAGTCCCGGAACGCGGCGGCGACTCGCAGAACTTTTTGGGGGCGCAGCGGTGGCCGAACATTGGTGAACAGCTGCCCGGACTTGCCTTTTTGCGACGTACCCCGCGCCATTGATTTGCGGCAATGTCCGCGCAACCCTTATGCTGTCGGGCCGGAATGGAGAATGTCGTGCGCGTTTCAGGGTATGTCATTTCCGCCGCAGCATTTGCGGCTGCGGCATGCGGCGCTCCCGCCGGCACGGATCAGAAGAACCCGCTCAATCCGCTTGCATTATCGGCCCCCGACCAGGCGGTAATCGTCGGGGCGATACAGGTGAGCGAGGCGATGGGTGGCTGTTCCAAGCCTGCTGCGCCAGGCCGCGAACCCCGGATCGTCAATCTGGAAAGCGGGGCGATCGCGATGATTCCCTGCAATGCGGACGGGTTCGCGTTTACCGACCGGCTTTTCCTGTTGCTCGACACGCGACCACCCGAATTGCTGTCCTTGCCCGACTACGGATCCACGGGATGGTTTGCGAGCGACCAGGCCAGCATGGCCGAGCTTGACGCGGGGACAGGAACGCTCACCACGATGCGAAAGATCGATGGCGGGACCGCCTGCGGTTCGGAAGGCCGCTTTCAGTGGGACGGCGCACGCTTCGTCGTCCAGGAGCTGCGATGGCAGGCTTGCGGTGATCCGAATGCTTCCGGCCCGCCCTTCCCGGCCATCTGGCCGACCATGACGGGAAGCACGGTCGACCCCGGCGCGACAACGCCTGCGCCTTAAGCGCCATGTCGCTGCTCGATGGTCTCCTGATCTCAGCAATACTGAGCGTGTCCGGCTGGCGCGTTTTCGCGCGTTCGGCGTCACGAAAGGTAGTCGGCCTCGCCGTCCTGGCTTTGATCACACTGGCGGCAGCGCAACTTGTCGTCGAGGGTTTCTACTGGCAGGCCGCGCCCGGCTATCTGCTTGTCTTTCTACTTGTACTGCTGACGCTATTTGACGTCAGGCTTCAAGTCGGCCCCGGTAGAATCGCAGGTCAATTTTTGCTCGCCGCGCTGGCGTTAATCGCCCTTGCACCATGGACACTGTTTTACCCTGTCCCGCAGCTCACTAGGCCAGACGGTTCCCATGCAGTCGGCACGGAGATCTTCCGCTGGGTCGATCAAGCCCGCGCTGAAGACGCGACCGACCTGCCGGGCGACAAGCGCAACGTCATTGTGCAGGCTTGGTATACAGCGGCTCCAGGCGTGCGCGGCGCGCACTCCATCTATATCGACGGACTCGGACACTTGCCGGACAGCGTATCGCTATTTCCTGGTTTCCTCATGGCGCAATATGGCCAGATCGACACCCACGCCCTCACCAACGCACCGATCTCTGGTGAGCAAACGGCATGACCGGTAGTGCTCTTTACGCCCGGCTATGGCGCTCCGCGGGCCTTCTACACTGGCCTTGCGACTGGCTTGGCGAGCCGAGGCTACATTGTCCTCGCCATTGACCATCCATATGAAGGCGCCGTTGCGGAACTTGCGGATGGGGACATTGCCACCACCCAAGAAGCGCTTCTCGGCGATGATCCCGGAATGACTCGGTTCATGCCTGGTCACCTGAATCTGCGCGTGGCTGACCTGAGTTTTGTGCTGGACCAGTTGGGCCGGCCTGACGTCTTGGGCCCGCGCCTTGCTGGAAATTTCAATCTCGAAAGGATCGCCGCCGTCGGTCACTCGCTCGGCGGCGCGACAGCAGCAATCGCCATGGCCATCGGATCAAGGCCGCCGCCAACATCGACGGAACGCTCTATGGCGACATCCCCGGCGATAAAGTCCAACGCCCCTTCCTGCTGCTAGACAGCGATCATGTTGAGACGGGACACTCCAAAGACAACATCGCCAAAAATAGCCTTCTGATCAGCCATTTCGGCCCCGGCGGTTATCGCTACGAGATCGCGCGCGCCACCCATTTTGGCTTCACGGATGCCCCGCTGTTTTTTGCTCCGCCAGGACGTTTCGTCCTTTCCCTGCTGTTTGGCGGCGGACGCGGCCCGGAGGAAACTCAGCGCGCGACCATTGATATTCTCGCCGCGTTTCTCTGCGAACCGCTAACGGGCAAGCGCGCCGATATCGAAGCAGCGGCGGCGCGATACAAAGGCATCGCAGGCGGCCTGGTCGCCCAATAAAACGGGCGCCATGGACTTGCCGCCCGCATCTGGTTTTCCGCAGCGTGCCTCGAGCTATTCCGCCATCTCAGCCGATTTCTTCGGCGTGGGCTTCGGCTCTTCGACGAATTTGAAAGAGAGCTTGTTGGGGTCGTTCTTATCGACGTCGATCTTGACGCCTCCACCCTTCTGCAGGGACCCGAACAGCAATTCGTCCGCCATCGGCTTCTTCACATGCTCCTGGATAAGCCGTGACAGGGGACGCGCTCCGAACGCCTCGTCGAAACCGCGAACCGCAAGCCATTTGCGCGCCTTAGGCGTAAGCGCGATCGTCACGTTGCGATCCGCCAGCTGAGCCTCAAGCTGCAAAATGAACTTGTCCACGACTTGCTCGATGATCTCGGGCGTGAGCCCCGCAAAGGCGATGGTCGCATCGAGACGGTTGCGGAATTCCGGCGTGAACAGGCGCTTGATCGCCTCTTCGTCCTCACCTTCTCGCTTGCCGCGGCCGAAGCCGATGGATTCCTTGGCGGCGTCCGAGGCGCCGGCATTCGTCGTCATGATCAGAATGACATTCCGGAAATCGACCTTTTTGCCGTTGGCGTCCGTGAGAGCGCCATTGTCCATGACCTGCAGGAGAATATTGAAAAGGTCCGGATGGGCCTTTTCGATCTCGTCAAGCAGCAGCACGCTGTGGGGATGCTGGTCCACACCGTCCGTCAGCAAGCCTCCCTGGTCATACCCCACATATCCGGGGGGGGCGCCGATCAGACGTGAGACGGTGTGGCGCTCCATGTACTCCGACATGTCGAAGCGCAGCAGCTCGACCCCCAGCAGCGACGCCAGCTGCTTGGCGACTTCGGTTTTCCCCACGCCCGTGGGACCCGAGAACAGATAGCAGCCGATCGGCTTGTTGGGCTCGCGGAGGCCAGCGCGCGCCATCTTAATCGCCGTCGCTAGCGAACTGATTGCCGGATCCTGGCCGTACACGACCCGTCTGAGATCAGTTTCCAGGCTCTTCAGCTGTTCGGCATCCGACTTGGTCACCGCCCTGGAGGGAATGCGCGCCATCTTCGAGACAACGAGCTCGATCTCCCGCGGGCCGATCTGCTTGCGGCGCTTGTTTTCCGGGATCAGCCACTGGCTCGCCCCGGCCTCGTCGATCACGTCGATTGCCTTGTCCGGCAGCTTGCGGTCCGTGATGTAGCGGGCCGAGAGATCAACTGCCGTGCGAATGGCTTCGTTGGTGTATTTGAGGCCGTGGAACTCCTCGAAATAGGGTTTGAGCCCCATCACGATCTTGACCGTGTCCTCCACGGTCGGCTCGGCCACGTCGATCTTCTGGAACCGCCGCGCCAGGGCGCGGTCCTTCTCGAAGTGCTGCCGGTATTCCTTATAGGTGGTCGATCCCATGCAGCGCAGCTGACCCGACTGAAGCGCAGGCTTCAGCAGGTTGGACGCGTCCATGGCGCCGCCGGAGGTGGCGCCCGCCCCGATCACGGTGTGAATTTCGTCAATGAACAGCACCGCCTTGGGCTGCTCCTCGAGTTCCTTGACCACGGCCTTTAGCCGCTCCTCGAAATCACCCCGATAGCGCGTGCCGGCCAGCAGCGCGCCCATGTCGAGAGAGAAAATGACGGCATCGGCCAGGATCGCGGGGGCTTCCCCGTCAACGATTTTCTTGGCGAGTCCCTCGGCGATCGCGGTCTTGCCGACGCCCGGGTCGCCCACCAGCAGCGGATTGTTCTTGCGGCGTCGGCACAGGACCTGGATCGCCCGTTCCACCTCGGCATGACGGCCGATAAGCGGGTCGGTCTTGCCCTGTCGCGCCTTTTCATTGAGGTCCACGCAATAAGCTATCAGCGCTTCGCCCACGGGTTTGGTCGCCTCCTCGTCCTTCTCGCCTGCGCCTTCGACCGGCTTGGGTTTCGACATTCCGGGCTTCTTCGCAACGCCGTGCGAAATGTAGTTCACGGCGTCGTAACGCGACATGTCCTGCTCCTGGAGGAAGTAGGCGGCATGGCTGTCACGTTCGGCGAAGATGGAGACCAGCACATTGGCGCCGGTGACCTCGTCCTTGCTCGAGCTTTCCACATGCAGGACGGCGCGCTGGACGACGCGCTGGAATGCAGCGGTGGGATGGACCTGTCCGCCGTCCTCGACCACGAAGCTCGCGCAGTCATTGTCGAGGTAGTTGGCGAGGTCCCGACGCAGTTTTTCTATGTCCAGCTTGCAGGCCGTCATCACTTCGGATGCGTCCTCGTCCTCGGTCAGGGCGAACAGCAGGTGCTCGAGCGTCGCGTACTCATGCCGACGCTCGGCGGCCAGCTGCAGCGCGCGCTCGAGCGCCCGTTCGAGGCTTGGTGTCAGGGACGGCATGTTTGTCCTAGTCCTCACGTTCCATTGTGCATTGAAGAGGATGCTCCGTCCGGCGCGCCAGATCGAGCACTTGCGCCACCTTGGTTTCGGCAACCTCGTAGGTAAAGACACCGCAGACGCCGACGCCGTAATTGTGGACATGGAGCATGATACGGGTCGCTTCCTCGCGGGACTTGTTGAAGAAGTGCTCCAGTACCAAGACAACAAACTCCATTGGCGTATAGTCGTCGTTGAGCAGCAGCACCCGGTACATTGACGGCTTTTTCGTCTTCGGCTTCGTGCGGGTGGCGACGCCGGTCTCTCGGTTGATGTCGGGTGGGGTTCTCTTGTCCGCCATGTGTCCTGAATATGCTAACCGGTTCCTCGCGACGCCCACGACAACCGACACTCTCCAACACCATTAGATATGAATCTGGCGGCGGTGTGAAAGGGCTAAGGTCGGTTACCGGAGCGCAATCGCGAATTTGGCGGATTTTTTGGTGAAGCACAGATGTGGTGGCTGGTTAGCGCCCTGTCCAGTACCGCAAGAGATGCGCCTTTAGGCTTGCATGGTTCATGCAGGGTTCAACTCGCTGAAGGCCAATTGCCAATAGGATAGCCAGTGTCATGGCGAGTCGGGGCGGAAAAGGCGCCTTGGCGGCTGAAATCGGCGTATTCCCTGCGTAAAGGGATCGACGTGGATTAAGCTTTTGGTAGGTTCGCCGATGGACTCTCAATCCATCGAGGATTGTGCTCTGAGAGAGGACTCCGTCCCGAATGAAGACGTTCTCCCCCGTCTCATCGCTTCGGAAGGCGATGCTTGCGCTGATTTTGGCGATATGCGCCTGCGCGCCCGCCTTCGCCGAGAAATACGCGTCGATTGTCGTCGATATGAATTCGGCAAAGGTGCTGCATGCGCGGAATGCCGATGAGGCGCGCTATCCAGCGTCCCTGACCAAAGTCATGACGCTTTACATGGTGTTTGACGCGCTCGAAGCGGGAAAGCTCAAGCTGAACGAACGCCTGCCCGTATCGAAGGCGGCCTCAAGGCAGCAGCCCTCCAAGCTGGGACTGAAGGCCGGCTCCACAATCAAGGTCGAGGACGCGATTCGTGCACTCGTCACCAAGTCCGCGAACGACGTCGCGGTCGTTCTGGCTGAAAAGCTGGCCGGCAGCGAAAGCAAGTTCGCGGTCAAGATGACAGCCAAGGCCCGCGACCTTGGTCTCGAAAACACGACGTTCAAGAATGCCTCCGGCCTACCCGACAAGGCGCAGGTCACGACGGCGCGCGACTTAGCCAAGCTTGCCGAAGCCATGTTTTTCGACCACCGCGACTATTACAATTACTTTTCAACTTCGACCTTCACCTGGAACAAGCGCCGCTACGACAATCACAACACGCTTCTAAGAAAGGTCGACGGCGTTGACGGCATCAAGACAGGCTACACCAACGCGTCCGGCTACAATCTCATGGCGTCGGCTGAACGCGGCGGGCGTCGCGTCATCGCGGTGATGCTGGGCGGGGCGACAGGCAAGTCGCGCGATCAGCATGTGGCGGACCTGCTGGAAGCCGCCTATCTGGAGATTAATGGCGGGCTCATCGCCGACGGCATCGCCGGCTTGCGTGACCGGATCGCGTCGGGGGAAAGGGCTCTGTCCAGCGCCGACGCGCTCGCAGCAGCTCAATTGCGCCGCTTTGCCGACGCCGACGCAGAGCTTGCGGATTCGACTGACGAAGGCGGGCCTGAATCGGGAGCCGAGGACCTCTCCGCCGAAGGCGACGCCGAACAGCCGATCGATGAAGGCTCCGCCGAGGCGGCTGTCGAGGGCGACGCGGGCGCACCTGCGGCCGAAACCGTCATCCGCTAGCCGCCAGTCTGCGCTCAGCGGGGCTGCGCCCGCATGTGCGAGAATCAAAACTGGATCTCGCGCCCTTCCAGCCCCGGAAGCTTCAGCACGATCATCAGGTCGCGAATTTCCTGGCGCGCGGCCACGTGGCTCATGGTGAAGGCGACGCCTGTACCGGCGTCCGTTAGGTCCAACAATGACAGACCCATCGGAAAAAGCTCCCGATAGATCACCCGCTCGGAAAGCCCGGGGGCTATCCGGAACCCGATACGACGAGAAAGGTTGTCCAGGGCTTCGCCCACGCGCTGCTTGTTGCGGGCGTCGAGCGGCGACATCCGGTTGCGCATGACGATCCAGTCGATTGGCCGGCGGCTGGCTGCAGCCTTCTTCTTGCGGCAATCCCAGACGAGCTCGGCATAGAAGCTGGGCCGGGCGACTTCGAGGGTCTGCGGATCGACATCCCCCAGAAGATCGAAATCCACAAAGGAATCATTGAGCGGCGTGATCAAGGTGTCGGCCGCCGAATGGGCGAGGCGCGAGAGAAAAGTGTCTCCGCCCGGCGCATCGACAATGATGAAACTGTTGCGCTCGGACAAACGGACCAGGCTGTCCTGAAAAGTCCGGGCCTCCTCCGCCTCAGCCGCGTCGAGGTCGCGGGCTTGGCTTGCATCGATCCGGACCGATTCCGGCATCGGAAGACGAGCGCCGGTGTTCCTGATCCAGCGGGCGCGATTTTCGAGATATCGGGCGAAGCTGCGTTGTCGGACGTCCAGATCAAGGACGCCTACCGTCATGCCCATGCGCAGCAACGCCACGGACAGATGCATCGCCACGGTGGATTTCCCAGCGCCGCCCTTCTCGTTGCCCACGACGATCACGTGCGCAAGGCGCGTTTCCCCTGGCCCAGTCCGATCCGGATTTCCGCTCGTCGCTGACGCGGACATAAAACCCTCGGCCATGTTAGCCGTCAGCCATGGCGGACAAGGTCGATCCGTGCGGGCTTCCAGCGGAGTCGAACTCCGCACAAAGCGAATTCAAGGCTCTTGGCCCGTCCGTACGACTGGATCGATAGGCGCTCATGCCGGGGAAGATCGGGGCTGTCGGTTAATACGGCATTGATTTCAGTACCAATGCCGACCTAGAAGCGCGGCTTCTCATCGGAGCGGGATCAAGGCCTGCGTACCGAAATGCCCAGCGGGCAAAAAACTGAGGCGAAAAACGTGACCAACTTTCCCTCGCTCACCGTCGCACGGACCCGGCGGGAGGTCCGCGCCTGGGTTGGTGACGTCAAGGCGGGGGGCGCTCGTCTCGCTTTTGCTCCCACCATGGGCGCTCTGCACGCCGGCCATCTTAGCCTGGTCGAAAAGGGTCTGGAACATGCCGACGTCGTGGCATCGAGCATTTTTGTCAATCCCGCCCAGTTCGCTCCAAACGAAGATTTCGAGTCCTACCCGCGGAACGAACTGCGAGACGTCGAGATGCTGGCCGCAGCCGGGTGCCGGCTCGTCTATTGTCCCGCGTCGACGGAAGTTTATCCCGCTGGGGACTCAACCCGGGTCCTGGTGCACGGTCTCTCCCAAATCCTCGAGGGAGCCATCCGACCCCACTTCTTCGAAGGCGTCGCGACGGTGGTTTCCCGTCTTTTCCTGCACGTCACGCCGGACGTCGGCGTGTTCGGTGAAAAGGACTATCAGCAGCTGCTGGTTATCCGCCGCATGGTCGTGGACATGGGCTTCCCAATCGAGATCATAGGCGCTCCCACCCTGCGCGAACCGGATGGCCTCGCAATGTCATCCCGCAACGCCTATCTCACGACCGATCAGCGCACCCTGGCCGCCGAACTGCCGAACGTCATGAAGGACGCAGCCGCCCGCATCGAAGCGGGGCAAACCTTGTCATCGACAATCCAGACCGCCGTAGCCGCGCTCCTTTCAGCAGGGTTCGCCGGCGTCGATTATGTCGAAGCCCGCAAGGCAGACAGCCTGGATACCTTTCGCTCCGAAACCGCACCTGCGGGCGCTGAAGGCCGACTGCTCATCGCGGCCCGCCTCGGCGGCACGCGCCTGATCGACAACATGGCGTTTCGCAGGCGGTGACGTCGCACGGCGACTACCACGCCAGCGCGTCCTTGAGCGCCGTTTCAAGGTCGGCTGCGGGCATGGCCGACGTCCCGTCCAGATCGGGAGGGGCGGCCTTGGGTTCCAGGTAACGCCACCCCTGAAAAGGCCGCTTGCCACGTGGCTGCGTTCGCACCAGCCCGGGATCGAGGTGAAGGCGGCACATCGCCTTCCCGTCAGCGTCCTCAACGGACTCAAGGCGCAGGATGCGTTGCCGCACCAAGATGCGGTGCTTGATCACCCAATAAATCGACCCGCCGGCCACCATTTCAGCAGCTCGTTTCGGCGCCGTGCGGGTGTCATGATAGGGATTTTGCGAGTGTCCGTCCGCCCGACGCTCGGCGATGCGGCGATCCTGCCACTCCTTCATCTGCTCGACGTTTTCGACGCCAACGCAGAGCTTGATCATGTGAAGAGCCATGCGGGGAGGCTAGCGCGACTCGACTGCGCAGCAAGAGCGGCAAGCCGGCCCTGCCGCATGTTCTGAGCAGTCATGATTTCGACGCGAGGTCCTGCGTCGCGTCGCCAGCCAGGCCGAAGGCGACATCGGTGATCTCGACCCGGAACTTACGGCCCGCCTGAAAACCCCAGCGCCCGCCGCGCGCCTCAAGCTCATATGCCACCACATAACTGACGCCCCACCGGCTGGAATAGCTGAAATCATAGGTCTGACGGTACTCATTGAGAACGGTGCCGCCATCCAACTTCAAGGGCTGCCGAATGCTGTAGTTGAGGCGCTGGAGAAATCCTGTCTCCTCGTCGAGCTTCATGCGTCCGATCATGTAGGAGGAGATGATCCTGTCGACCGGTCCATCCTGAGGTGAAATCTGGTGCCGGAACTCTATGGCGAGACCACCGTCGTCGGCGAGGATTCGTCCCGCGCCGAGGTTCGATCGCAGCCTGTCAGCGAACAGGCGGACATCCGCCTGACGCTCGGCCTGCCAGTCGGCCACGATGGCGTCGAGTTCTGCGTCCCGTCCCTGCCGCATGGTTACGTGAAACTGGTCGCCCGGCTCGGCATAAGGATCGAATTCGATCCGGCGTTCGCCATCTTCACTCGTGAGGGTCGCGCGAAAACTCGCGCGCATTGCCGGCGGCGGCTCCACGGCGTCGAGCGCGCGATCAAGCGCCTGTTCGGGAGTGATACCGAACGCGATCGCGAATGCCAAAAATCTTGCGGCCATCGGCTTCATCCGTCCCGGATCGACCCGCGTATTTGGAGATGCGAGCGTCGCGGAGCAATATGGCCGCAATGCGCCGCTAACGAGCAAATCAATCGTGTGGCCGCACTCACCCTAATTTTCCAGGGGCTCAAGCCGGACGAGCACAGCGCCATCGCTTGTTTGTAGTCCGACCGATGTCAAGACCTCTAAGACCGTTCCGTCGCGCGGAGCGACAAGTGTATGCTCCATCTTCATCGCTTCCATCACGACCAGCGCCTCACCCTTGCGGACGCGCTGACCTGCAGCCGCAGACACCTGAAGCACTTTCCCCGGCATCGGCGCCCTGACGTCGCTTGTCGCTTCCAAGCCGTCGAGTCCCTCTCCCAGCCTGGGAGGAGAGAGCGCGAGAGCGTGTCCGAGCGTAAAAAGCACCGGCCCGTTGGACATGTGACGAACCGTTCCAACATGGTCTTCACCGTTGGTTTGAGCCCCCACCAGCACACCCGCGTTGATTGCAGTCGTGTTGATGGTGATCTCTATGACCTCTCCCCCGGCATAGGCGCACTGCCGCCCGTCGGGCAGGGTTTCGATGCGGATCTCTCGCGCCATCCCGGCGAGGTCGAACACAAATGTCGTCCGCGCTGACCCGTTTATCCGGAACCCGTCATTCATCTCCCAAGGGCCGGCCGCCTCGCGCGACTGCAGCACGCCGAGGCCTGCCGCGCCCAGAACGAGAGCGGCTGTGATGTTGGACCTGGACAAACGAGCGACGTCATCCAGGTGGGTCTCGACAAGACTTGTCGTTGCCGTTCCCTGTCTGAATTCTTCGTGGTCAAGGAGATTGGCCAGCATCGCCGCGTTCGTCGCCACAGGCCAGATTTCAGCATCGCGAAGCGCATCCGCCAGCGCGTCCATCGCCACGTCGCGGCTGCAAGCGTGTGCGATTGCCTTGGCGATCATGCTGTCATAGGCGGCGGGAACGGCGTCACCCTCTTCTACGCCGCTGTCGAGGCGCAGCGTTGCGCCTCCTGAAGGCGCACACGCAAAAGCCGGGAGGTTGAAGGCTTCGAGGCGTCCGAAGCCTGGCAGGAAGCCATTGGCCGGATCCTCGGCGCAAAGCCGCGCTTCCACCGCATGACCGCTGAGCGCGATCTCGGCCTGTGCTGGCAAGCGCTCGCCCGAAGCCACACGCAACTGCATCTCGACCAAATCGCGACCGGTGACAAGCTCGGTCACGGGATGCTCGACTTGCAGGCGGGTGTTCATTTCCATGAACCAGAACCCGTCCGGACGCAGCGCGCCCGAACCGTCAACGATGAATTCAACGGTTCCCGCATTGCGGTAGCCAACCGCACTTGCGGCCACCAGCGCAGCATTCGTCATGGCCTCGCGGACGGCGGCGGTCATGCCCGGCGCGGGCGCCTCCTCGATGACCTTTTGTCGGCGCCTCTGCAGCGAACAGTCGCGTTCGAACAGATGGATCAGATTGCCATGATTGTCGCCGAAGACCTGAACCTCAATGTGCCGGGGGTTTTCGACAAACTTCTCCACCAGCACCCGATCATCGCCAAAGCTTGACATGGCTTCACGTTGAGCGCCTTCGAGCGCCGTCTCGAAACCGATCGCTTCTTCGACCTTTCGCATGCCCCGCCCGCCGCCGCCCGCGACGGCCTTGATGAGGACAGGGTAGCCTATAGACTTGGCGGCGGATTTCAGCCGTTTCAAAGACTGGTCCGCGCCATGATAGCCGGGCGTCACCGACACGCCGTATTTCTCCATCAGGGTCTTTGCCGCATCCTTGAGGCCCATCGCGCGAATGGCCTCGGGCGGCGGGCCGATCCAGGTCAAGCCGGCTTTCCCCACCCGATCGGCGAATTCGGCGTTCTCCGATAAGAACCCATAGCCGGGGTGAATCGTTTCGGCGCGGGTTTCCAGTGCCGCCTCGATGATGCGGTCCTGGCGCAGATAGCTTTCCGAGGCGAGCGCTCCGCCGATCCAAACGGAGTCATCGGCTTCTCGGACAAAGGCGGCGTCGGTGTCGGCGTCAGAATAGACTGCGATCGTTCTCAACCCCATGCGCCGGGCGGTGCGCATGACCCGGCGAGCGATTTCTCCGCGATTGGCTATCAGGATCGAAGCAAACATTGGAGGACGCTATTGGGCGATGAGCCAGCCCACAAGCAGCTTCGCGCCGCATGGTCGAACAGGGTCACGCCGCGCTTCCAGAAGAAGAGCAGCCACATGAACGGAAACGAGACCGCCGACCCCCGACGAAGGTGTGGACTCTCAGCTCGACCAAACGGGTTTGCGCTTTTCGAGGAACGCCGCCAAGCCCTCACGGCCCTGCTCGCTGGCGCGCCGGGCGGACAATCGTTTGGCCGTGATCCGGCTCAGCGCAGAGGTTAATTCCTGGCCCGCGACGGTCTGGACGAGGTCCTTGCAGTCGGCGATCGCCGCCGGGGACGCGTCGAAGACGAGACCCGCCAGACGCTCGACCGTCTGCTCCATCTCGGACTCGTCGCCGACGACGTACTGGACCAGCCCGATCTTGTGGGCGAACTCTGCGTCGAAGTTTTCGCCGGTGACAAACAGGGCGCGCGCCCAGCGGGACCCGATCGCCTCCACCACATAGGGGGAGATTGTCGCTGGAATGATGCCCATGCGGACCTCGGAAAACGAAAACCGTGTACCCGCCATGGCAATGGCGACATCGCAAGCAGCCGCAAGACCGACGCCGCCGCCCATCGCCGCACCGTGGATGAGCGCGATCGTGACCTGGGGAAGGCCGTTGAGATGACGGAGCATCTCCGCCATCGCGTATGCGTCCTGCTCGTTCTCATGGGCGCTGTAGTCCGCTGCGGCCCGCATCCATTCGATGTCGGCGCCGGCGGAAAACACCGGTCCGGCGCCACGCAGCAATACCAGCCTCGCCTCGGGGTTCTTGGACAGCGTCTCGAAACAGTCGGCTAGTTCACCGATCACCTCGGCATTGAAGGAGTTGCGCTTATGCGCCCGGTTGAGCAGGACGACTGCGACCCCGGCGCGCGAGACGTCGATCTCGATGTGTTCGTATCCGGACATCTCGGGCTCCTCGACTGTGGCATGTTGATAGCGTCACCGCTTCGATCCGTCGATTCATCGACACGCGGCCCCTGACCTCACATCCGGAACACGCCAAACGCCGGCTCGCGATACGCATCTCGTCCATGCGGCGCATTGAGGCTTGCTGAAATCGCCAACCCCAGCACGCGACGTGTGTCGGACGGCGCGATCACACCGTCATCCCAAAGGCGGGCCGTCGAGAAATAGGGCGAGCCTTCGCGTTCATACAATTCGCGAATCGGCGCCTTGAACGCCGCCTCGTCTTCCACCGCCCAACTTTCCCCGCGCGCCTCCATCGCGTCTCGCTTCACCGTGGCGAGGACGCTGGCGGCCTGTTCCCCGCCCATCACCGAGATGCGGGCGTTCGGCCACATGAACAGGAAGCGCGGCGAGTAAGCGCGGCCGCACATGCCGTAGTTTCCCGCGCCATAGCTCCCGCCGATGACCACGGTGAATTTGGGAACACGCGCCGTCGCCACTGCCGTGACCATCTTGGCGCCGTCCTTTGCGATGCCGCCGGCCTCATACTTAGATCCGACCATGAAGCCGGTGATGTTCTGCAGGAAGACCAGCGGAATTCCTCGCTGGTCGCAGAGCTGGATGAAGTGCGCGGCCTTCTGGGCGCTTTCCGAGAACAGGATACCGTTGTTGGCGAGGATGCCGATCGGCATGCCAAATATGCGGGCGAAGCCTGTCACGAGCGTTTCGCCATACAGCCTCTTGAACTCGTCGAACTCCGAACCATCGACGATCCTCGCGATCACCTCGCGCACGTCGTAGGATTCCCGCGCGTCAGACGGGATGACGCCATCGAGTTCGGCCGGATCGAACAGGGGCTCGATCGGCGCCTTCAGATCGAGCGACACCTGCTTGATGGAATTCAGATTGCCCACAATCGCCCGAACCAGTTGAAGGGCATGAGCGTCGTTGGCCGCATAATGGTCGGCTACACCTGACTTGCGCGTGTGAACATCCGCTCCGCCCAGATCCTCGGCGGAAATGATCTCCCCGGTCGCCGCCTTGACGAGCGGCGGGCCTGCGAGGAAAATCGTGCCCTGCTTCCTGACAATGACGGACTCGTCGGACATCGCCGGCACATAGGCGCCTCCAGCCGTGCAGGACCCCATCACAGCAGCTATTTGTGGAATGCCGCGCGCGCTCATGTTGGCCTGATTGTAGAAGATCCTGCCAAAGTGCTCGCGGTCTGGAAATACTTCCGACTGGTGGGGAAGGTTCGCGCCCCCGCTGTCGACAAGATAGATGCAAGGCAGCCGGTTCTCGATGGCGATTTCCTGCGCGCGGAGGTGCTTCTTTACGGTGACCGGGAAGTAAGCTCCGCCCTTCACCGTCGCGTCGTTGCAGACAACCACGCATTCCTGATCTGACACCCGCCCAACACCGGTGACAATGCCCGCTCCGGGCGCTTCGCCATTATACATGCCGTCAGCGGCCAGCGGGGACAGTTCCAGGAAAGGCGAGCCCGGGTCGATCAGGTGCTCGACGCGCTCGCGCGGCAGAAGCTTGCCGCGAGTGGTGTGGCGGATGCGCGAAGCTTCCGATCCGCCTAGCGCCGCGATGGCTGTTTTCTCGCGCAAGCCCTGCACCAGTCGCTCCATTGCCGCCGCATTGCCTTGAAACCGGGCTGATGCAGCGTTCAACTGGGATTGGAGCCTCGCCATGCGCCCGCCAAGAAAAAATCATCCTGATTGCCGGCATTAGTCGGACGCGCATGCGGTGGCAATACACACGAGCCTGTCCACGTCGCCCATACAATTCCTTCAGGTATGTGCGATAGAGATGATTGTGGAGCGGAAACCGGATCAGGCTGAGTCGAGGCCATGGGCTTGAGAATCAGCAGATCCAGAGTCGAGTCAGGCCCGACGCCGGGGCAGACCCTCAAAACGGTGCCCTTTCTCAAGGACGCACCGGCCAAGGCCCTGAAACTGGCCGAGAAAGACACCCGCTATTTTGGCTTGCCTGGCGGGTGGAAGTTGTTCGATGTCGGCGACCCGTCGGACTCGATCTATTTTGTCTTGTCAGGATCATTGGGTGCGTTTCGCGTATCGCCCACCGGCAAGATGGAGTTGATGGGCCATATCCGGGCCGGGGAACCCGTCGGCGAGATGTCGATGATTGCTGGCGAGGAGCACGAGCACGCGGTGTTCGCCCTGCGGGATACCGAGCTGATTTCCATGTCGCGCGCCGGATTCATGCAGCTCGTGCGGTCCGATCCGGACATCCTGGAGCGGCTGACACGCGTCATAATGGTCCGCATGCGCCAGGCGCGAAAAAAAACCGGTCGCTCGGCTGAGCCCCGGGTTTTCGGACTGCTGGCCACATCGCCGACCATCGATCTCAAGCTCCGCGCCAAGACGCTGTCTTTGGCCCTTCAGACGATGGGGCTTCGCGTCGCAGTGGTCGGCGAGGAGGCGGTCGGCATGCCTGCCGGTTATTTCGATGAACTGGAAACCCGCAACGATATCGTCCTGTTCATAGCAACGATCGGCGACACGCCCTGGTACAGACTTACCCAGCGCCACGCAGACCGCATCTGGCTCTTCGCACGGGCCGACGCCCGTCCCTCGACGCCGCTTTTGCCGGATGACCCCTCGCCGGCGCGCCAGTTCCGACTGGTCGATGTCGTTCTCCTTCACCACGGCAATGAGCGTACAGCCGCCCAGCCGGCGGAATGGCGCGCGGCCGCAGACGCCGCCCGGCTGTTCCACTGGAACGGGCTGGATGACGAAGATTGCCGCAGACTCGCCCGCATCATTTCCGGCCGCTCGGTTGGCCTCGTCCTCTCGGGCGGCGGGGCGCGAGCCTACGCCCATATCGGCGCTATCCGCGCGCTTCGTGAAGCAGCCTGTCCAATCGACTTTGTCGGCGGCGCATCCATGGGCGCCATCATCGGCGCCGGGGTGGCGCTTGGCTGGTCCGACGACGAGATGGATCGCCGGATCCGCAAGGCGTTCGTGGAGACCAACCCCCTTTCGGACTATCGCCTTCCGGTGGTTGCGCTTGTGAAAGGACACAAGGTCGACGCGCGCCTGAAAGAGCACTTCGGCGACACCATGATCGAGGACATGGAGCTTCCCTATTTCTCGGTATCGACCAACCTGACCCAGGGGTCGTTCCGCGTACACACCCAGGGACTGCTCCGCGACGCTTTGCGCGCGACCATCGCCCTTCCCGGAATCCTGCCGCCCATCGTCTCGGAGAACCAGGTGTTGGTGGACGGCGCCGTGCTCAACAATTTCCCTGTCGATGTCATGCGGGACATTCATCGTGGGCGGATCATCGGCATCGACGTGGCCGAGGCGCCCGAGGGCCTCTCGCCCGACGAATTCATCAATCCCCCTGGCTTCTTCGGATGGACCGCAGCCCGGGGCTTCAACTCGCCGCCGCCCATCGCGAATCTTCTGATGCGCGCGGCGACCGTCAGCATCAATCCAAACATCCATCGCGATCTTACCGACCTTCTGATCGCCCCATCGCTTGAAGGCATCGAGTTGCGGGACTGGAAGGACTATGAGCCTGCGGTCGAGGCCGGGTATCACGCTGCTCAGGAAGCGCTCGTCGAACTCAAGGGGCCCCTGGCGGCGATCATAAGAGGAGCGGCGGTCGCAACCGTTGCCGGTTGAGAGCATCCTTGCCCTGCGCCTGACGCCGCCCCAAAGTCGCTGCAGGCGCCGCTTGAGAGTGACCCAGCCCCCTGAAATCCGGCCACGAATTTGCAGAGTCCTCGATAGAGAGGATGCAAGATGCGCAAGAGCAGATTTTCGGAAGAGCAGATCATCGGGATGCTGCGGGAGCACGAGGTGGGGGTGGCGACGGTCGATCTCTGCCGCAAGTACGGTCTCTCGTCGGCGACCTTCTACAAGTACAAGGCGAAGTTCGGCGGCTTAACCGTCTCCGACGCCCAGCGGCTTCGAGCGCTGGAGAGCGAG
>Ga0163150_10003686_pt1 | contig 21291 bp, 14 predicted proteins | sample OliLakLV19P2IB_FD_148628 | JGI IMG/M metagenome (GOLD analysis project Ga0163150, IMG submission 148628) | Freshwater microbial mat bacterial communities from Lake Vanda, McMurdo Dry Valleys, Antarctica - Oligotrophic Lake LV.19.P2.IB | ecosystem: Environmental > Aquatic > Freshwater > Lake >...
GAAGCGGGCCCCGCCGGGGTTGGAGCGGGAACTGTCGGCGCGGGAGCGCGCTCGATCTTTGCTTCGGCCAGGCTGATCTTCACGCGGTCGATCAGGCGGAAGCGGTCGACCTGCGGCTCTTCCGTGTCGGCGATGGCCTTCGCATCACCCTTCGCCGCCTTGATCTTCAGGTCCGCGAGCTCCTTCTCGATCTCCTCCTGCGTCTTCTCGCGGTAAACCTCCACGAATGCTTCAAGCTTGTCGGCATTGTCGGACAAGTCGCGGTCGGCATCCGTGACCTGGAGGTTCACTTCCTTGCCAAGCACGGCACCCTTGAGCGTGTCGGCATAAGCCCCATCCATGATCGCGCTCTGGGCGTTGCCCACGACGGTGATGTCGCGCAGCACCGGGCGGTTGAACTGCCGGTCGGCGGTGTGCTCATCGGTGTAGGTCACCTTCACCTTGTCGTCGCCGCGCACCTCCAGCCTGCCGTTGCCGGGGCGAGGCTTGCCGAGTTGCGTCTGGATCGATCCCATCACCACGCGGACATTGCGGCCGACGGGGAAGCACTCGACGAGTTCCTCATCGCCCTGCGTCGTGCGGGCCTTCACCTTGATCGTCTGATTGGGCCCCAGCGCCGCGAGGTCGGCGTCCTCGATCTTCACGAACAGCCGCTTGCCCGCCTCGACCTTCTCGAAGCTCGAATCGTTCTGCGTCAGCGCCGTGCCCACGCGCTCCAGCGCGGTGATCGCCCGGCTGTAATGCCCCTGCTGAAAATGGGCGAGGCCGATGTAGTAATACGCCTGGTTCACCTGCGGGCTGACGGGGAAGTTCTCGATCACATCCCGCATCACCGCGAACGTCTTGCCGAAGTTGCGGGCCTGATAAAAGCAGACGCCCATCTTGAGCGTCGCCTCGGCGCGCTGCTCCTCGTCGCGGTTCTCCTCGCTGGTGACGATCTCGAAATGCTTGCGGGCCCCGTCGTACTGCCGCTCGCGGGAGAGGAAGTGATTGCCGAGCTTCATGTGGGCGGTGAAGCGGTGCCGGCTGCGCGGGTACCGCTCGATGACCGACTGCCAGATGTCGACGGCCTTGGGGAACTCATCGGCCTCGTAGCGGGCGTCGCCGGCCTCGATGAGCTTCTTCGCCGCCTGGTCCTCGACGATCGAGCCTTTGGGGGCGGCGGCGCCAGGGTCCGTTTTGTCTTTCGATTTGTCGGGTTGCGCGAATGAAGCCTGGGTGGACAGGCCGAGGATCAACAGGAAAAATCCGATGCGCATGATGGAACACTCCAGCGAGATCGCTTCGTCATTTGATTGCATCGTAGCGGCCGCACGATACACCCTAAATCAGCCGCGACGCGGCGGCATCGGCGCGGCCTCGTTTGAGGTGTGCATCCTCGGCAGCGGCGCAAGCTCGTTTTAGCCGCGAAGCGGCGGCAGAGCGTAGCCCCGGGCGTAAGCCCGGGGTCGAAGGGCTTGATGGTACAAAAGCCCCGAAGGGGCGACACAAGCGACGACCGTTGTGCCGCCCCTTCGGGGCTGAGATATTTTGGTATCGGTTAACCCCGGGCTCACGCCCGGGGCTACATTCTTCCGCCGCTTCGCGGCTTAGCGAAGGCCGCTCACGCCAACAGTTCCTTCACCGGCTCGCCGCCCTCTTCGACGAGGCGCATCGGGCGCTGCAGCGGGGTCATCACCTTCTTGGTGTGGTCGATGCCCAGCGCCGCGCAGATGGTGGCGTGGAGCTGTGGGACGCGGACGGGGTTGTCCTGCGGGCGGACGCCGTCGATGTCGGAGGAGCCGTGCACGTAGCCGCCCTTGATGCCGCCGCCGGCGAGCAGGGCCGAGAAGCAGGCGGCGTGGTGGTCGCGGCCGGCGGTGTTGTTGATGCGCGGGGTGCGGCCGAACTCGCTGATGACCATGACCAGCGTCTTCTTGAGCATGCCGCTGGTGTTCAGGTCGGCGATGAGGGACGCGAGCGCCGGGTCCATCACGTCGCCGTGGGCCTGCATGGCGGGGAAGTTGTTCGAGTGGGTGTCGAAGCCGCCGCGGTTGATCTGCACGAAGCGGACGCCCTTCTCGATGAGCCGGCGGGCGAGGAGCGCGCCGCGCCCGAAGGGGTTGTCGCCGTAGCGCGCCACCGTCTCGGCCTTCTCCTTTTCCAGGTCGAAGGCGGCGAGGGCCGGGCTGCGCATCAAACGCACGGCGTCATCGACGGCCGTCTGCGTGGCGTCGAGACGCGGGTCCTGCTGGGCGGTGTTGAACCTGGTGTTCATCTTCTTGAGGATCTCGAGGCGCTTCTCGCCGCGGACCTTGTTGATGCCTTCGGGGAACGCGAGGTACGGGTCCTTCTCGCCGGGCAGGCCGATGTAGTACGCCTCGCACTTCTGGCCGAGGTAGCCGGCGCGGGGGGCCTCGCCGGAGATGGAGATGTAAGAAGGCAGGTCGCTGATCGAGTCGCGCTCGTGAACCACGACGGAGCCGAGGCCCGGGTGCTGGAGGTTGGAGGACGGGTTGTAGCTGGTCTGCACCTGATACGACGCCCGACCGTGGTCGCCGTTGGTGCCGGCGATGGAGCGGACGAGGCTGATGTGGTGCATCTGCTTGGCGAGCAACGGCCAGATCTCGGTGACCTGCACGCCGTCGGCGGAGGTCTTAATGGGCGAGAACTCACCTTGGGTGGGACGGCCGGGCTTGGGGTCCCAGGTATCGAGGTGGCTCATGCCGCCGCCGAGCCAGAAGAGGACGACATGGTCGGCCTTCGCTTTCGCCGCGGCTTCGGTGGCGGCGGCCTGCACGAGGCTCTTCATGGAGAGGCCGAGGACGGTGCCGCCGGCCATGCCGAGCACGGAGCGGCGGGTGAAGAAGTAGCCGGGGCAGCCGGGGGTTTGAATCGACATGGAAGGACTCCGAGTGAGGTCGTTTGAATACTTAATGTCTAATCTCGAATGTCTAATGAATGAATGATTAATGCGTGAATGGCGAATGACGAATGTGCCGGATTCTGTTGCATTTCATTCGTCATTGGCTCATTCGTGCTTCGTCATTCATTAGACATTCCGTCTTTCGTGATTCGCCACTTTACGGCAGGTAGCGGAACTCATTGCTGTTGAGCAGCGCCCAGCGCAGGTCCGCCATCCCATCCGCCGGGGTCTCGCCACCCGCAACCACTTCCTTCGCAAATGCGATCTCGTCGGCCGACGGTTCGCGGGTCATGATTTCCTTGTAGGCCAGCTTGATGGCGGCGTCGATGTTCGCCTTGCTGCCGACGATCAGCCGGTGCATCGGCTCCAGCGGGCCGACGCGCGAGGCTTCGTGGGTCAAGCTGCCGTTGAGGAGCATCAGGGCCTGCCGCATCGAAGGCAGTGCGTCGCGCTGTTCGCCGAGCGCTTCACGGGCGGGCTGGCCAAAGACGCGGAGGAAGTGCGGGCGGGGGGCCGGGCTTTCCATGCGCATCGAGGAGGTGAACTTCGGGTTGTAATCGACCGTCACATCGACGTATTTGGTCACGTAGCGCGGCCGGTTCTGGGCGGGACGCTCAGCGACCATGCGACGGGCCTCGAGGTCTTCGGCCGAGATCGCCTCCATCATCTCGATCTGCGGCTCATCGTCCTTCATCGCGGCCGCCAGCACCGCCGAGAAATCGACCTCGATCGCCATCTCGAGGCTGTACCCGCTCATTTCGCCGCCAGCCGGCTTCATCGCCATCATGTTGCCGCCGGCCGCCATCATCTTGTCGTCGGGACCCTTCTTGCCCTTGTCGCCCTTCGCCGCGACGATTGGCTTGCCGGCTTCATCGACGCGGACCTGCACCATCTGCCGGAGCGTGCGCTTGTTGGCGCCGTCCGGGTACTTCTCTTTCCAGAGGTGGCCCGCTTCGACGACGGAGTCGAACAGCGCTTCGCTCACCATGCGGCGCATCGGGGCGGCGACGAACGCCTCCTCGGCGGCGACGCGGGTCGCTTCGTCGAGACCGCTGTACCGGCCGCGCTGATAAACCTCGCTCGTGACGATCAGCCGGACGAGGCTGCGGAAGTCGAAGCCGCTGGCGACGAACTCGTTGGAGAGGTGATCGAGCGTCTTCGGATGCGAAGGCTTGTTCTCGCTGCGGAAGTCATCGATCGGCTCGACGATGCCGCGGCCGACGAGCTCTTTCCAAACACGGTTGGACAGGGTCCAGGAGAAGTAGCGGTTGTAGGGATCGGTGATGGTCGCCGCGAGATGATGACGGAGTTCGCTCTTGCGGTAAAGGTCGGCCTCGACGTCGATCTTTCGGATGTCCTTGTTGGCCTGACCGGCGACGTCGAACGCCACGGGCTTCTTGCCGGCCTTGCTGACATCGACGCCGGACAGCAGGTCGTCGACGGTGGTGTCCTTGGTGACGACGTTCGCCTTGCGCTTCGCTTCCGCGTCGCGCATGGCGAGCATGCGGTCAACGAACGGCTTCATGTTCTTCTGATCGATCTGATACAGGAACTCCGCCTGCACCGGCTTGCGGTCGGTGACGCCGGGGGCAGCGGGCGGCCACATGATGCGGTTCACGTTGCCTTCGGTCGTGTAGACCGAGCGCCCCTGCCGCTGCTCGACGCGCTGCGTCTTGCCGAAGAACGCGGCGAAGCCGTAGAACTCCTCGCGGGTCCATTTGTCGAACGGGTGATCGTGGCACTCGGCGCAGGCGATGCGGATGCCCAGGAAGGTCTGGGCGGTGGCACCGGCCAAAGCCATCGCATCGGCGTCGTCACCGAGCACGAAGCCGACCTCGGGGGTCCGGCCGGCCTTGCCGTTCGCCGAGATCATCCGGCGGACCATCTCGTCGTAGGGCATGCCGTCCTTCACGGCTTGGTGCACGAACGCCATGAACTGGCTGCCGCCCGTTTGACCCGACCGGATGCGGAGCATGTCGGCGAAGAAGACGGTCCAGCGATCGGTGAAGCGGTCTTCCTTGAGCAGCTTGTCGACAACCCGGTCGCGCCGTTCGGAAGCCGTCCACTTCTGGTATTCCTCGATCTCCAGAGTGTTGGGGATGCGGCCGATCAGGTCGACGTACACCCGGCGAATGAACGCGAGGTCATCGACCGGCGGCGCCACCTTGACGCTCTTGCCGGCGTTCTCTTCGGCGAGGACGCGGTCGAGTTCGCTGGCGGCCTGGATGGATTGGGAGAGGAAGAAAGAAAGGATCAGCGACCCGACGATGCCGTACACTGCGGTTCTCACGTGCCTGACTCCTTTCGAAGCGAAAACGCCAAAGGAACCCCGTCATCTTCTATTGAGCATTGTACGGGTTCGGTAACGCGCTTGGGGCCAGATTATGGGGTTTTCCAGCCGCCCTGCTTCCCGGATTATCGGCTGGTTGGTCGGGGGACAGGAGGCAGGAGACAGCGAGCCGTCACGTCCGCGTGCACGGCAAGCCGGGAACGGGCAACAGACGCGAGTGACAGTCCCGCGCTCGAGTGAAGTTTGTCGGCTGCCGAGCACAAGGACGTGACGGCTCGCTTCGTTGAAGCGTCCCGTCCCCCTGTTCCCCGTCCCGGGTCTCCTGTCCCTTGTCCCCTGTCTCAATGCCGGTGGAGGGAATCGAACCCACACTTCCTTATAAGGGAAACCGGATTTTGAATCCGGCGCGTCTGCCAGTTCCGCCACACCGGCGTCGCAGGCGGCCGATGCCGTTGCCGCCTTGCTCGCTCGATGGGAGTTTAGCGTTGAGTCATTGAATCTGCCAACGCAGGCGGTCCGCCAAGGACCGTCGTAAGCAGGCGGGTGGCACTGACAAGCGGAGTCCGCGGAGCTTGTCAGTGCGGGTGATGCAATGGGCAATCACACTACCAAGCCTCCAAGCAGTCCTTCTCAGTGCCACCCTGGGCGACAAGCGATTGCCCTGCGGCCCGCCATCGTCCATTCGCTCGGCGTGTTCTTTCCGTTAGGCCGGGAAGGTAAGCGTGAAGCGCGCCCCCTCACCGAGCGTCGATTCGAGGCTCACGTTGCCCTCGATCTTGGTCATGAGTTGGCGCACCGCGGTGAGGCCGATGCCGCTGCCGGCGGGGCCGGCCGTGGGAGACAACCGGCGGAAGGGTTCAAATATTCGCTGATGATGCCGGGGGTCGATGCCGGGGCCGAAGTCGCGGACGGTGATCCGTCCGCGCAGACCTTCGACCTCGGCGGTGACTTCGATGCGGCAGGTGCCGGGCGGGCAGCCGTAATTCAGGGCATTTTCGATCAGGTTCGAGAGCGCCTGCTCCAGGTGCCACCGCGAGATTCTCACCGCCGTCGCCGGGGCCTCCACCTGGATCGTCAGGTTCAGCGTCTCCGCCCGCGGCCGAAAGCGGTCCGCGCAACTTTTCACGAAAGCGTCGAACTGCACCGCCTCGTGCCGCGGCGTCATGAAGTCGATCTTGCCCAGCTCGTTGATCCGCCCCAGCATGTCGCGCATCCGTTCGCACTCCGACAGTGAGAGCCGCAAGTGGTCCTTGCTCTCGTCGTCGAGTTTTTCGTACACGTCGGTTTTGAGGAGGCTGAGCAACCCTTGAATCGAAATGACCGGGTGCTTGAGGTCGTGGGCCAGGATGGCGAAAAACTCCTGCTTTTCCCGGTTTTTTCGCTGTAGTTCATCGGCGATGTCCATCATCTCCTCGGCGATCTGCTGCCGCTGCGTGATGTCGCGGACGAAGGCGGTGAAGGTCGGCGGGCCGTCGAGGGCGATGCGGGTGATGGTCAACTCGGCGGGGAACTCGCTGCCGTCGGCGCGCAGGGCAGGCAACTCGATCCGCTTCCCGAGCACCGGCCCCTCGCCGGTAGCGAGGTAGCGCGTCAGCCCGGCGCGGTGGTCCGCGCGCAGCCGCAGCGGCACGATCAGCTCGGCGAGCTCCGTGCCCATTGCCGCCTCGCGCGGGAAACCGAAGGTCAGCGCCGCCGCCGGGTTCCATTCGAGCACATGACCACGATGATCGATCGAGATCACGGCGTCGGGGCTGGCCTCGAGCATCGCCGTCTTCAGCGCCTCGCTCTCCCGCAGGGCCCGCTCGGCGCGCTCGAAGGCGCCCGGACGCGCCGCCGCGTTCGCGTCATTGCCCCCGCTCGGATCACCGGTGTCGTCGCCCATCAAAATCGCTCCACACGCTCGCTGGAAAAGGTGGCGCGATCCAAGCCCGTATGATGAAGCTCGGCGACTCGTCGGGGCAATTCCGAAATCCGTCACGCTACACCCCGAGGATTCGGCGGACCTCATCAAACGGGCTTGGGTTTTCCACCGAGCATTAAACCACCGATTATAGCGAGGCCGCACCGCCCGATGAGCCACTGCCGAGTTGCATTTGGCCGCGCCGCGATGACAATGCCGCCGTCCGGCAACTTCCTCCTCCGCTCTCGTTTCCGCGCGACTCCCACCCATGCAGCAACCCATCCCCCCGCGTTCGCTCTTTGTCCCCGTCGGCCCCAAGCCGCCCGAGGTCGTCAACGCCATCGTCGAGATCCCCAAGGGCAAGCGGAACAAGTTCGAGCTCGACAAGGTCACCGGCCTCATCAAGCTCGACCGCTATCTCTACTCCTCGCTGCACTACCCCGGCGACTACGGCTTCATCCCGCAGACCCTCGCCGAGGACGGCGACCCGCTCGACATCCTCGTCATGGTCAACGAGCCCACCTTCTCCGGCTGCCTTATCGAGGCCAGGCCCATCGGCCTGTTCAAGATGACCGACAAGGGCTTCAACGACTACAAGGTGCTCGCCGTCCCCAACACCGACCCGATCTTCGCCGAGTTCCACGACCTCTGGCGCGTCGCCCCCCACTTCCTCCGCGAGGTGGAGCACTTCTTCTCCACTTACAAACAGCTCGAAGCCGCCACCGTCGTCTCCCAGGGCTGGGACCCGGCCGGGGCGGCGAAGAACGAGATCCTCTCGTCGGCGGAGCGATATTTACAGAAGTACCAGGCAGGCGGCGACAACGGGCGGTCGTATGAAACGCCCAAGCCGGTGAAGAAGAAGGTCAAGTCGAGGCGGTGAGGCGGGCCTGTCATCGCGGGTGCCACGGACAGCGCAGCGAGGTCTGCCGAGCGCAGTCGTCCGTGCAGAATCAGCGATCGTGTCTAGCCCTCATCACGGACGACTCCGCTCGAAGACTCGCTCCGCTGTCCGTGGCACCCCACGTCGTTCGTCATAGCTATCGCCCCAACTGCCGGATCTCCGCCACCTTCGTTGCCTCCGGCTTTTTCACATTCTGGATCCGCGCCCCGGGAATGGTCGCGTCGCGCGCGGCGTCGACCAGCCAGTTGGCGCCCAGGCCGATGGCGATGGCGCCGATGGCGGCGATCAGCGCGGCCGCGCGGCGCGGCGGGTTGTCGACGATCTCGCTCGCACCTTCCGGGCCGCCCGTCGCCGGCGGCTCGCCGAAGTAGCAGGCGGCGGTCACCCGCAGGTAATACACCGCCGAGATGGCGCTGTTGATCACCGCGAGGATCACCAGCCACAGGTGTTCGTGTACCGCCGGGCTGAAGAGATAAATCTTGCCGATGAAACCGACCATCGGCGGCAGGCCGATGAGGCTCAGCATGCAGATGAGCAAAATCCCCGCGAGTACCGGGTTGCGGCGCGACAGGCCGGAAAGGTCGTCGATGGTCTGCGCCTCATCGCCGTTGCGTTCGAGGCAGCCGATCACCGCGAAGGCGCCGAGGTTGCCCAGGCCGTAGGCGACGAGATAGAAGAGCACCGCGGCCGCGCCATTCGTCAGTGTGTCGCCGTTGAGGTTCGTCGCCGCGAGCAGGCCGACGAGCATGTACCCCGAGTGAGCGATCGAGCTGTAGCCGAGCATGCGCTTGACGTTGGTCTGGAGCAGGCCCATCACGTTGCCGTAGGTCATGGTGACGGCCGCCATGATCGAGATCAGCAGCGTGATCACCGCCGGCAGCTCCCCCGCCGGTGACCGGACGAGGTCGAGCAGGAGGATCAGCGACACGAAGCCCGCGGCCTTGGGCACGAATGCGAGGAACGCGGTGACCGGCGTCGCCGCGCCTTCGTACACATCGGCGGCGTAAAACTGCATCGGGGCGGCGGCGATCTTGAACGCGATGCCCACGATGGCGAGCACCATGCCCACCAGCATCAGCGGCGCGATCCGCTGCGTCGCGTCGAACTCGGCGAGCACGTAGGCCCGGATGCCACCGAACTCGGTGAAGCCGCTGGCACCGTAGATCAGCGCGAAGCCATAGAGGAAAATGGCCACCGCCAGCGCGCCCAGGAAGAAGTACTTGACGGCCGACTCCTGTGCCCGCAGCTTGTCGCGCGAGATGGCGATCATCACGTAGGTCGGCAGGCTGACGAGCTCGAGCGCGAGGAAGAGCCAAACGAGGTCGGTCGCCCCGGCGCAGAGCATCAGGCCGGTGAGGCTGAAGAGGAAGAAGCCGAAGAATTCGCCGCGCACCGAGAGGGCGGGATCAAAAGTCTGCCCATCGGCCGTCGGCCGCTCGGAGTCGAACGTGGCGAGCAGCTTCTCCGGCACGCGGGCCGCCACCATCAGCAGCAGCAAGCCGACGGCGACGACCGCGAGCTTTACGAACGTCGCAAGCTGCGAGACGCCGACCAGCCGCTCGACGCCGATGATGGTCGGGTCGCTGCACACCACGACCGCCGCGCCGGCGACGATGAGCGTCCCCGCCGCGACGCCGACGGTCGACTTGCGCACGGCCGCCTTGCTGGCCAGACCGATCAGCATGCAGGCGACGCCGCCGGTGAGCATGATGATCTCGGGCCACAGAAACACGAGCTTTTCAAGCATGGGATTCATCGGCCGGCCTCCTCTTGACCGGAGCCGGAGGCGCCGGTGGACCGGCCGGCCGGCGTTGGCGGCGGGCTCTTCAACGACGCGTTCATGTCGGGGCGGTTCTGCGCTTCAACGAGCGTCACCTGTGAATCGGTCGCCTTCTGCGCGGCGGCCGCGGTGAGCTTCGTGATCGGCGCATCCAGCGTGGTGAGGATGATGTTGGGGAACAGACCCAGCACGAGGCAGCCCAGCGCGAGCGGCGCGAGCGTGATGATCTCACGGGCATTCAGGTCGCTGACATGATGATCGCCGTGGCCGGAACCGTGCGTGTCGGCGGGATCGGGATGCGCCGCGTGGCCGTGGCCGTGGGCCGCCGGCACCTTTACCGGGCCGAGCACGACCTTGCCGACCATGTAGAGGATGTAGATCGCCCCGATGATCATGCCGACGCCGGCAGGCACCGCGAACGCCGGGCCGAGCACTTCACTGCTGGTGAACGCGCCCATCAGCGTGAGGAACTCGCCGATGAAGCCGTTGAGCCCGGGCAGCCCGACGCTGGCCATGCAGAAGAACACCATGAAAAACGCCCAGATCGGCATCACGCGGGCCATGCCGCCATACTGCCGCATCTCGCGGGTGTGGAACCGTTCGTAGATCATGCCGACGCAGAGGAACAGCGCGCCGGTCGAGAGGCCGTGGTTGATCATGTACATCACCGAGCCGCTCGGACCCAGGATGTTGCTGCCCACGGCGAACATGCCCAGCACGCAGAAGCCCAGGTGCGAGACCGACGAGTACGCGATGAGCTTCTTGATGTCCTTCTGCACCCAACAAATCAGGCCGGTGTAGAGGATGCCGATGACGGCGAGCGTGCCGATGAGCGGCGCGAACTCGACGACGGCGGCGGGACACATCGGGATCGCGAGCCGCAGCAACCCGTAAGTGCCGAGCTTCAGCAGCACGCCGGCGAGGATGACGGAGCCGGCGGTCGGCGCCTCGGTGTGCGCCAGCGGCAGCCAGGTGTGTACGGGGAAGATCGGCACCTTCACCGCGAAGCCGGCGCACAAGGCGCCGAGCACCCACGCCTGCTGCGTCGGCGACATCGTCTGCGCCGCCGCGACGAGGTCGGCGATCATGAACGTCCACTTGCCCGCGTTGGGCGCCTGTTCAATTAGACCCGGCGACATCACCAGGTTCGCGTTGTACCAGGCGACCCACAGCACGCCGGCGAACGTGAGCATCGAGCCGGTGAACGTGTAGAGGAAGAACACCCGGGCCGCGCGGAGCCGCTGCGTCGAGCCCCAGACGCCGATGAGGAAGTAGAGCGGCACCAGCGTGAACTCGAAGCAGATGTAGAAGAAGATCACATCGGTGGCGATGAACGTGCCGATCATCGCCGTCTCGAGGATCAGCAGCCAGACAAAGAACTCCTTGACCCGCGTGCTCACCGCCGAGAACGAGCCGAGGATCACGATCGGCATGAGGAACGTGGTGAGCAGCACCAGCCAGAGCGAGATGCTGTCGACGCCGAACCCGAACGACAGGCCGAACGACTTCACCCACGTGGCGGAGGAGGCGAGCTGGAGGTCGCCGGTGCGTGACCAGTCGAACTGCGAAAACACCAGCAGCGACACGACGAAGTTGGCAAGCGTGGTGACCAGCGCGAACGGACGGATCAGTTCGTCCTTGCCGCGCGGCAGCCAGGCGACGACGGCCGCGCCGACCAGCGGGATCAGGAGCAGAATGAGAAGGAGCGATGAGGTCATTTGGTGATTCGAGGCTTTGGTCTTATTCCCCTCCCTCCTAGGGAGGGGCTGGGGGAGGGTCGCGTCAACGGGATCAGTAACGGTCCCCGTTTTCGTGTTCACTCACTGGCCAGTTGTATTTGCGGGTCGCCAGTCATCCGGGAAGCCAACCCTCCCCCTGCCCCTCCCTGGAAGGGAGGGGAGTTGATCACCGCTGCTTCGGCGCGTCCGGCTTCTTCGCCGGGGCTTCGGGATACGTCAGCACCATCAGCATCGTGTCCGCGATGTCTTCGCTCGTTTTCGTCTGCACGTTGAAGTTCGCGCCGAGCTTGGGGAACGTGATGTAGAGGATGTTGTTCTTCGCCAGCGCGATCTGCACCGGCTGGCCCGCGACCGTCTGGTCCTTGCGCCACTGCACGTCTTCCTTCGGGAGCGATTCAACGGCGTTCGTAAAGTCCCCGCCGATGCCGATGCCGCCCGGCGGGCGCACCCGGCCGATGCCGTAGTGGATCGTAATCCCGTCCTTCTTGCTGATCTCGCCGTGAATGCTGTCGAAGCCCTGCCGTGGCGTATGCGAGTACCCGGGCAGCAGCTTGATCCCGCCCGGCGGCGGCGCATCGGCGGCGAGTGCGGCGGTGGCCAGCATCGACAGCACGGCAATGGCAATCGTGATCTTCATGGTTCTGCTTCGGCTCCCCTCCCTCTTAGGGAGGGGCTGGGGGAGGGTCGCGTCAACGGGATCATTGGTGGCTGCGTTCATCGGATGCTCTTCACTCTAAATCGCTTGGCATTCGGGCGCGCCCATTCTGTTGGGCGTCCGACCCTCCCCCTGCCCCTCCCTAAGAGGGAGGGGATTTAAATCAAGCCGCCATTTTCCAGACCACGATGATCAGCACGACCGCGACGCCGAGCACCATCGCTACGCCGTAGCTTTGCAGCACGCCGCCCTGCGCTGTGCGCGACACCGAGCCGAACGCACGGGGCACGAAGCCGACGAGGCTGACGAGCGGATCGATGATCAGGCGGTCGAACGCGAAGCAGATTTCACCCAGCAGCCGCAGCGGTTTGACAAACACCTTGTCGTTGAGCTCGTCGACGTACCACTTGTTCTCCAGCGTGCGAACAAGCCCCGGAAACCGGGCCGCGAGCCGGTCGGCGGCGGGCCGGTTGAGCCAGTGGAAGTACGCGGCGATGGCGATGCCGGTGATCGCGATGAGGCCACTGATGATGGCGAACGCTAGGTGCACGTCCATGCCGAAGAGGTGCGCGTGGTGCTCGCCGCTGCCGTGCGCCGCCGCGGCGGTCGACGCGTTGACCTGCGTGGTCACCCACCCCTTGCAGAGGAAACCCGCCGCCACCGCGCCGATCGCGAGCACGACAAGCGGGCCGTTCATCAGCCAGGGCATCTCGTGCGGCGCATGCCCCCCGGAAGCGTGTCCGGCGTGGCCGTGCGCATCGTGAGCGGAATCGTGATGGGCATCATGCCCGTGATCGTGACCATGAGCATCGTGCGACTCTTCCGCATGATGCTCGCTGCCCATCTCGTACTTCTCCGGCCCCATGAACACGCGGAACCAGAGACGGAACGTGTAGTAGGCCGTGAGAAACGCCGTGAACAAGCCGAGCAGCGCGAGCCAGAAGAAGAGATTCGTCGTCAGGTGCAGATGCCCGTCCCCCCCGGAAAGATCGGCGATGTAAGCCCGGCTCATCACGTCCGCGAGGATCATGTCCTTCGAGAAGAAGCCCGCGGTGAACGGGAACCCCGCCAGCGCCAGGCAGCCGAGGAACATCAGCCAGCAGGTCACCGGCATCTTGTGCCGAAGGCCCGACATCTTGCGCAGGTCGAGCTGCCCGGCGAGGGCGTGCATCACCGAGCCGGCCGTGAGGAAGAGGAGTGCTTTGAAGAACGCGTGAGTGAACAGGTGGAACACGCCGCCGACCGTCGACGCCGCGCCGACGCCGAGGAACATGTAGCCGAGCTGCGAGATCGTCGAGTAGGCGTAGATGCGTTTGATGTCGTATTGACACAGCGCGATGGTCGCCGCGAACACCGCGGTCAGCCCGCCGACCACCGCCACGGTCGGCAGCGCGTACGGTGACAGCTCGAACAGCGGGAACAGGCGGGCGATCATGTACACGCCGGCCGTCACCATCGTCGCCGCGTGAATCAGCGCGGACACCGGCGTCGGGCCTTCCATCGCGTCCGGAAGCCAGACGTAAAGCGGCAGCTGCGCCGACTTGCCGAACGCGCCGAGCATCAGCAGAAACGGGATCCAGAGGTCCTGCGTCGTCACTTCCCCGCCGGACGCCGCCATGGCCTTGGCGCCGCTGACGACCTCCGACAGGCTCACGGTGTCGTACCGCATCCACACCATGAAGATGCCCAGCGCGAAGCCGAGGTCGCCGATGCGGTTGACAATGAACGCCTTCTTCGCCGCCGCGACGGCCGACGGTTTCTCGTAGTAGTATCCGATCAGCATGAACGAGCAGAGGCCGACGCCCTCCCACCCGAGGTAGAGCAGGACGAGGTTGTCAGCCATCACCAGCGTGGTCATCGCGAAGATGAACAGGCTGACCGCCGCGAAGAACCGGGCGTATCCCTTGTCGCCCTTCATGTAGCCGCTGGCGTAGATGGCGACCAGCGTGCCGATGCCGGTGACGACGAAGAGCATGAGGATCGTCAGCGGGTCGATGAAATAAGACATGCCGACGTGGAACGTGCCGGTCTGGATCCAGTTCCAGAAGGTGACGACCCCGGAAGCGCCGGTGGCCTGATCGTTGGCTGCCGCGAACGCCCGCACTTCACTCGACACACCGACCGCAATGAGGAACGCCCCGAAGATCGACGCGATGCAGATCGGCGCGGCAAACCCGCGCAGCGACTTCTTCATGCAGCAGATCGTGCAGAGGATCGCGGCGAGGAAAGGTAGCCAGGGGATGTATTTGGCGAGCTCGAGAGTCATGGTGCTATTGTGAATCCATCAAGACCGATTTAGGAAAGCAGGAAAAAGAGGAAATAAGGAAGGAGTCTGAAAAACAAACTGAACCTCGTCGGCAGTCCTCTTTCCTTTCCTCATTTCCTTCCGTTCCTGCTTTCCTAAATAAGACCGAAACGCCCATTCAGCCTTTCATCTCCGCCCACGCTTCCGCGTCGAGCGTGCGCTTGCGGCGGAACAAGAGCACGACCAACCCGAGCGCCAGCGCCGCTTCGGCGGCCGCGATGGTGAGCACAAAGATCACGAACGTCTGCCCGGTGTCGTTCTGATGGAACCGGCTGAACGCCACCAGCGTGAGCACCACGCCCTGAAACATCATCTCGGTGCAAAGGAACATCACGATCATGTTCCGCCGGGTGACGAACCCGATCAGCCCGAGCGCGAACAGCACCGCGCCCGTAAGCAGGAAGTGCGAGAGCGCTAAACTGTCAAGTGGGTTAGGCATGTTTCAAAGCCGCTCGCGGCTTCGCGTGTGGTTCAACCGATCCGAACATTGGCACAAAAAGTCACATAACACACAAAAAATGATCACAACAAAACCGGTTCGATCCCTTTTTGCGCTTTTTGCGACTTTTCGCGGCCATTGTCACTTCGTTTCCAAATCACCGCGCTGCCGTGCGATCACGACCGCCCCAACCAGCGACACCAGCAGGATCACGCCTGCCAGTTCGAGTCCCAGCGGATGGCCGCGGAAGAGGTCGAGCCCGATCCGCTCGACGTTCTCCACTTCCTCCGGCTGCACCAGCGCCGCCAGTCGATCGCGGGTCGCTTCATCATCGACATCAGCCACCACCTCGGCCTCGGTGCGGTGCGCGAGGATGGCCGGGCGGTTCGGGTCGCCGGCGACGCCGTAAATCAGCTCCGCCGAGCCGGGGCCGCGAGCCACCGGGTTCGGCGTCATCGGCCGGAACGCCACGTCCAGCAGCATCGCCAGCAGGAGGAACCCCGCGACAATCGCCCAGACCGGCTCGCGCGCGATGCGCTCATATTCCGTGGCTTTCGACGCCGGGTTGTCCTCGCCGGACTCCTGGGCCTCTTCGCTGTGGGCGGCGAGCATGATCACGAAGACGTAGGTCACCAGGATCGCCCCGCCGTAGATGATCACCATGCCGAACGCCACGAAGTCGGCCGAGAGCACCAGCAGCATGCCGGCCGTGGAGAGCACGACCATGACGAACCAGAGGGCGGAGTAAACCGGGCGGTTGTGCGTGATGACGCGGACGGCGGCGGCGATGCCGAGGGCGGAGAAGATGTAATAATAAGGCATCGCTTCAAAGGCGATGCCCAGGTCCTCGCGCTGGAAGAGCGACCGCCCGAGCCAGAGCCAGGCCCCCCCGAGCGTCGCCGCGCCCAGCAGCGCGCCGATCTTGCGGGGGTTGTAGCCGCGGCGGGGCATCATCAGGAAGAGAGCCAGCGCGCCCACGACGGTGGCGACATACAGTCCGTAAACCTGATTCATGCGTCCCCTGCGTCAAGGCGCTGCGAGCGCTTTTCGCGGGCTCCGAGGTCTGGCTTCCGACGTTCCGAAGTCTCGCGGAAACGGCCCAAACGGGCCGGCACGAGAGGCCGAGAGGATATGACGAGGCGCGGGACTATGCAACAAAGGCGGCGGTGTTGCCATGGCAATCACATGTGCCGGTGCCACGGGTCGGCTCGGCGACCCGTGTTGACGCTATCCAGCAAACACGGGTCGCGCAGCCGACCCGTGGCACCGTCGAGCGGCTACACGCATTTTGTTCTGGTGGTGCTGCAAGAGCTTCATCAGATCGGTTGCACCACTGCCATTTCCTCCTCCAGCAACTCCTGCTCCTCATCGATCTCCGCGGGCACAAACTCCTCCTCCTGCTGCGACGCCGCCGCCGATGCGGCCCGCGCCGGCCCCGGCATGATCAGCCCGCACAGCAGGAACACGCCGCCGAGCGCGAGCAGGGTCATGCGCTGGTTGCCGGTGGTCAGTCGGATGAACATGTGATCGGGCCCGACGTAGGCCGGGTAGTCGATGCCCACGATCGGGTGCGGCTTGTGCAGCCACTGCTCCAGCAGGGTCGTCTCCGGCGCCGGCTGCGACTCCAGGGCGCTGTGGCCATCAACGGCGAGATCGACGAACCGCAGCCCCGTCCCGTCGGCCGCGCGGATCGGGAGTGAAACCAGTTCCGTGTCGCTCGGCTTCAGCCGCAGGTGATGATGGGCCAGCCGCTGGAGAAGCACGGGGTCGTTCGAGGTCAGCGCCGAGGCGAAACGCTCGTACGCCTCGACCTGCTCGCGTTGCGTCGCGGCGCACGCCTCGATCAGGCCGTGCTCCCATTGGGCGTATTGAAGTTCGAGCCAGGGCGGCACCAGCATGATCGCCGCGATCAGCGCAGCCCCAACGACCAGGCTCGCCCACCCCAATAGATGTGCCAGCACCCGGTTCATCGGCCCCGATGAGGACGTAGCAAAACCCATGCTCAATCGTTATCGGTAGGGAACAAATGAAAGCGTGAAATCTGCGCGGAAATACAAGTGAGTGATCATCTCGGCGCTTCACCCAAGCCCGATGATGAGGTCCGCCGAATCGTCGGGGTATTCCTTCGGCCCGTACCCCGACGATTCGCAAAGCCTCATCATCGGGCTTGGCCGGCACTCCTTTATCTGCCGCACCACATCACCTATCATCCCCCCGCCGATGCCGCAGCCCGCCGGACAACCCGAAAACCGCCGCCGAACGGTTTATCTCGAGACCTTCGGCTGCCAGATGAACGTGCTGGATTCCCAGCTCGTGCGCGGCTCGCTGCAATCCCTCGGTTACCAGTTCACCGACGACTGGAAGCAGGCGGATGTCGTCCTCTACAACACCTGCTCCGTGCGCGAGCAGGCCGAGAACAAGGCTTACAGCCGGCTCGGCCTCGTCGCCATTCGAAAGAAGACCCATCCCGACATCGTGCTCGGCGTCATCGGCTGCATGGCGGAACGCGACGGACTCGACATGTTCCGCCGGTTCCCGCAGGTCGACCTCCTCTGCGGCCCCGGCGAGCTCGACAAGGTGCCGCTGCTGATCGACAACGTGGTGCGGACAAGACGAAGTGCCGAGTTCCGAGTTCCGAGGTCCGAGTTGGAAGGCTTCGATTCGCGCGACTCACATTCCGACTCCGATTCTGAATCCAAAACTCGGAACTCGGAACTCCGAACTCGGAACTATTCTCTGCAAGGCAACACCCACCGCCGCTCGACCACCCTCGCCGCCGCCGAGGACACCCTCGAGCTCCTTGACCTCGCCCGCAGCTTCTCGCCGGATGAGCACCACGGCTCTGCTTACGTGCGAATCACCCGCGGATGCAACAAGTTCTGCACCTACTGCGTGGTCCCCAACACCCGTGGCCGGGAGGTGCACCGCCCCCCCGACGCCATCGTCGAGGAGTGCCGCAAGCTCGTCGACGCCGGCGTGATGGAGATCACGCTCCTCGGCCAGACCGTCAACCACTACCACTACGACCACGCCGCCGCTCAATCGATCAACGGCATCGTGCAACCACAGGTCGGCAGCATCATCAGTTCCCCAACTCGGAACTCGGAACTCGGAACCCGGAATACGACAACCACCTTCGCGCACCTGCTCGCAAGAATCCACGACGAGATCCCCGCCCTGCCGCGCCTGCGCTTCGTCACCAGCTTCCCGCGCGACTTCGGGGATGACATCCTGCACACCATCGCGGAGCGGCCGCGCATCTGCCGGTACCTGCACCTGCCCGTGCAGTCCGGATCGGACCGCATCCTCAAGCTCATGAACCGCGGCTACACCGTGGAGGACTACCGCGAATTGCTCGATCGCATCCGCCGGATCCTGCCGGACGCCACCATCGCCAGCGACCTGATCTGCGGCTTCCCCACGGAAACCGACGAAGACCACCGCGCCACCTGCGACCTGCTCCGCGAGGCGAACTACAAGAACTGCTTCATCTTCAAATACAGCCCCCGCCCCGGCACCACCGCCATCGACCGCTTCGACGACGATGTGCCCGACGAGGTGAAGCGGGCCCGCAACAACGAGCTGCTCCGCATCCAGGCGAACAACAGCGACAGCATCCACCGCTCCTGCGTGGGCAAAACCGTGCGCGTCTTCGTTGAATCGGTCAGCGTCAGGGAACAGAAGAAACAGAAAGTCATCAATGCGGCCGCCCCCCACATCGAGCTCGGCTGGTCGAAGCCGCTTGCGGCTTCGCGCTCCGACGAACTCCCCGCCACCCAACTCACCGGCCGCACCGACGGCGACCTCATCGTCATGTTCGACGGCGACGCCTCGCTCATCGGCTCCATCGTCGAAGTCACGATCGACAAACACGCCCCCCTCGCGCTATTCGGCAAGCTCGCTCGGGAAGCCGCGCTCTCTAGGTCGTCCTGAGTGTGGAGCGAATCTGATAACCTCTTTCGATGCCCTCGCGCATTCCTGATGATGCAATTGTCCTCCGGGGCGGCTTGAACCGACCGGAGGATTTCGCAAGAGGGCTATCCATTCATCCGAGCGGTTTCACAGGCGTCTCGGTGGAATGCGACGCAGACAGGACGGTCGCACAGTTGGCGGCTAGTATTCCCCACCATCAGATTGGCGTCACTACGGCCGCAAAAGTGCGTGCTTCAGGTGGTGACGTGGTGCGGACTACAGGTCGATCGCCGTATCATGCAACCTTAGTCGGACTGTCTTCCGACGCCGCGAGCTCCCTATTTACGCCCACGCTCGGCAACCCGACGACGACGAGGAAGCGAAGCACGCCATGACAAGCATCCGCATCTATGCCGACTTTCAAAACGCCGACGAGCGCGGGCGCCTTCGCCTGAATTGTGTCGGCACGGCTAGGGACCTTGCCCGCAGCGGCGTCCAACTACGCGATGGACTGGCGGTGACTGTTTACTCCGACGATGCGGGCACCGATAATGCCTCCTTACAGATCGAAGCCGGAGGTATCGTGCGGTATTCCGATGAGGAGCAGTGCTGGGTTGCCGAGATCGATTGGGAAGGCCTGCGCCGCAAACACACAACGACAAAGGCTGCGGCGGATGGCGCCGCGAAGCCCTCCAACCAGGTCAATGGGGTCAAGGTCCGAAAAGGCGCTCGAAACGCACGCGTCGCCATCGATCGCAAGGTCCTTCGAAGCGCCAAGAAGTAGAACCCCCCGCCCTCCCCTTCCGTATTTCCATTTTCGACTTCACCCGCCTCCAAAAGCTGCCGAAATTGATCCAGTATCCGTTGCCAAGACCGGTTGTTATTCGGCACCAGGCGACGGCGGGATGAACCGTCCGAGCGGCCGCCGCTCAATGGGAAAAGGAAGCTCCGCGATGCGCATCACCATGGTCGGCACCGGCTACGTCGGGCTTGTCACCGGCACCTGCTTCTCCAACATTGGCAACGATGTCACCTGCCTCGACATCGACCCCAAAAAAATCGAGAAGCTGCACAACGGCATCAGCCCGATCTATGAGCCCGGCCTCGACGAGCTGATCAAGCGCAACGTCAAGGCCAACCGCCTGCACTTCACCACCAACAAGGCCGAGGCCTACCAGAAGGCCGAGATCATCTTCATCTGCGTCGGCACCCCCAGCGACGAGGCCGGCCACGCCGACCTGAAGTACGTCCTCGCCGCCGCCGCCGACATTGGCGACGCCATCGAGCGCGGCCCCGGCGACACCGGCGGCGACGTCGACGAACGCCGGGCCAAGATCATCGTCGTCAAGTCCACCGTCCCCGTCGGGACCAACGCCAAGGTCAAGGCCGAGATCGCCAAGCGCACCAAGAAACCCTTCAAGATGGCCTCGAACCCCGAGTTCCTTAAAGAGGGCGCCGCCATCAACGACTTCAATAAGCCCGACCGCGTCGTCATCGGCTGCGAAGACAAGGGCACCGGCGACCGCCTCCGCGACCTCTACGAACCCTTCGTCCGCCAGGGCCATCCGATCTTCGTGATGGACGTGCCCTCGGCCGAGATGGTGAAGTACGCGGCCAACGCCATGCTCGCGACCAAGATCAGCTTCATCAACGAGATCGCCAACCTCTGCGAGGCCTACGGCGCCGATATCGACGAGGTCCGCCGGGGCATGTGCTCCGACAAACGCATCGGCAACCAGTTCCTCTACCCCGGCCTCGGCTACGGCGGCTCGTGCTTCCCCAAGGACGTGCTCGCCTGCGTCGCCATGGGCGAGAAGAGCGAGACGCCGACCACGCTGCTTAAATCGGTGCATCAAGTCAACCAGCGGCAGCGGCAGGCCTTCATTGCCAAGATCGAGAGCCACTTCCGCAGCCTGCCCGATCATCCGGGGCTCGCCGGCAAGAAGATCGCTGTGTGGGGCATCGCCTTCAAGCCGGGGACCGATGACGTCCGTGAGGCACCCTCGATCACAATCATGCAGCACCTGGTGAAAGCCGGCGCGACGATCGTGGCTTACGACCCCGTTGCCCACGAGACCGCGCACCACTTCATGAACGACACGATCACTTACGCCAGCGACCCGATGGCCGCCATCGACGGGGCGGATGCGCTGATCATCTGCACGGATTGGGACGAGTTCAAGCAGCCGGACTTCGAGGGCATCAAGAGCCGCATGGCGTCGCCGGTGGTTTTTGATGGCCGCAACATCTGGCGGCGCGAGGCGGCCCGCGAGTTCGGGTTCGTCTACCACAGCGTCGGCCGCGAGCCGGTGCTCGGCGAGCAGGCTTGTCTGTGGCAGTAAGCTCATGACGACATCCTTTGACCCCGACGAACCCGTGGACCCGCGTCCGCGGGTTTTTCTATCTCATCTAGCCGGCTAACCAACCTCATCTCAGGACCAAATGTCCGCCCCCCACCCCCCCAC
>Ga0163150_10003687_pt1 | contig 21291 bp, 15 predicted proteins | sample OliLakLV19P2IB_FD_148628 | JGI IMG/M metagenome (GOLD analysis project Ga0163150, IMG submission 148628) | Freshwater microbial mat bacterial communities from Lake Vanda, McMurdo Dry Valleys, Antarctica - Oligotrophic Lake LV.19.P2.IB | ecosystem: Environmental > Aquatic > Freshwater > Lake >...
AACCTGCTCCTCTGCGTTCGCGGCGCTCAAGCCATGTCCAAAAAATGTGGGTAACCATGAGGCATGAATGCCTGGGCTAGGGAAAAGTAGCGATCAATGAACGAACATCCAACCACTTGCAATCCTGAGATTCAGGCGGTAATTCGCGAGATGTTCGCGATTTGCGAATCCGCGGGCGCGGATGACGACGAAAAGAATCGCGCCATGGCGACCGCCGTTGAGGCGTTGTTTCCGAGCCTGGCATCCGATTCGCTGGAGTTCGCGGATGGTCTTCGGAAGCTCGAGCGCGCCAACCAGCGTGCCTCGGAACTCGATGCCGAAGAGGCTACGTTCGCCGAGCGTTTGAAGGCCATCATGGATTCGCGTGACTGGACTCAGGAACGTCTTGCGGCGGCCATCGGCGTTGGCCAGCCGGCAATCTCGAACATGCTGAACCGACAATGCCGTCCGCAGCGCAGCACCGTCACGCGGCTTGCCGACGCCCTGGGCGTCGAACCCAACGAGCTCTGGCCCACTTGGACGGTTTAAGACGGACGTGTCGCCCTAGCCCCCGCGCCTCTACGCCGGCGACCTACCATCTGTAGCGTTTGCGCGGTCGGTAGCGACCCCCACAGTCCTTGATGTCGCTTTTTTGCCTCTTGCGTCGCGTCGCTGCAATGCCACCAGCAAGCTAGACTTTCGCTGAAGTGCAGCTTGCCAACATCGCTCGAAATGTCGCTCTCCCGACACATCTCGGGCAGAGTCGCATCGCTCCCCGCATTGGACCAATGATCGACACACCCACGACGCTCGACCAAATCGTGTCGCGATCCCGCGAGCTCTACAGCTTGCCGGCGGTCGCCATGGAAGTGCTCGAGCTGACCAATCATCCCAAAGTCGACGCCGCCAAGCTCAAGGCGTGCATCCAGCGCGATCCTGCGCTCACGACCAAGCTGTTGCGCGTGGTGAACAGTTCGCTGTTCGGACTCAAGCAGCAGGTCTCGGACTTGAATCAGGCGCTGGCGCTCTTGGGCATCAAGCCGCTGAAGCTGCTGGTGCTGGGATTCAGCCTGCCCGACGCCCTCTTTGCCGATCTGGCCGGAGACGTGCTCACGCGCTATTGGAAGCACACGCTCACGCGCGCCGTCGCGGCCCGCGAGCTGGCCGAAACCATCTGGCGGCTGCCGGGCGACGAGGCATTCATCGCTGGGCTGCTCGAAGGATTGGGCACGCTCGTGCTGATCCAGGAGCTGGGTGCGCCGTACGTCGACCTGCTGAGGAAGGTAACCGCCTCGGGCGACTACCTCACGGCCATCGAACGTCACGCCATCGGTTTCGATCACGGTCAACTCACCGCTCGACTTTTGGAAGAGTGGAAGCTGCCCCCATCGCTGGTCGAGGCCGTCACGTTCTGCCAACAGCGGCCGGCTGAGCCGAGCGTCGGCGCCGCCTGCGACACGCCTGCGCTGCCGAAGATCTTGCATCTGGCCGAGTTGCTGTCGCTCTTGCTGGCCGATGGTCGCACCGACGTGCTGCCTGCAATCCTGCAACTGGGGCAGCAGTATCGCCAGATCACTCCCGAGCAGATCGAATCGCTCATGGCCGATTTGCAGGAGAAAGTCGGGCAGTTGGCCGACGTGCTCTCGCTGACGCTGCCCGACGATCTGTCCTTCCGCGACGTCATCGAGGTGGCCCGCGAGCAGTTGGTCGAGGTGGCCAACGACGCGGCGGGCGCTATGGTGCGGAGCCAGGTCGAATCGGTATCGGCGCAAATCGACAACTTGAAATTGTTGGACGAAGTCCGTTCGCTGACCGAGGCCGTCGAGCAATTCACGGCCCCCAAGCGAAAGCGCGAAGCCGCGGCGGCGACCAAGAAACCGGTCGCCCCATCGACCGTTCGCCCTGCCGCTACGGGCAAGATCACTCGGCCACGCAACAAGACGGCCACGCCGGACCTCTGGTCGTCGCTGGCAGGTGAAGGCGATCGACCGTCGAATGACGGGGGTAGTTCCAACGTCCAGCAACGGTCGCGAGCTCAAACCGGCTTTGAGCCGACCGACATCGATCCGGGCCTGCTGGGGCGACTCATCGCCGCGGTCGGTGCCTGCCGGCACTCGCGATGTGCCCTGAGCCTGCTGATGGTCGAATTGGATCACTACGCCGATCTGGTCTTCCAACAGGGCATGTCGCGAGCGGAAGAGTTGCTCGACCAGCTCGAGCAGATTTGCTGCAACTTGGACCATCCGCAGGTCGCGTCCTTGAACGTCCGCGAGGCCCGTTTCGCGATCGTACTGGTCGACTGCGACCGCCATCAGGCCGTTTCGCTGGGAAACGAGCTGCTGGCTAGTGTGCGCGCCGCGGCGGATCCGGAAAGCAACTCGGACCTGACCGTGAGCGTGGGCAGCGCGACCGTGGCCTTGCCGCCGCGCAACTTTCTCCCGCAAAGCCTGGTCTCGGCCGCCGACCGCTGCCTGTACGGCGCACGGGTCGCGGGCGGTGATTCCCTCAAGAGCATCGAGATCTACTAGAACCTCTCAGAGGTTGTGAATGAATCAAATTGACCGTGTTCCATTTGACCGGGTGCCATGCTTTCACGACGCCTGCGTCGGGTAAGCATGCCTGCAGTTCGCGGCGACGCAGCATGCCTACCCGGGCTAGCGCCCGTGAAGGCATGGCACCCCGATGGTGATTTCCTTCTCATGGGCAATTGATTCACACGCTCTCACCTCTCCGCTCGGACGTCATTCCCGCGCAGGCGGGAATCCAGGGCATTACGGACGGCGGTGGCGAAAAAGATTTGTGCGCAGGAATTATGAAACTTGTGGTGCAGGCCTGTCTCTGGCGCACTGCTAGCAGACGAAATACTGCCGTTGACCGACCTGCCGACCGCTCTATAATCGCCCCTCCTGTCGCGGGTCCCTTTCGCACGGTCGAATGTTCAGCGCGGGCGAACTCTCCGGTTTGGGTAGAGTTGTTCGGGGCACATTTCCGATAACGATCCTAGACGAGGTGGTTCGCGCGGCTGCGCGCGGCATCGCGTTAACACATCCAAAGTTTCTCCATCCTCAGGGAAGAGGTTGGCTGCAGAAAGTTCGCGGCATGGAAGCCGCGCTGCTTTCCGCTTCCCTGTCGAGCCTCTATCACAGGGCGAGCAAGCAATGCAAGCTTCCGTGGCGCGCGCAGCGGTTGTCGGCCTGACCATCCTTGGCCTTTCGGGTTGCCAGAGCGGCGGCGGCTGGTCGTGGCCTTGGGCCTCGAAAGGCGTCGCTCAGCAACAGTATCCGAACACGGCGGAAGGGTTGAGCAGCGCCGCCGCAACGTCCAATCAAGGGGTGGCAGCCAACCAGCAGACCGCGGCGCCAAGCGTCCAGCTGCCGGCGGCGACCGCCACTCCGTACAGCGCCACCCAGTACAGCGCTGCCGCCGCCAAGGGCGCTCCCGCGTATCAGCAACCCGGCGGGCAACCCCCGGCTTACAGCAGCTACCCCGAGTCGCCCACCAGCTATGCGGGCGGAGCCGGCAGCAGCGGCTATCCGAGCACAACCAGCGGCAACGCCGGCCGCGGAACCACAGGCTACGCCGAAGCCGCGGGTGGCTACGCAAATCCTGCGGCGGGAGCATACCCGAAGGCATCGACCGCGATGGCCCCGCAAGAGGGCTACTACGGCTCCGGCGTTGGCGGGTCGTCCGCGGCAGCCCCCCAGACGCCAAACTACGGCAACTACAACGTGCCGTCGTCACCTGCGGAAGCGGCGGGTGGATATCCGCAGACATCTCCAACGGCGGCGCCGTATGCATCCACGCCGTCCGGGGCCTCCTCGTATCCGCCGCCCGAATCGAACGCACCCGCGGCGCCCGCCGACTACGCAAATGGCGGTGGGCTGCGAACCGCCGACAATCGAGCGGCAACGGGTTCGCGTTACGATGGCGGCGCGCCTGCGAACAACACCAGCGCTTATCCAAATGCTGCGTTTCCCTCCGGCGCCCCAGCAGGGGCCGGCGAGCAACCGGATCGCTACAGCAAGTACGGCAGCTCGGCGCCCGCCACGAATGACGCAAGCTTGAACGCAAGCCGATATCCTGCCGTCGGTCCAACGGACGCAGGAACGGGCAGTGCCTATCCGGCCACTGCACCGACGACTTCGTACCCTTCGCAAGCGATGCCATCGAGCGGCGGAGGCCGTGGTGGGGCGAGCGGTGCCAGCGGCAGTGGTTACCATCCCGGCGGAACCAAGGACTATCTACCGCCTGCCGGCAATAGTCAGGGCAGCGCAATCCCGGGCGGCTATGGTTCGTCGAGCTCGGCGATTCGTCCGGCTCACTATGAAGCGACGGCAGGAGAGGCGGCGCCTGCGGCCGCGCAAATTCCCGCGGCTGCCGATCGTTATGCGACTCCCAAGAGCGACGACGCCTATGGCAGTATGCCCAGCGCGGTGACGCCTCCGGAAGTCTCGGTGCCGACCGTCACACGATAGCGAGTCGTTCGTGCGGTTGAGCCGGCTGAAGCATTCCCTGTACTAGTGCTTTGTCAATGCTCAGATTTTGGGTAGCAGAAGTCGTGAGACTTCTGATGTTCGCGACAGAATCAGGGTAATACGGAACTCTCACGAGTTCCGCTACCCGCAAACCAAGATGTGACACAGCACTGGTGCTCGTCCGCGAACGACGGAGAGTGCATTGCTTGAGTGCAAGCAGTGGCACACTTTTCTCCACAAAGTCGACAGGCTCCGCACTACGAAGCCTACGACGTCGCGGGATCGGCGCCGGCTCGGCGCATTTTCTCGCGAGCACGGCTGAGCGTTGGCCCCACGCTGTTTTCGGGCATGCCCGTTGCCGAGCTGATTTCCTGGTAGCTCTTGCCTTCCAGATGAAACAGCCGCACAACCTCGGCCTCGTCGCCTTCAAGGTCTTCGAGCAAGCGCTCGACTTCGTCGCGGTTGCTCACGCGCATCTCGGCCGCATCGTCGTCGGACGAAGCCAGACCAACGGCTTGCCCAACTCCTTGCACCGTGGCCGGCGCCAGACGCGTGGCCGATTTATGTTCGAGTAAATCCCGCACGACGACGCGCCGCGCGACCACCGTGAGATATGTCGCCAAGCTGCTTTGTCCACGGAATCGCCGCAGCACGGCGAAGTCGTCTTTTACGACGGTCAAGAAGACTTCGGCGCAAAGATCTTCGCGATCCTCGGGCGAGAGGCGAATCGACCGGGCTTGGGCCGAATGGTTGATGACATGGATCACCAGTCCCATAAAGCGGTCGACGAAATCTTCCCACGAGCGAGCCTGGCCAGTAAGGCAGCGCTCCAGCAGGTTACGGTCGATGTCCGAAAGTGCCACGCGCAAATCCCCGATCCACAGGCCAACCCTACCCCACAGGTCAACCCCCACCCCACAGGTCAACACAGCCCACAGGCCAACGCAGTCAATGGGCGGACGCGGAAAGGCGAGTCCCTGCCACAGAAGTAAGCTCGACGGGATTGGAAGTCCCATTACGATGCTCGCTTATATCGATTCTAAGACCGATCAAAAAACGAAGCAAGGCGAGCGGCCGTCAAAACCGACGATTGCTGAGAACCCGCGGGTTGACGCCGCGTGCGGACCTTCCTATTATTCCCGCAAACGGCCCGAGTCGGCGGCACCGGGAAGACTCCGGACTGCCCGTTCAACCCGTTCCACGGCAAGCACTTGACACTGTTTATGCAAAGGGGTTGAATGGGCGGCGGCCGCGGAACTGCCGGAAATCGCGGGTCAGTTCAAACAACTCCGCCTGCGAGTAAAGCAATTCCGTCGTCCTGACCACGAATGTCGTGGTCACTAAGTGTTTCAGTCAAAAGAGTGTTGGGGCCACAAATTATCACTGTCGTCGGCGGCTGAAAAGGAGAACTGCTTCAATGACCCACGTCGTTGCCGAGCCATGCTTTGGCTGCAAGTACACCGACTGCGTCGTCGTCTGCCCGGTCGAGTGCTTCTACGAAGGCGAGAAGATGCTCTACATTCATCCGGATGAGTGCATCGACTGCGAGGCCTGCGTGCCCGAGTGTCCGGTCGAAGCCATTTTCCACGAAGACAATCTGCCGGAGGAGTGGAAGGACTTCACCGCCTTGAACGCCGAGATGGCGTTGCAAACGCCCGTGATTACCGAAAAGAAAGAGCCGCTGTCAGGGGCTTAATTTGCCTGCCAGCGCGCAAGGCCTGCAGATGTAAGGCCGCATCAGCGTGTCTCATCAGCGTGTCTCATCAGGGTGCCACTGGCTTCGCAACGGCTCGTGGTGGTCGAAGGAATCGCTGTAGTGGGGCCTGGGGCACTAGGTTTTGCGCTATCTTGTCTTGTTCTTCGTAACATTGGGACCCGCCGGCGCAAGTAGAACCCTTGGCCTCGGCGGGTTTTTCGTGCGCTCTCGCAGCGCATGCGACGAGGAATGACGCGATGCACGTCGTGTGGATCTTGTTGTTTCTGCTTGTCCTCGCACTGGCCTGGGTGCTGACGCTGTTCAGCATGCCCGGCAATTGGCTGATCGTGGCTGCCGCGGCGACGTTCGCCTTCCTCGGCGCGGCGGACGATGAGCCCGAGGTCAGTTGGACGGTCGTCGCCGTTCTGGCCGGCCTGGCCGCCTTGGGCGAAGTCGTTGAGTTTGCCGCCAGCGCGCTGGGCACGACGCGGGCCGGCGGCTCGAGACGGGGCGCTCTGCTGGCGATCGGCGGCGCAGTCGTCGGCAGCATCGTAGGCGCTGTAATCGGCTTGCCAATCCCCGTCGTAGGTTCGGTCGTGGGTGTGCTGCTATTTGCCAGCCTGGGCGCGATGGCCGGCGCAATGATCGGCGAGTCGTGGAAAGGCCGCACTCTGGACGAGAGCATCGAAGTCGGCCAGGCCGCATTCTGGGGGCGATTGGCCGGCACGCTCGCCAAGACGGGCATTGGCACCGTGATGGTGCTGGTGGCCGGGGTGGCCGCAGTCATGTAGGCGAGCGGTCATGTAGGCGAGCGGTCATGTAGGCGAGCAGTCGCCTTACTGCACCACAGGGCTTCGGCGCAGGCCAATGTGCGTCATGCCACGGCCTCAATCGCCGCTACCGCGTTGAATACCGTGGCCACTGGCCCGGTCCGCGGCACCCCAGTTTTCGGCCGCCAGAACAGAATTTGGCGACCCGGCGCTAGGTGCGGATATCCTTCCGCTTGAGGCGGCGGGCTTTGCTATTGGCAGGACGCCGGCCGTGATTGGCCTTTTTCAATGCGCGATGGGGCTTGGTCATGGAACGCTTCTTCCCTTCATCCTACTTTTGTGCGACGGCGACATATACGACAGTTGAAACGCTAGATTACCAGCCAGCGGCCGGCATGAAAAGGCGGCTGAATGCCTTTGCTGAACGACAGGAACGGGTTTAGCCGTCGCCTTCTCGGGGACTGCACCTGGCAACGGAAATCATGGCGCGATGTTGACAGCAGTTTGCGCATGTCCCCCCGAGCAGGACTTGTCCCCCGCGCAACGGGGGGTGGTCCGCGACAATCGGCTCGAGCGCGTCTCGCTCCTTCCGGCAGGTTCGGCGTGACCGCAATTCCATAACCGATGCCTCTACCGGAATTGGACGTAATTCGCGGCGCGCAAACACGAGTGTGTTGATCGAAAAGCTAGTCATCACAATGAGTTAGAGTCGAGCATATTTTGTTCTGAATCATTGCGTATCTGCTGATGGTACGGCATGATAGGGCGCTCGCACTCACACATGCCATCGGCACTCGGGAGACGTCGTCATGGTCTCAAGGGAATCGGGGGCCTGGGGATGCAAATACGGGACTAACAGAAGGCACACATGATCTTAACAAGCGTGGCTCGCGGTCTACTCCGATTCGGCACCTGTGGCGCAATTCTCCTGCTTGTCCTGCCCACCTATTCAATCGCTAGGGCTTGCCCAGTCTGCGCCCTTGCCGGACGCAATCTGCACACGGGGTCTGAGGGCATTGGCGTTGGTTTCCAAGGTCCGTACGAAACATCGTCGGACGGCGGATCGGGCCAGGCCCTTGGTCCGATTCCGATTTCGCCGGGTTCCTGGACGCTGGCTATCCTGCCCGACACTCAGATTTATGCACAAGACTTTCCGGCGATCTTCACGGCGCAAACGCAATTTCTGGCGGATTACAAAGACGCGCTAAATATCAAGATGGTGCTGCAGGAAGGGGATATCACGAACACCAGTTCCGTGGTCCAGTGGCAGCGTGCATCGGCCGCCTTTCAGATCTTGGACGACGCAGGTGTTCCTTACTCGCTGACGCAAGGCAATCACGACATTGGCCCCGGCGGCAACGGCGCGAACCGCACTTCGCTGTTCTCAACCTACTTTCCCACTTCGCGATTGGCCGCTCAACCGACGTGGGGAGGCGTTTTTCCGGAGGCCGACGCGGCCAACCCAGGCGAGAATCTTCCGAACAACAATTACAGCCTCTTCAGCGCCGGCGGTGTCGATTACATCTCGTTTGAGCTCGAGTTTGGCCCCCGCAACGCGGTCATCGACTGGGTCGATGCCACGCTCAAGGCCAACCCCGACCGCCAGGGCATGATCACCACGCACGCCTATTTGTACTCCGACAGCACGCGCTACGACTGGGCTGCCAAGGGTTCGTCGCAGAACTGGAATCCGCACTCCTATGGCGTAGCGAGCCAGCCAGGGGGCGTCAACGATGGCGAGGAAATGTGGCAAAAGCTCAAGGACAATCCGAACCTTAAATTCGTCTTCAACGGACACGTACTCAACGATGGATCGGGCTATCTGGCTAGCCAGGCCGACGACGGGCACGTCATTCATCAGGTTTTGGCCAACTACCAGTTCCTGACCAACGGGGGCCAGGGCTACATGCGGTTATTGGAGTTCAAGCCCGATGGGGAGACAGTCGAGGTGCGGACCTACTCGCCCTGGCTCGACGCACAAGCCTTGAATCCCTATCGATTGGAGTCGGACCAGCAGTTTACGATTGGTTTGGATGTAATTCCGCCAAGCGTGGTCGTCTATAACGCACTTTCAGCGAGTCTCGTCGCCACCGGACCGACAATCCCCGCAGGCAACGCGAACACCGTCGACGGCGTTGCGGTTACCCACACGGGCACGCCCACGGTCGGGTTGCTGCAAACCAATCGGGGCGACTACGAGCCCTCGATTCGTGGCGAAGGGGTCGCCTACAACAACGGCATCATGCTGGCCAGCATCACGCAGAACGTGCGCGAAGGCGTCCGCGCCACGGTAGAAGCCGGCCGCAATCCTTACAACGACGGCTTCGTGTCGCTGGCCATTTCGCGGAGCGGCGTCGCCAACAATCAGGAAGTCAACGTCAATACGTCGCTGGCCTGGTTTGATTTCGCGGCAGGCTGGCAGGGCGCACACATCAACACCGACGGCAGCGTCGCCGCGGGAAGTGGCGCCCTGATCGTGGACGGAACGCTCTCGAAGAATGGCGTCGGTCGATATAACCTCAACCTCCACGTCGATTCGCGAACCGACGGTCTGCTGTTCGCAATCGGCAACAACAACAGCAACATCATCGTCAACACGGGCGTCAAGACTGACGGCAGCGGCTGGGATATCCGTGTGCAGAACAACACGGCTGACTTTGCGCCCACGGGCATCGACGCCTTGTTCAGCTTCCTCTATTTACCGCTGGACACCGAGAACCTTATCGGCGGTCGTTACGACGGAATTGGCGCCGCCAATGTCGCATCGGCCGGTGCTTTTACCATGGATCGATTGGACGTAGGTCAGTATCGCCTTTCGATTCCCGGTGAGACGCCCGACACCGGCATGCTCATCCTGACGACCTCGTTCGAGGCGACCAATGGCTTCGTCGCTCCCGACGACAACTTTCTAACCTATGAATCGGACGGGGCGGGGCGATTTCTCATCAACTCCCTCGACCTCGACGGCACCCTCTCGCCCGACCTGCAAGATACGCAGTTCGTGTGGGCTTTTATCAGCTTCACCGATCCGATTTCGATGGCGCCGCCGCCGCCAATCCCAGGCGATGTCAACTTCGATGGCCTGGTCAACATTTTTGACATCAATCTCGTCTCGTCTCACTGGAGTGAAACGGGGCCCACGGCCGACGCCAACGACGACGGAATCGTCAACATCTTCGACATCAACCTGATCAGCGCAAATTGGACTGCACCGGGCGGTGGAACCGCCGTGCCCGAGCCTTCCACGCTGGCGCTCCTGTTGCCGGCAGGATTGCTGGGGCTGGGCGCGTGGCGAATTTCGTGGCGGCGCTAAACGAGGAGCCTGGCGAAATCGTCGAGACGATCGCGAACGTCGTTGCCCTGTTCATATGCAAGCCGCGACGCTCACGGAACAATCCATACGTGCGGCACCGGGGCCACACACAAACTCAAGCAAGAGCAAACGAGACCCCCCTATGATTTTCACGCGTAACAGTGTTGTCACCGCCATGTTGTTCGCTTGCTTGACGTGTGCGGCTTCTGCCGCCCCGGTGCCACTCTCTCCCGGTTCTTGGACTTTGGCCATTTTGCCCGATACGCAGCACTACGCGCAAGACTATCCGTCGATCTTTTATGCCCAGACGCAATTTCTGGCCGACAACAAGGACGCCCTCAATATCCAAATGGTGCTGCACGAGGGCGACATCACGAATACCAATGCGGCGGCCGAGTGGAACGTGGCGTCCGCGGCATTCGCAACGCTGGAAAACGCCGGCGTTCAATACGGCGTTGCGCAGGGCAATCACGACATCACCAGCGCCCGCGCGTCTTTGTTCCCCAACTATTTTCCCGTGTCGCGACTTGCCGCGCAACCCACGTTTGGCGCCGAGTATCCCGAGCCAAACCCCAACAATCCGTCCGTGAACCTTCCCAACAATAGCTACAGCCTATTCAGCGCCGGCGGCACGGATTGGATTTCGTTCGAGTTGGAGTTTGGCCCGCGCGATCAGGTCATCGACTGGGTCGACACGACGCTCAAGGCCTTTCCCAATCGCCAGGCGATGATCACCACGCATGCCTACATGTACTTCGACAGCACGCGTTACGATTGGGCCGCCAAAGGCACCGCGCAGAATTGGAACCCGCACAGCTACGGGGTGGCAAACCTGCCTGGCGGCGTGAACGATGGAGAGGAAATCTGGCAGGCGCTCAAGGACAACGCCAATTTGAAGCTCGTCTTCAACGGTCACGTGCTGGGCGATGGCACCGGCTACCTGGCGAGCGTCGCCGACAACGGAAATATCGTCCACCAGACGCTGGCCAACTACCAGTTCCTCTCCAACGGTGGACAAGGATATCTGCGGCTGTTGGAGTTCAAGGCCGACGGCGATACGGTCGAAATTCGGACCTACTCGCCGTGGCTCGATGCACAGGCAAACCCGCCCATGCCCGCGCATCGCACGGAACCCGATCAGCAGTTCACGATCTCACTCAGCACGCTCCCTCCTCCTCCACCGGTGCTCTTCCACGCCGTGGGTGCGAACCTGGTCGCCACCGGCCTGGCCATTCCCGCCGGCAACACCGTCGACAGCGTGACCGTCACCCAGTCGGGCATGCCGCAGGTAGGAACGTCGCAGCTCAATCGCGGCGATTACCAACCCACGATTGGCGCGGAACCGGTCGTGTACACCGACGGCATCATGCTGGCGAGCATCACGCAGAATGTGCGCGAAGGAGTCCGCGCCACGGTCGAAGCCGGCCGCAACCCTTACAGCGACGGATTTATGTCCCTGGCAGTTGCCCAAGCCGGCCTGGCCAGTAATACCGAAGTCAACATGAACGTGGCGATGGCGTGGTTTGCATTCGATGGCGGCTGGCGCGGGGCCCACGTCACGTCCGGCGGCACGCTCGCCGCGGCCAACGGCGTCGCCCAGTCCATGCTCGTGAAAAACGGCGTCGGTCGCTACACGCTCGATCTGGACGTCGATTCGCGAAGCGACGGCCTGCTCTTCGCCATCGGCAACAACAACAGCAACAAGATTGTGAACACGGGGGTGCTGGCCGATGGCAGCGGCTGGGACCTTCGCATTCAGAACAACACCTCCAGCTTCTTGGCGACGGGCACCGACACCGCGGCGGATTTCAGCGTTCTGTACATTCCGATGGAAACCGAGAACCTCATCGGCGGCCGCTACGACGGAGTTGCCGGCGCCAACCTGACTTCGGCCGGAACGTTTACCATGGATCGCCTGGCGACTGGCGAGTACCGCCTGACGATTCCGGGTGAAACCCCCGACACCGGCATGCTGATCCTGACAACGTCCTATGAAACGACGACCAGCATCACCGCCCCCGACGACAATATCCTCACCTACGAGAACGACGGGATGGGGCGATTCCTCATCAATTCGTTCGACCTGACCAGCAGCACGACACTCACGCTCCAGAATACTCAGTTCGTCTGGGCCTTCGTCAGCTTCACCGATCCGATCACGATGGAGCAGCCGCTGAGCCCTGGCGACGTGAATTTCGACGGACTGGTCAACATCTTCGACATCAATTTTGTCTCGACCAATTGGGGCGGAATCGGGCCCGAGGGCGACGCCAATTTCGATGGCATGGTCAATATTTTCGATATCAACCTGATCAGCGCGAACTGGTCGCCCGTCGCCGCCGTGCCCGAGCCCTCGTCGTTCGCGCTACTGTTGGTGGCCGGAATGCTCGGGCTGTGCTGGCGTCTACGCACGGCGCGATCGTAACGCCGCAATGGCTATCGGCGTAGCGCGTCGATAAGCCTGATCGAGGCCGTAGGCGCGAACCAACGATCCGCGCAGACGGCTCGCTGCCCCGCGCTTGTCACCCGCTGTTGTATGCCCGCAGTCGGCCGGCGGTCATCTCGCGGGTGAACTTGTAGAAGTGCCAGTGCGTCACGCAGCGATTCAGAAATTGCGCGAAGCCGACCACGTCGGGCCGATGCTTGAGGCTGTCGGTAAAGAAGTACTTCGTGTACACCCGGCCGACCGTGAAGAGCGAGCCATCCCAAAACAGCGCCCAGAACAGCGACCAGAACAGCGCCAACCCGTAGCCTAAGGTCGGCAGTCGCTTGCCTTCGCCGGCCTTGCGGCAGATCTCGGCCCGGCGGGTGAGATACTCGGCCGATTGATAGACCTCGAAGTAGCGATCCAAGAAGGCTTCGGGCGTGTAGAGCCGTTTGACCAGATCCCAATAGCCCTTCTTCAATTCATCGCGGGTCATCTGCTTGGGAACGAAGTTGCAGTTGGGGTCTTCCTCGACGAGTCGCCCCTCTTTTTGGAGCCGATCGTAGAGTGGCGTCGTGGGAATGGCCTGCAGCATGCCGACCATCGCCAGCGTGATGCCATTCTCTTGAATGAAGCGAAACTGGTCGTCGAAGATGCCCTTGTCGTCGCTGTCGAAGCCGACGATGAACCCGGCGTTGATGTCGAGTCCCGCGGCTTGAATCCGCGCTAGCTTGGCCTCGAGCGAGTCGCCGCGCAAATTCTGAAACTTTTTGGTTTCTTTGAGCGACTCCAGCCGCGGCGTCTCGATGCCGATGAACACGCTGCGAAAATTGGCCCGATACATCAGGTCCAACAGCTCCGCATCGTCGGCCAGGTCGATGCTGGCCTCGGTCGTCAGCCGCAGCGGGTAGTCGTGCTCTTCCATCCAGGGGATGAGCAGCTCCAGCAGGGCCTTGGCCTTTTTCTTATTGCCGATGAAGTTGTCGTCGACGATGAACGCCGAGTGGAACCCCGCACGGCGCATGTCGTCGAGCTCCGCTATAAGCTGTGCGGGCTCTTTCACCCGAGGCTTGCGGCCGAAGATCACGATGATGTCGCAAAACTCGCATTGAAAGGGGCAGCCGCGCGAGTACTGCAGCGCGCCCGACGCATAGCGATCGACCTTGAGCAGGTCGAAGCGGGGGCGGGGCGTCTTGGTCATGTCGGTGGGCGTAGCTTGCTTGTAGCGCTTCTCGGTCGCCAGGCCGCGGGCAAAGTCGTCGAGGAACTGCGGCCACGTGGTTTCGGCTTCGCCCACGAAGCGGACGTCGCACAGTCCGTCGAAGAAATCCTCTTGGACGGAAACAAAGGGACCGCCCACGACCGTAAATATCTTCATCTCGCGCAGGCGGACGAGAATCTCGCGGGTGCGCCGCTTTTGGACGTTCATGCCCGTGACGCCGACGATGTCGTACGCGCGCAGCGCCTCCCAATCGATGTCCTCGACGTTCTCGTCGAGCAGATACACATCGTGGTCGCCGCACAGCCCGGCCACCGTGGAGAGCGAGCCCGAGATCATCGTGCTGCGTTTGTCGCCCGGATACAGAGGCAGCGCAAACTCGAAGCCCCAATACGAGGGCTCAAAGCGGGGGTTGATCAGGCATATCGAGAGCTTTCGGGCTGGAGGAGTCGTGGCGACCTCGTCGTCCACCGCCGTTGCGGTCGTGTGCATCCGTGCCATCCCGTGGGGCTTGCCGACTCGACAAAAGGACCGAAACGGACCCTCTGCGTCGGTTTAGGGTCGCTAGGATAGGCGAGTCGGGCCGATTGACGAAGATCAATTGGCGAGATTATTGCTCTGTTTGCCACGTGCTGGCACCCACGATCGACCCCATTTACCAGCAGACCCTCGCTTCACCGTCAACCGCGAAGCTCGTCCCCAGCTAGTTTAACCGCCGAGGCGCAAAGACGCGGAGAACGGGAGCTGGCAACCGCCTGCGTTTCGCGAGCGGACTTGTCGAGCGTTCGCTGCTGGTATCGGAATATCGACATGGCTGCAGATTGCACGATGCCCGCATGCACCCGGGACGTCATTGAGGCCAGCATGCATCACGGTCATTTTCCTCAGCCCAGGCATTCATGCCTGGGTTTGCGATGCCCCCAAAACGTCGTTGTCCGCCCGCTTCAGCGGGCCGTGCCGTCGCGAGATCGTTCCGCCCTAAAAGGGCGCTTACGACAGATTCTGTCGGTCCCGCTTTCCCAGGCATGAATGCCTGGGCTGGGGAAAAGTGTGCGCTGTGGCGAGTAAATAAACGGCCGTACAATCTGCACCCTATCGAAATTCTGCTGGGCCGCGAGGTCGATCGTAGCTCGGTGCATGGCTGCGATGTTTACTTGCAGCCACTGCAACTGAACAAATGTCGGTAGCTACTTCGTGCGGCGTGCTGCCTTGCGAGTTGTCTTCGTAGCTTTCGCGGCCCGGGAGGCATTGGCAATTTTCGCTGCGGGTTTTGCGCTCTTCGCCGTCTTGCGAGCCTTGCCCTTGGGCTTCATCGCCGTCTTCATTGTGGGCTTGATTACCGATTCGTACTGTTGGATGTGCTTTTTCGCGGGTACGCGGCGCAGCGTTTCGGCGATGACTTCCAGCGGCAGAGCTTCGAGCTTCTTGAAGCGGACGCAGCACTTACCCATATCCAGCTTCTTGCCGGTCTTTGCCCAGGCCTGCCGAAACCACTGTTCCTGGTCTCCGTAGACACTCATCAGGTACAGCGACATGTAATTTTTTTGCGAGGCCAGGCAAGCATAGGGGAGCGGTTGCCGCGGATCGCAGTGGTAGCCGGGCGGGTACACGCTGTGCGGCACGTAATAACCGATCATGCCGTACTGCATGCCTTCCTCGAAGTCCTTATCGAGGTTCTTGAGGATCACCTTACGCACGGCCGCGATGGCCGCACGTCGGTCCTCGGGCAATTCGGCGAGATACTGGTCGACCGTTTTTGCTTTGCTTTGCATGAGGAGATCCTGCCTGCTTGTAAGCCGATGCGCATGACAAACGCAGCGCCATTAGCAATGACACAACCGCCGCCCAACGTCAAGCGCCAGGGAGGCAAATCGCCAGGTCGTGAAACATTCAGTCCGCGACGGCCGAGTGCCGGGCACTAGCCCGACGCGCCAGCGAGGGAAGTTCCACCTCGTCCCTCGCTAGCGCGTCGGGCTTGTGGTTCAGATCGCACTTCCGCAGGCGCCTGAATCAATGGCAGCGCAAAAAGAGAGCCGCCAAGCCGCCCGAAGGCGACTTGGCGGCGGCGCGGGGGGGGACGTGAGGTGATCGGAGAGCACAATCGCGCAAGCGTGGCGTAGGGGCGAATCAAGAGCAGCCATCTCTCAACGGTTCGTCACGACGCGATTTCCTCCCGGTCGATCCCTGGGTTCAATCCGGCGTCACGCAGCAGGCGACGCCCTGAACATGGCGGGAATTTAGCAGGCCAATGTGTTCCGCGAATCAGCGTCTCGTTAGATGCCTGTTAGATTCAATGAGGCTCTGCGCGGCAGGGGCGGCATGTCGGACGCAGCGTTGTACTGGCGTTCGTAGGAAGACGCCCCATCACCGGCTTTGATAGGGATTGCCGGTCTCAAAGGGTCCGTCGGGCCGCGAACCGTTTTCGCCTTGAGGCGCGGCTCCGGCAAACGCATCGACGACGTTCTTGCGGAACATGAACACCAACAGCAGGATGGGGTACACCATCCCAAAGCAAGCGCCGATCGCTCCGCCGCCGACTCCGCCAATGACGGCCGCGCGTTCGGCCGGAGGCAGCTTTTCCGCTTCTTGCAATAGCGGGGCGAGAATAAATAGAAACGCGACCGCCGATCCCACGACGGCAGCGATGATTCCATACACGCCGTAAACGATCGACGCCGTGCGTCCCCAGGGCCGCATTCGCAACAGTCCCACGCCGCCGGCAAGCAAGACCAGCGTAAAGACGAAGCCCAGGCCCGCCGACATGTTTGAGTACACGCCAAAAGCAGGGTTGGCCTGCATCTTTTGCAGCACGGGATTGCCTTTGGCCATCTCTTTGGCGAACGGCCCGAAGAACATCATCAACGACCAGGCCGTGCCGCAGAGGCCGAGCGCCCCGAACACGAGGTTCAGAATCCCAAAGATCGTGACCGACGTCGGTCGTTGCATGGCAAGACTCCCCCGATTTCCGCGATGCCTGTCCCGCGCGCGGGGTAACCTTAATCGGCGCAAGAAAAAAGCCGAGTGGAAAGTCCACTCGGCTTGCGAAAAACTAACTTGTCGGCGGGGGCAATGTTCGGGAGACCGTTGCACAACTTAACCACGGCATAACTGAGCCACTGCACGACTTAGGCACCTACTAATCCAAGAATCCCGATAGTTCCTGGCTACGGCTGGGTTGCTGCAACTTGCGAACCGCCTTGGCCTCGATCTGCCGGATGCGTTCCCTGGTGACCTTGAAAATGTGGCCCACCTCTTCCAGGGTGTAGCTGTAACCGTCGCCCAGTCCGTAGCGGAGCTTGATGATCTCGCGCTCGCGGTAGCTGAGCGTCTTCAGGACCTTGTTGATGCGCCCACGAAGCATTTCCTGAGCCGCGCCGATCGCAGGGCTTTCGACGCCCGCATCGGGCAGCAGGTCGCCAAAATGGCTGTCCTCGCTGTTGCCGACCGGACGGTCGAGGCTGATCGGATAGCGGCTCATGGCCATCACGCGGCGGGCCTCGTCGACGGCCGTGCCGGCGGCTTTGGCCGTTTCTTCGATCGTTGGCTCGCGGCCCAACTCTTGGAGCAATTGCCGCGAGACATTACGCACCTTCGACATCGTCTCGACCATATGCACCGGAATGCGGATGGTGCGGCTCTGGTCGGCCACCGCTCGGGTGATGGCCTGCCGAATCCACCAGGTGGCGTAGGTGCAGAACTTGAACCCGCGACGGTACTCGAACTTGTCCACGGCCCGCATCAGACCGGCGTTGCCTTCTTGGATCAAGTCCAGAAAGCTCAGGCCGCGGTTGCGGTACTTTTTGGCAATGGAAACGACCAACCGCAGGTTGCCTTCGGATAAACCCCGCTTGGCCCGCTGATACTGCGTGTAAACGGTCTTGAGATACGCCACGCGACGCCGGAGGCTGGTGGGCGTTTCTTGCGCGGCCCGCAGGATATTGCGGAACTCGGCCACCAGGTGCTGTCGCTCTTCAGACGACGACTTGCTCTTGCGATGGGCCTCGATCTGAATCTTCAGTTCGTCGACCCGACTGCTGAAATCTTCCAACGCGCGGATCATCGATTCGATCCGCTGAGTACGCAGGCCGAGTTCCTCAACCAACCGCACGGCTCGCAGCCGGCGACGACCCAAGCGGCGCCAGGCCTCGCGGCGTTCGCTCATGCGGCGCGATTTGCTGCTGGCAGTCGCGTAATCGCGGCGATTGCGCTTCAGCAGGATCTCGATCGTCCGCAAATTATGGGGGAAACGGCCCAGAATCTGGTCCTTTTCCAGGCGATCGGTCACCGAGACCTGCACGGTGCGGTCGAACGGCAATTCGCCCAAATGAACCCGGCGGAGCACTTTCACCGCCGCCTGAATCACGTAGTCGCACTCCAGCAACTTGCGGCGGAAGCGCGCCCGCGTGATCTCGATTTCCTTCGCCAACGCGATCTCCTGTTGCCGCGTGAGCAACGGGATTTCGCCCATCTGGGTCAGGTACATCCGCACCGGATCGTCGGACCACGATTCGTGGTCCTCGCTCAGAGTAACCAGCGCGTCATCGGACTTCGCGTCGACGTCGTCGTCCGTATCGAGCGCTACGCAGGCGACGTCATCGGAAGGATCATCATCCTCGTCCACGTCGACGGTTTTGTCGGCAAGATCAGCCGCTTCTTCAGCACTGGGCGTACGGTCGTCTTCTAATTCGTCCAACAAAATTGTGTCGAACAAGGCAACACTCCTACAAGGCTAACGAAATGGAAGCGCAACGGGACCCAGGTGTGCGCGCGTGCTCTCGGAGAGATCCGTGCTGCAGAGGCAAGGTAGGATCAGGCCTCCTGCTAAGAATCACGGCGTTATTATGCGGCACCACCCCCGGACCCAACAATTATCACAACAAGAGCCGCGAAAAGCCAACGAATTCTAACACCATTTTTATGAAAGTTGGATCGGCCAAAGCACTTGGCAAGAAATCGCGCACAGGTAAAGCATTCCGACAACCGAACGCGACTCAAGCTACCCAAATTAACAATTAAGCGCCCCAGTTTCACAAACTAGACCTGGTTTCATCGTGCGTTCATCGACTCCAAGTGGCCACGTCCGCTGGCGATACGACCGTTTGTCCGCCAACTTAAAGCGAACCAAGGCACCGGTTTGGTGGACACTTTTCGTTTGGGTGAATGTCCGGACACGTCGCCATCGCCCAAGAAAACCTGCTACGATGGGCGATTCCGCGAGGCAGCTCGCAACTCGGCTTGCCAGAAACGGCCCAAAGTGGGGGAGCCTAGTCGATCCTTAGGAGCCCGTTGAATTGAATCTGCAAGGCAAAACTGCATTCGTAACCGGCGCTAGCTTGGGAATTGGCCGCGCGATCGTGCTCGCCCTGGCCAACGCCGGCGCCGATGTGGCCATTAATTACTACTCGCACGATGACCAGGCCGAAAGCGTCGCCGACGAAATACGAAGAGCGGGCCGCCGCGCTTTGCTGCTCAAAGGGGACGTGGCCGACGCGGACGCCGTCGAGCAGATGGTGGCCGAGACGGCCGCCGGTTTCGGCCGGCTCGACATCGCCGTGACCAACGCCGCCTACAGCGACCGCGAGCCCTTCTACGAGGCCGACATGGTCGGCTTCCGCCGCAGTGTCGACGTCACGATGTGGGGCTCCTTCCACACGCTCCGCGCGGCCGCGCGGCAGATGATCAAACAAGGTCAGGGGGGCTCGATCGTGGTCATCAGCTCGCCGCACTCCTTCGTCGCCGTCCCCAGGGCGATGGCCTACAATATGTCGAAGGCTGCTATCGACCAGATGGCCCGTACGGCTGCGATCGAGCTGGTCGAGCACCGTATCCGCGTGAACATCGTCCACCCCGGTTGGATCGACACGCCCGGCGAGCGCAAATACGCCAGCGAAGAGCAGCTCAAGCGTGGCGGCGAGAAGCTCCCCTGGAAGCGGATGGGCCGGCCCGAAGAAATCGCCCGAGGCGTGGTTTTTCTCTGCGAACCCGAGAGCGACTACATCAACGGCAGCTCGCTGGGGATCGACGGTGCGTCGACGCTGCCCTGGTGGGCCTCGCGCGGGTCGGCGGTTCCTGATTAGGGCGCAGGGATAAGGGGGCAGGGGACAGGGAGGAGCGAACGGGGATTTGCGGATTTCGGATTGCGGATTGCGGATTAGAATTGTCGGTGGCGACGCGAATCGAGTTCGCCACCGACTAGTACACCCAATGAGCTAGAATCCGCAATGCAATACCTCCTTCCCTGCCCGTGCGGTCAGAAGCTGCCCGTCGACGCCAGCCAGGCCGGCTTGCACGTCCGCTGCACGTGCGGGACCGAACTGCATGTGCCGACCCTGCGCGACCTGAAAGTTCTCGAACGGGCGAGCGCCGGCGGATCGCGTACGACCGGAGCAGGGGCGACTGGAGCGCAGGCAGGCACTTGGGGTCCCAAGCAAGCCGTCGCCTTTCTGGGCTTGTCGATGGTCACCGTCGCCGTCACCGCCGCGGCCGTTCTGTGGTTGACGTACCCCAAGCCGCCGGTCTATCCGCGCGCGGTCGTCGAGGAATACTTGAACACGCTCTCGGTGAAAGAGTTATTCGAGTACTCGGCCAAGATCCGGATGGGCCAGCCCATCAACGAATCTCTACCCGAGCTGAACTCGTTTGCCATGCAAAACATGGCCTGCCAGACGAAGGCCACGATCTACGACCGATACCTGCTGGGCATGGCAATCACCGCGGGCGTGGGCGTGCTATTGCTGCTGGGGTCGCTGGTCATGAAGCCGAAAAGAGATCTGGAACGTCGGTAGCCGGCGATCGCAAGCCAACGGCCGCTAGCCCGCCGACTCTGACTAACGACGAACTTCACGAAACTGCGGCGCTTTCGCCAGGGTGAAGAGCACGACTTCTTCGCCGGTCGCCGTGCTGATGTCGTGGTGCAGGCTGATGGCCTTCACGCCAGTCACTTCCTGGATCATCGCATCCATGAGCGGCCGGGCGGTTTCGATCAAATGTGTGCGGACCTGTTTGAGCAAGTCTCGTCCCTTCTCGGCCGGCAGCGAACTTGCCAAATGTTGCTCGGCGGCGGTTAGAACGCCTTGCAGACGGATCACCAACAGATCGCCCAAGAGGTGGGCGTGGATCTCCTTCGGACCCCGCCCCATGTAATCTTGCTCGAAACGCCGGATCCCATCGCAGACGGCGGCTTCCATCTCGCCCAGAGTTTTCATGATACGATCGAGATCAAGATACCTGTTGGGGAGCGACCCTGCCGACAAGCCGTCGTGTCGATGGAAGGCACGAAATAATATAGCTTTCACACACGGGTATGGGTAGCTGCATCTACGGCAGCGTCCGCTTAGCCCGCACAATCCTGCGTATTCGCCGCGGCAAAGCGCAAGAGAGCACCGACGAGCCCAACATACCCCAACAGGGGGTG
>Ga0163150_10003688_pt1 | contig 21289 bp, 20 predicted proteins | sample OliLakLV19P2IB_FD_148628 | JGI IMG/M metagenome (GOLD analysis project Ga0163150, IMG submission 148628) | Freshwater microbial mat bacterial communities from Lake Vanda, McMurdo Dry Valleys, Antarctica - Oligotrophic Lake LV.19.P2.IB | ecosystem: Environmental > Aquatic > Freshwater > Lake >...
CAACCAAAGATAATATGACTACTAAATCGTCAATCATCAATAATAAATCATAAATTAATTATGGACCCAAAACACTTTGAATCACTATACCCTGAGGACGCTCGTACTGAGGAAGTACAGAAGCTTCTCAGCTTTATTAAATCCGGCAATTCGTGCCAAATTGTTGCGGCTCCTGCGGTGGGACGCTCGAGCATTATGGGACTTCTTGCCTATAACCGAAATGTGCGGCTCAAACATCTTGGCGAAAATCAAAAATGGAATCATTTTGTATACATGGACTTTTCAGAGGTAAAAAAAAGACCCCTGTATGATGTCACCAAATTCATGCTCCTCTCAATTGCTTACTCACTTTCTGAGAGAAGCAAAAAAGAAGAGTACGAAGTAGTCAATCAATTCTTAAAAGAAGGCTTGGAATTCAATGATGAGTTAGTACTTTTTCAGTCTCTTAAGAAAGCTATTGATTATCTTGCAATAGAAAAAGAGCTTACTATAGTCCTTCTTTTTGATCGGTTTGAACACTACATTCCTGAAATTGAAGAGCAATTTTTCCTCAACTTACGAATTTTGAGAAATCGCGCAAAGTATCGCTTCTCATGCGTATTCTCAATGAATCGTCCACTTGAGGAAGTACTTGAGGTCTCAACGATGTCAGAGTTCTATGAATATATAGAGTCCCATATGGTCTATCTGAGACTTTATGATGCATCTGGTATACAATTTCGCTTTGGGTATACTGAAAAAGTAACTGAAAAATCAGTGTCTGACAACGCAAAAGAAGAGATTATTGCACTCACAGGCGGTCACGGCAAACTTGCACGTCTCGCTCATGAAGCATTACTTACCCAAGACTCTCCGCCAGAGAATATCCATGACTTTCTCAAAAATGCTGCAAGCATCAAGACAGCGCTTCTTGATCTATGGAACTTCCTTACACCTTCTGAGCAGCATTATATAAAAAATCTCGCACCCTCTAGTGAATCTGCTCTTTATCTTGAAAATATAGGCCTTATCAGAGAAAAAGCTCTCACAATCCCACTCTTTAAAGAATTTGTACAAAATATTGATCTTTCTGAAGTAAGAGTATTTTCGTATAACACAGAAACCAACGAAATATGCAAAGGTAACGAGCCAATATCAGACACGCTTTCACCCTCCGAATTCAGGCTTTTGAGATATCTTATACTACATCCAGAAGTAGTGGTGGAAAAAGAAGAGCTTATCAATGCAGTGTGGAATGATAGCAAAACCCAGGAAGGTGTAACTGATCAAGCACTTGATCAAATTATTTATCGACTTCGAAAAAAAATCGAAAATGATCCTAATAACCCTGTTCATCTCCTGACTATAAAAGGCAGAGGAGTCAGATTTGTCCCTCAAAGTTAGCACCTCCCCCACTTGCAACAGCGCGCACTTCCCATATATGATTACTCTATGAAGCATTTTTTGTTGCTGTGGTTTTTTGTGGGAGTTATTTTCCTTACTCATCCCAACCTATTATTTGCACAAACAACTGGAAAAGGTGATACTTGTGATGTTTCAGGCGTAAGTGCTGACTCAAATAAAGGTGGTCCAATCACAGATCAGACTCGTAAAGCTAATTTTACAATTACCCCAAGAAATAATTCCATTGTGAAAAATGATAAGGGATATATAGTTAAGCTTAATGGTAATAGGATTACAGATCGACTTGGTATCTGGCAAAGTTTTAATTTAGATGGAGGCGCTCTAAAAATTAACAACATGCTGGCTACAGGAGTAATTTCAGATTCTGATTTTGGCATATTCACTCCATATACTCCGCGCACATATACGTTTTCTATATACTATAATAATTTGGAAAATTCAAATTTTTGGTCGACAGACTCAAGAGACTTAAGATGTGTAGTAAGTTTTGTTGTACCATCCGCAACTCAAGTATCTGATCAATGCACGGTAGATTTTCCAGGCCAATATATTGCTGGAGCCGGCCCATTCAAATTTAGAGTGCCCACTTTGCCACCAGGATATATTAATCCGGAAATTCATACATCTGGTGGGCCAGCGATTAAAGTGATCGTTAAACCCGAAAATAATAGCCGAAGAGAACGACATTCTCAGTGCTTTACGACTTTATCTGCAAAAAAGGACATTCAGACTGGAGCAGATCTAACTGTTGGACTGGAGAAAGGATTTTGGTACTTAGAAGTTCGAGGTCCAGGATGTAGTAGCGTAGACAAACCCCTCTGCTCAGATATTTTTGAGGTAGTAAATCCAGGTGAGAAAGATAGCGATGGTAAAGAAAGAAAAGGAGGGAAAGTTACCGGTACCCCCCCCGCTAAAGATCCTCTCCGGCAAGTAACGCCTCCTTGTACATTCACTAGAAATTCACCGGGATATAATGTAGAGGGTAATCCCGACGCACCTATAATTGAAACAACAACCTGCAAAACAGGCCTAGGAATTGATTTTGATGTATCAAGTCCTCAGACTTTTATCAAGGGAATCTTTTCTTTTATCCTTGCACTAGCAGGCACTGCAGCTTTTCTAATCCTTATCTATGCCGGATATATTTATATGACATCAGCCGGGGACAAGACCAAAGTACAAGCTGCTCGTGATACGATTACATCTGCAATTGCAGGCCTACTCTTTCTCATATTTTCAATCACGATTTTAGAAATTATAGGAATAGATATATTAGCACTGCCTGGATTTGGAAGATAAAACTAATTTTTAATTTGAAATTTACAATTTAAAATAAAATTTAAATGAACTAATTTCAAAAAAAAGACGATGTACAACTTAGAAGAACGAACACTGTTATTTGCTGAGAAAATTATTGAGCTTTGCCAAAAATCGCATAAAAACGTCATTACTCTGCCAATTATTGACCAACTCCTACGTGCTGGAACCAGTATAGGCGCAAATTATTGTGAGGCAAACGGAGCAAGTAGTAAGAAAGACTTCAGAAACAAAATATTTATTTGTAAAAAGGAATCAAAAGAAACCAAGTATTGGTTAATTCTATTACAAAAAGCTGATAATACCGTTCAAGAAGCTTGCAAAGCGCTTTGGCAAGAGGCACAAGAGTTAACTTTAATCTTTTCAAAAATTGCATCAAGTAGTACTTAGTCTTTTATAATTGAAAAGTATATAATTAAGTATTCAATGAAAATTAAAAATTTCAAATTAAAAATTAAAAACAAACTTACCTATCTCCCTCTTGTTATTGGAGGAACTACCTATCCTACTCCTCCAAATGTGCCGACAGGTGGGACCATTAACAGCTTTATATCATTTGGCATAACACTTCTAGTAGTCATAGGCATAATTTCAGCTATAATTTTTCTCTTACTTGGAAGCATCAAGTGGATTACCTCAGCAGGTGACAAGGCAAAGATTGAAGAGGCCCGCGGCACCATAACATATGCAATTATTGGAATTATGATTATAGTATTATCCTTTGTTATTCTGCGGGTCATAGGTCAACTTTTAGGCTCACCGTATTTGCAAAACTTAATGCCTGTTCCTTATTATGAAGTAACTACATGCCCTCGAAGTAATCCTCAATGTCCTCGATAATGAGATACGCGTTATCACTCTTGACAAACATTTAAGAACATGTCTTAATCAAATAAGAGTTATGAATAAGAAATTATCAACAGTCGCAATTGCAACATCAGTTTTTCTTCTTTCTGCACCTTTTGCATTTGGACAAGGAATTACTATTGCACCAACCGTCCCAGACCAACTTGTAAACAACAGTCAGCTTGACATCAGCCAAGTAATTTCATTTATTATTGGGCTTCTTGTTGTTGTTGGAATTCTTGCAGCACTTCTCTACATCATCTACGGCGCCATCAAGTGGATCACATCAGGTGGCGATAAGACTGCAGTTGAAGCAGCGCGAAGTCATATCGTTGCCGCAATCATTGGTATCGTAGTTCTTGTTCTGTCACTTGTCATTCTTAACTTTGTCCTTCAAATTGTAGGTGCTATTCGACCTGGTCAAAACATATTTACAGGCCTCCAGATTCCAAGTCTTGCTACTTGTCCAGATGGAGAAAAGCCTAATCCATCACCATACCCTGCTCCAAAGTGTATAGCAAAATAATAACTTCACCTACAAACATTTAATCGTTCAAGACTTTTCTTATCTCTTCTTGCATTTGCCTCGTCTTTATTCATACAATAAATACGCATGAATATACCGATTCAACAATGGGCTACTCAAGCTAAATGCTTATCTCCTATAAAAAATAGTGCTGGAGTTGAAGTTGATAAAGTAGCTTCACTTCACTGCATCCCCGTTATTCTTCAAAATTTTGTCAATATTGCGCTTCTCTTCTCAGGCTTTGTTGCGCTTTTTCTCATACTCTATGCAGGAATTATATTCATAACATCCCGCGCTGACAAAGCCAAAATTGAAAGTGCACGAAATACACTCACCTATGCAATCATCGGGCTTATCATCATCATTTTTTCATATGCCATAGTTAACCTCATCTTCACCCTTGCCGGATACAGAAGATGAAGTTAGTATAAAGTATGTTGTATAGAGCATGAAGCAAAGTAGGTTGGTAAATTTCCCATATTTTTTTCCAATAGAGTCAGATCTACTAACTACTAACTACTAACTACTAACTACTAACTACTAACTACTAACTACTAACTACCACCCCTCCCTCCTCTCCACTTATTGACTTTGATTTCACAGTAACGGTATAGTTAAATTGTGGATATTGCACACAAAAATCAAATCTATGAAAAGCTTGCTGATGCCATGATCACAGCGCTTGAAAATGGTGAGGTAAATGAGCAGGAAGCAGCACAGGCGTCTCAATATATTCTTGATCATTTTGAACGCTTGGCGACAAAAGAAGCGCTTATTATGTTCTTGGAAGAACTTTCCAACAAATATCATACATTCACCTCAGTTCTGGTCGAAGTAAAAAGTGAAGAAATTTTCAAAGACAAAAAAATTCAATCTTTACAAACTCAACTAAAAGAAATCCTATGACCACAGAACCAACAACAGAAGCCCCCAAAGTATCTACTACTGAAGTGCTTGGATATGGGGTAAAAAAAGATATAGCTGGGATAGATAGTATCACAGGGCTTTCTGCGAGTGTGAAAAAAGGTCGTGAACTTCGAGCTGCCAAAGAAAAAGGAGCTCCTGCACGATCTATTTTTCATGAAATGGCAGAATCACAGGACAGAAGTATTTTTACCTCTGAAGATGCAACTACTTTGACCAAACGATTTGGTGGCGGAGAACTCGACAAAGACGGCACATTTAAAGGAACTCCATCTGATGAATCTCAAAAATCTCATGAAGCAGCAGTGAGGATTGTAGAGGACTTAAGAGACATCGTACAATATTCTGATGTTCTAACCACTGCTCTTGGAACTACAAAAGAAGATGTAGATATTTACACGGAAAAAAAGCTAGGTACCGCACTTGAATTTACCACACTTGAAGGAAAGGTATTAGGCATACTTGTTGAAAACGATGCAATTAAAAAAATGTTTCCAGAACTTGAGACAATTACTGACCCAGGCCTGAAGACACAAATTATAAAAGAAGCCATACTTCGTGACCCCAAACTCAAAGAGAAGTTATCTCAAAAACTCCGTGACATAGCAGAACGAGCAAAAAATCTTCCACCAGTTGAAGATGATCCGGAGATGAAAGAGGCAAAAGCAACCAAGGCAAAAGCAGAAGATGAAATAGTAGATAATATTGCGCAAATTTCCAGCACGCTTGCAGGATTAGATATTGAGCTAAGTACTACTCAGAAAGGATTGATAGAAACAGACATAAGAAATGGCCGACCTCCTGAGGCTATTATACGTGATCTTAATCAACGACTAACAACTGAACAACCTATTTATAAAGATATAATTGCAGATCAGACTACTATTCAAAACTATGAAAAGCTACAAAAGGAATTTTTAGCTGCAACGAGACAAGCTCATGCCAAAAGTATTGAACATTATGAAACACTATTGAGAACTGCTAAAGCCTCCTTTGATATTGCAGATGCCAGAAGTAAGCAGCCCGACCACGTGGCAAACCTGAATAAGGCTATGGCAGTATACAATCTTTTAAATACTTCAACTCCCATCTTTCAAGAGTTTCAAAAAGCAGCACAATCGGGGAAAAACTCAAATGAAGCAGATCGTATAATGGAAAGGCTTAAAGATAAAAATGATGAAAATATTGCACAAAAAAAGACTGAGCGACTTCGACAGGAGGCGCAATTACGAAGTGAACTGATTGGAGCACTCTCCTCCTCAGTTGCTACTATGATGGCGGAGCGTTACGATGAGGCAGTACTGGCAAAAACGACTGTCGACACAGAACATGCAGATAAAGATACAAAAGAAGCACTTCACCATCTCCATGATGCGATGCGCGAAAATTGGGTGAAAGTCAACGAAGGATCCCGTGACAAATCAGTCAATAATGAACAAATCGGAGTAGATATGAGATTTTTGGCATACCATGGCCAAGATGGAGTAAAGAGGCTTATGCTTCGCGATATGGGCTTGCCTCTTCCAAGGAAAAATCCTGATGGTACACCTATGACTAATATAGATGGAGCACCTCTTTATCATGACTGGAATACAGTCAATCTTGATGACCTTTCAGACGAACAAAAGAAAATTCTCACTGAAGCGTACGCTTCAACCGGTGAGGCATATAAAGACAAGCTTATGCTTGATTATTTTGCTGCGCGTTCTATGGAGGGTGCAAATAAAGGTACACTCAAACTCGAACCTGAAGAGCTCGCAATGATCGAAAAACATTTCAAAGGAGATATGGATAAGGCAATCAACTCAAATGCTGAAGCTAAAAAAATTATGGAGGACTTGAAGAAAAAAGGAATCATTATGACTCCCAATATTAAATGGTTACTCTACCTTATGGTAATACTCGGGCTTGCTGCAACTGGAGTTGGTATCGTAGGAATCGCTGCTCCCGGAGTTGCTGCTGCAGGACTAGCGCTTGCAGTGGGCACTGCTCAAGCTGCAGGATCAGCTATGGCAGCACATCCCACTGCAACAGTAACCGCGATCGCAGGAGTTATGAGTGCTGGAATAGGACGCAAGAAACTAAATAAACGGAAAGTTTCAGAAGGAACTCCATCCAAATCTGGAGCCGCGCCTGCAACCAAGCCAGCTGGAGCGCATTAAACGAATAAATCATTTGAAATTCATGCAACTTTGAAGTCTGAAAAAAAAGCTTTATTCGACTTTCGCTTGTGCAGCTTCTTTTATGAGCTTTAGAGCATCATCTATATTTCCACCTTTTGCAAGCTCCTCCACACTCTTTGTCAACTCTGCTTCTGATTGCAGTTGAGCCTCCCCACTTTTCATAACTAAAAGCTTGGTAAAAAGTGCCCACTTCGCAGATAACTCACGCAAAAAAATCATAAGCTCCTCATGTGTCTTGACCGTATCGATACGCTCAAGAACGTAGGAAGAAATAACAGGCACCTCATCAGACGCAAGAGCATCTTGCTCGAGTGCCGCAATGATCGTATCAACAATTTTTGTCTCTATATCTTTTTTTTCTTCAGCAGTTATCTCCATAACTATATTATGAATTTGTCCCCGCATCTTTGTCAACCCAACCACATTGTCATTGCAAGGTGGGAGGAACGAATCACGTGGCAATCACAATTTTCAAAAACAATACCCTATAACAAAAATTTTATTTATCAAACAATTTATATCTGAGGCAAAGTGTATGTTTCACAGATCTGCCTTTGTATGACCCACTTTGATAACCTTGCATTGAAAATTTTCACGATATAGACTTGTTACAGATATATACTTTTCAGTTTCTAATTTTTAATTTTCAATAAATTTACAATGACAGGAGTAACAAAGAAATACGATCTTGAGGAACGCACAGCTAAATTTGGTGAACAGGTTATTCTATTCTGTAAAAGTCTCAATGAAACTACTATATCAAAATCAATTATTATTCAACTTATTCGTTCAGCAACAAGTATCGGAGCAAACTATATGGAAGCAAATGGTGCCAGCAGCAAAAAAGATTTCAATAATAAAATATATATTTGTAAAAAAGAATCGCAAGAAACAAAACATTGGTTACGAATGCTTAGTACTTGTTACCCAGAAAAAAAAGATGAGTTAATGGTTTTTTGGCAAGAAGCACAAGAATTAACAATGATTTTTCAAAAGATCACTTCTTCACTTCGTGGAAAAGTAGATGATCATTTTATAATTGAAAATTGAATGAAAATTTTAAATTGGAAATTAAAAATTGCCTGCCCCGAGTACCGTGTCCTGAGTATACCTGCAGTGAGTTTGGCGAATCTGTCGAAGGATTCTCGAGGGGTAAATTATAACTTTTAATACTATGGACAATCACCCTATACCTCAGGATGTTACCGGTTTTAAATTTAAGCTTATAGGAAGTATGACGGTGCGGCAATTTGCGTATATTCTATTTGGCGCAATTATTGCATATATATTTTGGGCGTTACCAATTTTTTTTCTCATTAAAATTCCCTTTGTTCTTCTTTTTGCAGGCCTAGGAGTTATGCTTGCATTTGTTCCTATTGATGGCAGGCCCATGGATTTGATGCTCATGAATTTTTTGAGGTCAATTCCGCGTGACAATCAATGGATTTACAAAAAAAAAGGCGTTGATCTTTCCTTTCTTGAGTATCATGGCACACCTCATCAGCCTCATCATCAGGTGACCGCTCAAAGTCAGACTGATGAAAAAAGAAAAAAGTTAACACAACTTCTTCAAGCACGACGTGATCCTGCACAAGATTTAGAGCCCCACGAAACAGAATTTTTGGATAAAATGAAAGGCTTTTTCCCAAAGCAATCTTCTGTATCATCACCCCCACCACCCATGCCCGTACAGCCATTACAACAACCTGCAATAGCACCTACACCCCAAGTCCAATCAACTATACCCCAAACACCCGTGGTGAGTCTCTCAGTCAATGATATTGTCATGACTGCACCTGCTCCTCCTCCACCCCAACCATTTGCACAACCCATGGTTCAGGCTATAGAAGAGCCGACTGCTCCTGTTCAAAAGACAGTACTTACACCCTTGCCACCAACCCCACCACAACCAGAAGAAAAAAAAGAGGACGTACAAATTCCGGGTAACCCTCCTATGCCTTCTCTACAAGCACCGCATGTTGCGATGCTGCAAATAGGGAAAGACATCAATCATCAAAAGGCAACCTCAGGAGAAGTAACTCAAGACACATCTCGCGTAAAAACACTCACGGGTGAGGCGCAAATTGCAGCAGGATTTCCAATACTTCCTGATATTCCCAATATTATACTTGGTATCGTCAAAGACCCGCGAGGAAAAGTTATGAGTAATATTTTGGTTGAGATATTTGATAAAAATGATATACCGGTCCGTGCGTTCAAGACTAACCCTCTTGGACAATTTGCATCAGCTACACCACTTCCAGATGGTGAGTATTCTATCCACTTAGAGGACCCTCAGAAGCAACACGAATTTGATACAATTGAAATAACGCTGACAAGTGAAATCTTTCTTCCGCTTGAAATCATATCAATTGATCAACGGGAAAAATTACGCTTGTCGTTATTTGGATAGAAAAAACTATGAAAGCACCAAAAATTCATTCAACAACACAAAATTTCACTGAGGTTAAGGATATTGCGCAAAGCACTGTATTTCTGGAAGGTGGAAATGCGTGTGCTATTTTAGAAGTATCATCAGTGAACTTTTATCTTTTATCCCAAGACGAACAAGAAGCTCGCGTCTACGGCTTTATGTCACTACTCAATTCATTATCTTTTCCCATTCAAATATATATCGTGAGCAAAAATATTGACGTATCCTCCTATCTTGAACTGATTGAGCAAAAAATTTCCTCTGAGAAAAGGCCACGAATTCAAGATCACTTAAGAACCTACAAGACCTTTATACAAAGTCTTATAAAGTCCAAAAATTTGTTGGACAAGAAGTTTTATGTTGTTATACCTTTTTCCTCACTCGAGTTAGGCCCTGCTCATGCCCATACACCCCACAGTGCACCCGTTGAATATACACAACGAATTGTCGATGCGCTCACAACCAAACGCGCTCAGATATTGGCACAACTTAATCGTATGGGACTTGCCTCTCGCGTTCTGCCAGATGATGAGATTATCAAAGTGTTTTATGAAGTATTTAACCAAGAAACATTCTCACTCAACTTTGAAGCCAACGATATTAAAAATATTATTATGTAATATAAATTTTCATTTTTCAATTTTTAATAAATTTACAATGAACGAAACAACAAGAAAATATGATCCAGAAGAACGCACAGCTATATTTGGTGAAAAAATCCTTATATTCTGTAAAAGTCTGAAAGAAATGACTATGTCATTGCGCAAACAGACAAATACTCATTATGATATTGAAAATTGATTGAAAATTGCCTGCCCCGAGTATTTCCGAGGGGTAAATTAGAAATTAAAAATTACTTATTATGTTTGGAAAGAAAAAACCTGCCCAACTTCTGAATAGTATTATGCCACATCACAATGTGGCTGTTGAGAACATGAAAAAAGGTTCTGTCGGAATAACCGATATTATAGCTCCATCATCAGTTGAGGTTGATTTCAAGCATATACGGGTTGATGACAAATATTACCGGACATTTTTTGTGGTTGATTATCCACGCTTTGCATCCCCGGGATGGCTTTCCTCTCTCATTGATTTCAAGCAGACCATGAACATATCCATGTTTATTTACCCTGTTGAAGGAGCAGATATTTTGCAGAATTTGCGCCGCAAAATTGCAGAGATGGAAGCAACACTTGAGTCAGATGCTAATGCGGGACTTGATCAAGATCCCAAAATTTCAGCGGCACTTGAGGATGCACTCGGCTTGCAAGAAGAACTTGCAAAAGGACTTGAGCGATTTTTTCAGTTTGGATTTTATATAACCCTCTCATCAGATTCTTTGCCAGAACTTGAAGAGCGCTCAAAACAGATCAAAAATTTGGCTGCATCAAATTTACTTATCTTAAAACCGGCTACTCTCCAAATGGAAGAGGGTTTTAAAACAACACTTCCGACAGGAATTGACCGACTATACATCACGCGAAATATGGATACAACGTCACTTGCCACAACCTTTCCATTTTCATCCTATGAGCTCTCGCAATCAAATGGTGTCCTTTATGGTGTGAATACCCTTAATAGCTCACTTGTTATCTTGGATAGATTTTCTTTTGAAAACGCCAATGAGGTTGTTTTTGGAAAATCCGGATCTGGAAAATCATTTCTTCTCAAGCTTGAGGTGTTGAGACAACTTATGTTTGATGCAGAAGTCTTGATTATTGATCCTGAAGAAGAATACCGCACGCTCACGGAAAGTCTTGGAGGAGAATACATTACTTTTTCCAAAAGCTCTCCTGTCAAACTCAATCCTTTTGCACTCAATCCAGATGACAAATCAGAAAGCCAACTTGGGGTAAAAATATTGACTCTTCACGGTCTTCTCAAAACAATGCTTGGAGAAATGTCCCCGACACAAGAAGCGATGATGGATCGCGCAATTGTCTCAGTCTACAAAGCAAAAGGCATTTCCCCTGATCCTGCAACATATACCAAGGAGCCACCGATTATTGAAGACCTCTACAAAATTCTTCTCAATATGGAAGAAGAAGATGCAAAAGAACTTGCGTTCAGAGTCGAAAAATATGTCAAAGGAGGATTTGCAGACCTTTTTAACCAGCAGACCAACTATGATCTTTGCAATCAAATGACGGTTTTCTCACTCAAACAAGTTGAAGACTCAATACGGCCCATTGCCATGCATGTCATTTTGGATTTTGTATGGAGTAAGATAAGAACTAAATTGAAAAAAAGAATTTTGATTGTTGATGAGGCATGGTATTTGGTCAAACATCCTGATTCAGCATCATTTTTACAAGGCATTGCAAAACGTGCGCGAAAGTACTATTTGGGACTGACTACCGCAACACAGGACATTGAAGACTTTTTGAGTAATGATTATGGCAAAACTATTTTATCTAATTCTTCAATTCAAATCTTGATGAAGCAAAGCGCAACGGGAATTGAGACATTATCAAAAGCACTTAGACTCTCAGAAGGTGAAAAGCAATTTATTTTGACCGCAGAAGTTGGAAGTGGACTTATGTTTGCAGGACAAAATCATATTTCAACGCATTTTATTGCTTCAGACTATGAGTACAATCTTATAACATCAAAACCACAAGACATTATAAATCAGCAAACTTCCTCTATTCCTTTGCAACCAAAACCGTCTGCAGAGATACCCACTACTCCTGCTGAAGAAATAGAAAAACCACACCTTAACACTGCTGGTTTTACCCCACCTATACCTGGAAACTCTGCTTTACAACCGACAGATGCGTCTTCTTCTACCAAGCCAGGTGAGGATCCACAAGCCTTGTACGAAAAAATGATGGCAGAACACACCGATACCACTCCCAAACCGTAATACGTATGAAAGAATTGAACTATGGCTGATTCAAATAACTCAACCTCTGGGACAACCGCAACGCTTGAACCGAAAAATCTTACAAGCAACCTCTTTTTTGCAAAAGGAATCATTTTTGGGAAAGATCGCATAGGACTTGCTCGCACAAAAGTTGAACTCTACGATGAAAATCATAATTTAGTAGGACAGACTATTACGAGTGCATCAGGTGAATATTCAGTCGGACTACCAAAAGGATCGTATACCCTTGAAGCGCAAGGCATTGACGGAAACGTTGTTCTTCAACATCATTTTTCACTTAATTCTCACGATCAACCACCACTTGAGCTTGCGGTAGAAGATCACCATGAAGAACATACAGACAATCATGATGATAAACACGAGCTGCATGGAGTACATGAAAAGAACAAAATAATCGGACCAACACTTGAGGAGGTCCAAGAAGAAACAGACAAAGAAAAAGCCAGACAGTATTCAGCGGAAAAAGCAAAAAATACAACGCTTGAGACAGACCAAAATGTAACTGCATATTTTACAGAACTCGGTATCAACTCAAAAGATCATGCACAGGTAATAAAAAATCTTGAAGCAATAACAGCAGAAGAGCCAAAACAGCTGGCTCAGCTTGAAAAAGATCTTCAAGACAAAAAAATTGACCAATACCAATACAAGGCAAAAAAAGAAGCAATCCTCAGGTCCCCTCTTCTAAAACTTCTTGATACAGACAAAGCTTTAAGGGGTCAACTACTGACCAAACTCAAAACTGAATCCAAAGAAGTACAAAAAGCAGTAGATGATGCCGTACAACGTACATTCAGTACTCCCTCCACGCCTGTAACAACATCCACAAACCCTGAGAAAAACCCCGCTATACCGGGTCAACAAAACCCCGATGAATCATCGCTCAAAGACATGGGAATTAATGTTGACAAGCTTAAGACACTCCAATCTCCCGTACGTGGTCAGGCACCTGATCTTGAGATGAATGTGGGTTCAAAAGATAATATCACTCAAGATAGTGTTCGCAACACCATAAACTCTATGGCTCAATATCTTGCGCAAACAGCACAGATGCAAGGACAAGAACAGCAAAATAACCAAGCACAACAACTTCAACAGGAAGAAGAACAACAGCAACAAGAGCAAGAATTGAATATGCAGACTCAAGCCGCACAAGAAGAACAAACACCTCAACAAGGTCCTCGCACAAGACAGCAAAGTCGTGTCCCTGAAAAGTACCAGGGAAGTGGTTTTCAAAAAACCGCTAACACAGTAAGACGATTAAAAAATTTCGGGAAATCAGTGAAAAATGCTGAGCAAGCAGTACAAACGTATGCAAAAGTTGCTCGAGTTGCATCGCTTCTCAATAACCCTATTGGATGGGGAATAGTTGGATTTTTATTTTTTATCATTCTAGTGGTCATGATTTTCAATATTCTAGTCCCGTTTACGGGCTCCACTACTCCTGATAGTGTACCCATCGTCGCTGATATTCCAGGTCTTGATCTAGAATTGAGCGGAAAAAGAACTGGTACGCCAGGCTCACGTCTTTTGTATGAGCTACGCATAACCTACTTTCCTCCTATTAATTCAAGCATTACATACAACGATATAACGGTCTATTACAAAATACCAAAAGATACAGAATTTATTTCATCAACGGGTGGTTCAGACGTCAATAATACGTCCAGACTTGTTTCGTGGAAACTCTCTCGGCCTGAAAACCAAAAAGGGTTTGAGTTTTATTTACAACCTGCCAAAGACGACATTCGGATAAAACACAATCTCTATGCAACGGCTGTTCTTGGTGGAGAGTCAGGAGTTATTAATCCAGGCGCAGGCAAAACACTCGATAGATCCAAAAAGCTTGATGCATTATTTGCGGAATCTGCAACTCGTTCACAAGTTCCAATCGCATTTCTCAAGGCACTCGCGCAACGTCATTCAGAGGTGCGGGGTTATGTTGATGAGGACATTGATAACCTTTCAAAGCCCAACTGGTGGAACGGACTTGTCGCAAGCGCCGCACGAGTTGAAGAAAATGATCCACTTATTATAAAAGGATATGGATATAACGCGTGCAAATACCAGATTTGCTACAGCGGCACTGACAAAAGAGGTGTTATGCAACTAACTGCTGAAAACTGGAATAGTATTGCCTCAGGTCTTTCGTTTCCCGATGGTCACGCCGCAGACAGACGGTACATTAAAGACTCAATCATTGGAGCAGGTGTATTGGTGAAGAAAAAAGTTGATGAGTATAACGGACAATTTAACTTTACTCGAAATCCCAATAAGTGGACTGAGGCACAGGTCAGAGCTATGGCTACAATTTATTGCGGTGGGAGTCCAACTGCCGAAGTGAAATTTGACCGTGAGTGTGGCAAAAATGGAAAAGGATATGATGAGACCATTTGGGAGTACTATAGAGAAATACAACTTGGAATTGATAACGCGCGATAGAAAATACAGAAAAACGTACTGTCAAAAAAATAGCAATCATTTATACTTGATATAACACTCTATGAAAAACTTTATAAAACATTTTCTTACCAATAAAAAAACTGCATATGTCGTCGCGCTTTACACATTGCTCTTTTTGGGATTCTCAGCTCACACACTCTTGGCCGTTGAATATATAGAACGCAGCAATCCATTTGAGACTATTATAGGTAACCCAGGCCCTGATACTGGAGATGATGACGATGGCGGGGATGACGGAGGCATAGGCAATCCCCCAAATCCGGAAGGACAGATTCCAGGTCTTACGATGACGTATAGCGGAGATGCGACAGCGGCAAACGGTCAAAAGGCCAACTACAAACTTCAAGTCTCATACACTGGTTCAGAAGACATTCGCCTGTCGGTCGCAGTTCCTGTAAATAGTACTCTTGTAAACCCGTCAGCAAATTATGGTTATGACAACGATACAAGAACTGCAACATGGTCTCTCAATAGTATTGCACCCGCTGTATCTCAACCTTCACAACCAGCAAATCCCCCTACTTCACAATTCCCCCTCGCCAAATTCCAAGGCTACGGCTTTCCCGCTCCTACTACTCCCCGCCCAATGAATGCTGCGTCGTTAAATGGCTGGAATACTCTCAAGTCTCATGCACAGAAAGCTGCACAGTTGACAGGTGTTGATGTGGGCATCATTGGCATGTGGGCATGGATAGAGCTTGATGGAAATAATATGAATAACTATATAGACAATTGTAATGATGCAGCAGGAGATCCAAATCCAAACTCTGAGTGTACGGTATGGAGTAACTGGCAAGTAGGATATGGGGTGCGTCCCAATGAACACATTGATCGATTAAAAGAAGCCTTTAATGCAATGCATCCAGGAGGAAATGTCCGAGCAGTTGGACAAAAAGTTATCGATGATTCAGGATCAAAATCGTATACAAGAATTCAGCTCACAAACCCTACAACTTTTCCAGATATTAGTCTTGATACTATAGTCAATGGCGCAAAAGGCGGTAATCAAAACATGCGTCATCTATCAGGCCTTCTCATGAAAGATCCCGGTATAAGCGCATATCTTGTTGCCAAGGCTTTTCAAGGAAGAGTTGGTCCTAATTTAGCAAATACAATGGAAGGTTGGAGCTCAAGTTATTACAACCGTCAAAAAGTAGTAAATCTTATCGCAGGTATTTATGCTGCAGGTGCATCAGGTAGCGGCGACAGTGGAGCAATACAACGAGGAGCTACACTTACCTTTCAACTACAACCCTCCCAAAACGATATCAGCATGAGCAGTAAATTTGTCGCAGCAGCTATCGGAAATGCTACATTAAAACAAGAAACCCCTATTGTCACGACAAGAGTAGGAGAAGGAGGACCTGTTTTACCTCCAGGAGGCGGACCAGGGACAGGGCCTGCCGGCAAATTTTCATGTCCGGTTCCAAATGGGACTATAACATGTGGAACATTCGCAAATCCACGGCGCGGCTGCGGACATTGCGGTATCGGCTATGATAAAGATTTAGTACAGTGTAAAGCAGATTATAAAAACGGAACATTTAATGGTATGGATTTGACCAATGGACAAGGTGGCCTGCAAAACAGAAATCAACCCATTTCCCTACCCTCCCTCGGAAGTGGAGAAATAGAGTGGAAATTCTTCAAAAAGGAACAAGGCATTCCAGGCGAGGCACGCCAGCAATATGTAGGTTATGATAAGATAAGTACAAAGTCTTATTTCTTACAACTTCATCATACTCGACCTGAAGCAAGAACACCTGGTACAACATATCAACCAGGTGCGATTGGAGCATACATATGCGCAGCTCCGACTGCGGGAAGCGATTGTGATCACGTTCACATACAAATACTTATAGGATCTGGACTAGATCATAGCAAGTGGATTGATGCTGTGCAAAATTTTGCATGTAATTAAAATATGAATAGTAAAATACGTGTAATATCAATAATTGGAGCAGTTGTAATTCTATTGATAGTAAGTGCTCTCTATTTTCTACTATCTGGTATACAAAATACTTCCAGGCCCTCTTTCAACAATATACCTACCCCTACACCTTTTAGCAATAATCCTACCAATCAATCATCTACCCTTTTTAAAATTACTTCTATAATCCCACAAGAGGATATAAAACAACAATATTACATTATCCAACAAATTGAGATTACGTTTAGTAAGGTTGTAGAGCCTGCAAGCTTTAAGTATGAGACCTCACCAAATACTCTTTTACGCGTGGCGACTAAACCTGCTGAGCCTAACACGTTAGTGCTGACACCTAATTTTGTATGGACTGAAGGAATAACATCTCTAACAATTCTTCCATCTACAAAAGCACAAGATGGTACAAACTTGAATAATACGGTACAGTATCAGATAAATACAAAAGCTCCGGAAAGTGGACAAATTTATGAACCACGAGCATCGTATGAATAGCTACTCCTGTACACGCACGGGCATGACAACATGAAGAAATGATGTGTCATCTGCAAGTCTAAATACACCCGGCTCGAGTGCACTATTGAGTTGACCTACAATTTTCTTGCCGTCTGTGTTTTTGAGAAGATCAAGAAGATATTTTACATTAAATGCAATTTCATTACTCTCGCCTTCTTGTTCAACATCTGTTTTTATCTCTCCTTCTCCCACCCCTTGAGTCCGGGCATAAAAATACAGCACACCATCTGTTATTTTGAGCTTTGCGATATTTGCATTTTCTTTTGCAAAAACAGAGACCAATCGTAATGCCTGTTCAAGTTCATCACGGTCTACCTCAAATCGAGTTTTGAATTCTGTGGGTATAACTTTTTGGTATGACGGAAATTCACCATCAATAAGACGCCCTACAAGCATGACATCTCCTGCCTCAAAAACAACCTGATTGCCAGATTGCAAAACGTAAATATCAATCGAAGTTTTTGCATCAAGCCGGAGTGACAAAACTTCTTCAATGACGCGAGAGGAAAGTATGAGGCCTCGTCCGGTTTCTTCAATAAGTGTTTGTGGAAGAGACTTGAGCGAGAGCCTGTATCCATCGGTTGCAACAAAATCTATTGAGTCCTCTTTTTGCATAAATAAAATTCCAGTAAGCTGGGGCCGAGCGTTGTCTTGAGAAACTGCAAAGACCAATGGCACAAATATTTTATGAAATTCAGACGCAGTAAATGAACATGCCTTTTCCCCACTTTTCTCAACCAAATCAGGAAATTCATCACGAGAAATTGTTTGGAAAGAAATTGTATTGCTGCGAGAAGTTAAGACAAATGCTTCTTTTTCGGTATGAAAAGCTACTTTATCTTTTGGCAACGAGTGGATAACTTCTGCAAATTGTCTTCCAGGAATTGTCACTGCACCCTCTTCCTCAACCTTTGCAGGGATTTTTATTTTTACGCCAAATTCCAGGTCTGTTGCGGTGAGAAAAAATCCTTTTTCTGTTGCCTCAACCAATATATTTGATAAGACTGGAATCTGTGCGCGAGTGGGCAGTGCTTTTGTAACAATTGAGAGTGCTTTTTCAAGATTCTCAACAAGACATTCAATTTTCATCAGGATTTATTTGCCGTTGTAGTATAACGTCGCATAAATACAATTGCAATACAACAAATAGTGAATATTCAGTTTTTACCGGTAGCTCTGTCATCTCGAGCCGAGGCGAGAGATCCCCTGAAGATTTCTCGGTCGCTTCTCTCCTTCGAAATGACAATTCTTTGGGACTACTGAATAGTAACATAAAATAGGCATTTCTGTGGAAAAGATGTGGATAAGTGTGTGAATAAAATGCTTTTTGTATCAGATCGAAAACTGTATTACTGCGCGTAGTCCTCGGTAAGTCGACGTTTTATAATATGTAATTCTTCGCTTGTTTTTGTGTTGGTCTCAAGCATTTTTCGAACCTTCTCAACTCCGTGCATAACAGTCGTGTGATCTCGTCCTCCAAGAATATTTCCTATCTCCATATAGCTCATCTTTACTTCTTCTTTCAACAAGTACATACACATGTGCCGTGAGGTAACAATCGATGCATCGCGCTTTGATCCTTTGAGCTGGGTCTGTTTTATATTGTAATATGAACAAATACTTGCAATGATATCATCTGGACGGATTATGCCCGCATCCTCTCGACTTTTATCCCCCAAGATTTTGTTGATAAGTCCGGGAGTGATCGGGGTATCAGTTGTTGACATCTCCGACATAAGTCTCAATAAAAATCCCTCAAGCGCCCTCGCATCAGTTATTTTCATCGCAGCAAGCTTTGCACTCTCAACCGTAAAATTCAGACTCAACTTCTCTGCTTTTTTCAGAAGTATTGCCGTCCGCAATTCAAAATCAGGTGGAGCAATATCAACAGTGAGCCCTCCCTCAAAACGCGACGCAAGACGAGCTTCTATTTTTTTAATTTCTGATGGTGGCCGGTCTGATGCAAAGATTACCTGGCTTCCTTTATCAACCAAGGTGTTGAACGTGTGGAAAAGTTCCTCTTGTACACGCTCTTTTCCACTCAAAAACTGAATATCATCAAGCAACAGAAGATTTACATTTCGGAATTTTTTCCGAAGCTGCGTTGTTGTTTTATCACGAATTGCCTCAACGACTTCATTGGTAAATTCCTCAGTCGTCAAATACAATACATGTGCATCGGGATTTGTGTTGTACATTTCATGTGCAACGGCATGCATCAAATGAGTCTTTCCTACCCCAACCGTTCCATAGAGATACAGCGGATTATATTTGGTCCCCGGATTCGCAGCAATCGTTGCACATGCGGTATACCCTAACCTATTACTTTCTGATTCAGCAAAGGTATCAAAGGTGTAGTCTTTTCTGAGACGGATGTTCCGAGGTGCACTTTTTTGAAGCGTCTTTTCAACAAAAAGTGGTCCGATGGATTCTTTTGCGGTACTCACAACTGCTTTACCGCGAGAGGTAAATATAAGACTTACATTGGCTTGCGTTTTTTTATCAAATATATTTTTGATAAGTGCATAATACCGCTTCTCAATAAACTCTGCGGTTATTGGAGTGGGAGCGGTGATTGTTGCAACAGAATTCTCAAAGTTCAAAAGCGTTGTGTCTTTAAAAAAAGTTAAGAATGTTCCTCGTGAGACTTCAAGTTCGATTTCGTGTAATACTTCTTTCCAAATATCCTCCATGTGTTTTATGCAGTATGCAAATTAGGTTCATAGAGTTTAGCGATGTGGATAACTTTTGTCAACCTGCTTAACTGGCTCAGAATTGACCATAAATAAACTGACTGGTCAAAGCAAAGAGATACATAATCGACATGGTGAACGGATACGAAATGAGGAGTAACTTAGGCTTTTTCTTCGGTTACATTATCAATAATAACCATAAGAAGTGAGATAAATGGAACTGACAAAAGCGCGCCGGCCACTCCCAACAGTTTGCTCCCAATAATAACCGCGATGATAATAATAACGGGATTGATTCCTACTGCTTTTTCCATAATCCGTGGAACAAGTAAGTTGTTTTCCAAGAGTTGGATTGCAGCATACAATAATATGACTATAATAGTCATCGTTGGGGAGATGGTGAGTGCGACGATAATTGCAGGAATAGAGGCAATAATTGGACCAATTGTGGGGATAATCTCAAGCATTCCTGCCAAAACCGCAAGAGGCAGCGCATACTCTATTCCCAAGATAGTAAGAGAAATCCAGGTAATAATACCAATAACAAGTGACAACACAATTTGTCCTCGAGTCCACGCACCAAGTTTTTCCTCTACTTGGTCAATGGTTCTCAGTACTTTTTGTTCTAAATTTTTTGAAAACATTTTGGCCACTGCGTGCTTGATACTTTTGTGCTCAACAAGCAGATAAAAGCTGACCACAAGAATGGTAATAACTGAAAAAAGTCCTCCAAAAAGTGATTGGGTAATTGAGAGTGCATTTTCTCCGAGAGAACGGCTTTCGGTTGCAATAAAGCCTTGCAGCTGACGAGCATTGACATCAAATCCAAGAATTTGACTCCCCTGATCAAGGTATGCAGGCAAGTTAAGAAAAAGCCCTCGAACTTGCCCAATAAAAAATGGTACGAGCGGGACAATCAACAGGACTATCAATAGAACGGTAATAATATATGCAATTGCCGCGGCCAAAACGCGTGGCAGCTTGTGGCGCTCTAACGCTTCCACAAAAGGAGTAAGTGCTGCCATCAAAATATATGCAATAAAAACCGCAACCAAAATTTCCCGAATTTCTAGCAAAAACCATCCAATTGCAATAACAACTGCTCCAACAACAAGTTGATTTTGCGTAATATGTTTGAAAAAAGAGTTAATCAT
>Ga0163150_10003690_pt1 | contig 21283 bp, 17 predicted proteins | sample OliLakLV19P2IB_FD_148628 | JGI IMG/M metagenome (GOLD analysis project Ga0163150, IMG submission 148628) | Freshwater microbial mat bacterial communities from Lake Vanda, McMurdo Dry Valleys, Antarctica - Oligotrophic Lake LV.19.P2.IB | ecosystem: Environmental > Aquatic > Freshwater > Lake >...
GATCAGCACGTTCGAATCGACGCCGATGCCGATCGTCAGAATGAAGCCGGCGATCCCGGGCAGCGTCATGACCGCGCCAAGGTAGGCCATCATCCCGAGCAGGATAATCAGGTTGAGCACCAGCGCAATGACGGCGTTGACGCCCGAGAGCCGGTAGTAGACCAGCAGGAACGTGACGATGATCGCCAGCCCGGCGAGCGACGCCAGGACGCCGGCGCGAATCGAGTCGGCGCCCAGGGTGGGCCCGATGGTCTGCTGCTGCAGGTAGGTCAGGGTGGCCGGCAGCGCGCCCGAGCGCAGAATCAGCGCCAGGTTCTGCGCCTCTTCCTGCGTGAAGCCGCCGGAAATCTGCCCGTCGCCCGCGATGCGCCCGTTGATGCTCGGCGCCGACTGCACGGTCTTGTCGAGCACAATCGCCAGGAAGCGGCCGATGTTCTCGCCCGTGACCCGCGCGAAGGAGGCCGCGCCCTGGCGATTCAGCGTGAACCCCACGGCGGGCATGTTGTTTTCGTCGAGCTGGACGCGCGCGCTGCGCAGATCCTGCCCGGTGACGGCCGCCACGCGCCGCACCATGTAGTAGAGCGGGCCGGCGCCGCCATCGGTGGCCGAACCGCTGCCGCTCAGAATCTCCATGTCCGCGGGAAGGACCCCGCCCGTGCTGCGAAGCAGATCCTCGCGGCTGGCCGCGGGTCCCTGCTCGACGAGCTTCAGCTCGAGCATCCCGGGCGATCCGATGATCTCCTTCGCGCGATCGACGTCGGTCACCCCGGGCAGCTGCACCAGGATCTGATCCTCGCCCTGCTGCGCGATGCTCGGCTCGGTGACGCCCAGCTCGTTCACCCGGCGCTCGATCGTCTGCCGCGCCTGCACGACCGACTCTTCACGCAGGGTCTGCGCGATGTTCGGGCGCATCCGGAAGGTGTAGCTGCCGTTGGTGCCCGTGCTCCGATCGAAGTTGGCGCCTTCCTGTTCGGCGGCCTGGCGGAAGGCCTGGTCCTGCGCGGGCGGGACGCCGTCCACGCGGAAGGTCGTGGCATCGACCAGGGCGGCGGTGGCCGGTACGCCGCGGCGCTTGAGTTCTTCCTGCATCCTCGAGCTGTCCTGCTCGGTCGTCACCCGCAGCGCGTCGGCGGTCTGCACGCGGAGCACGAGATGCACGCCTCCCTTGAGGTCGAGCCCGAGCTTCAGCTGGCGATCGCGCAGCCACTGCGGGGCCGGCATGTTGTAGCGCGACGCCAGGATCGGATAGACACCGATCCCGAAGAACACGACGGTGACCAGGACGAGGGTGATGAGTTTCCAGCGTAAATTCGACATGATGTCAGCTCGTGCTGTCGGCCAGCGATTCCTGTCCCTGATAACCCACGATCGCGTTCTTGGAGAGCTCGATCCGGACCTTGTCGGCGATCTGCAGCTGCACGGTCTGTCCGTCGACCTTCGTCACGGATCCGTACATGCCGCCCGTGGTGACCACGCGGTCCCCGACCTTCAGGGTATTGAGAAAATCCTGGAGCTTCTTCTGCCGCCGTTTGGTCGGCAGGAGAATGATGAAATAAAAGATCGCGAAAACGAGCGCGATCGGAATCAGCTGAACGTAGGGATTGACGCCAGAGCCCGGAGGGGCGCCCATGGCCAGCACCAGATTGTGCATACCGTCACGCATAAAAAATACAGAGGGGCAAATTTATTTCGGATCACGCTCGAGCGTGGGATCCGCCGACACGGCGGGAAAGATCCGGCGGTAATTCTGCCTGAGCTCCTCCAGTGTGGAAAACACTATAGCCTCTCTAATTCTCCTCATGGTGTCAAGGTAAAAGTGGAGATTATGCAACGTGTTAAGGGTGCCCGACGTCATCTCCCCCGTCTGAAAAAGATGCCGCAGATACGCACGCGAAAAGTGGCGGCAGGTGTAGCAGGCGCACTCGGCGTCGATCGGCCCGGCGTCTTCGGCGAACTCGGCGTTCTTGATGTTCAGACGCCCGGTGCTGGTGAACAGCTGGCCGTTGCGCGCGTTGCGCGTGGGGAGCACGCAGTCGAACATGTCGATGCCCCGCGCGACGCTCTCCACCAGATCGACCGGCGTGCCGACGCCCATCAGGTAGCGCGGCCGATCGGGCGGCAGGAGCGGCGCGGTCTGCTCGGTGATGTCGTACATCTCCGGGATCGGCTCTCCCACGCTCAGGCCGCCGATGGCGTAGGCCTCGAAGCCGATATCGAGCGTGCCTTCCACGCTGCGGCGGCGCAGGTCCGGAAAGGTCCCGCCCTGAATGATGCCGAACTGCGCCTGGCCCGGGTTCGTAAACAGCGAGGTCTCCGACTCCTTCGTGCGCAAAAAGCGATCGCGGCCGCGGCGCGCCCACCGCAGCGTCCGCTCGAGCGACCCGCGCGCGCGCTCGTACGTCGCGGGATACTCGACGCATTCGTCGAGCACCATCGCGATGTCCGAGCCCAGGCGTGCCTGGATGTCCGAGGCGGACTCGGGCGTCAGGAGATGCTCGCTGCCATCGAGGTGCGATCGAAAGGTCGCCCCCTCCTCGTCCACCGTGCGGCGTGCCGCCAGACTGAACACCTGATAGCCGCCGCTGTCGGTCAGCATGGGCTTGCTCCAGCCGATAAATTTGTGGAGCCCTCCGAGACGGCCGACGCGTTCGGCGCCGGGGCGGAGATACAGATGGTAGGTATTCGCGAGGATGATCTCGGCGCCGAGATCGTCGAGATCCCGGTGCGTCACCGCTTTCACCGCCCCTTGCGTGCCGACCGCCATGAAGGCCGGGGTCTGCACCACGCCATGGGGCGTGTGCAGTTCGCCCCGCCGGGCGGAACCTGACGTATGCGTGACGTGAAAACTGAATGACGGCATTGAAGACAGCTATATTAGTAGTTGCCGTGAAAAAACTCCGCGTTGGCGTCATCTACGGCGGCCGATCGGGCGAGCACGATGTGTCGATCGCGTCGGCCGCCGCCGTCATCCAGAACCTCGACACGCTGCGCTACGAGCCCATCCCCATCCACATCGAAAAGGACGGGCGATGGCTCATCGCCGATCGCCCCCCCGTGTCGGCATCGGCCGCCGAGGTGATCGAGCAGAGCCGCGCCCACGCGGGACCGCGGCTCGGACGCGGCGGCCGTGAGGCGCACCTCCTGGCGCATCCCGGCGAAGACCAGATCATGACGATCGAGCGGGGGGACACACCGGCCATCACCGGACTTGGCCTGGACGTCGTGTTTCCCGTCCTGCACGGACCCTACGGTGAAGACGGCACCGTGCAGGGGTTGCTCGAGCTGGCCAACATCCCGTATGTCGGGGCGGGCGTGCTCGCGTCGGCGGTCGGCATGGACAAGGCGATGGCCAAATTGATCTTCGCCGCGCGCGGGCTGCCGCAGGTCAAATACGTGGTCGTCCTCCGCCAGAACTGGATCGCCGATCCGGCGACGGCCACCGCCACGGTCACCTCGCAGCTCGGATACCCGGTCTTCGTGAAGCCGGCGAATCTGGGATCGAGCGTCGGCATTTCCAAGGCGAAGAGCGAAGGCGAGCTCGCCGCGGCCATCGACCTCGCGGCGGCGTACGACCGGAAGATCGTCATCGAGGCCGCCGTGCCCAACGCCCGCGAGATCGAAATCGCGGTGCTCGGCAACGACAGCCCCGAGGTGTCTGAGCCGGGCGAGGTCGTGCCGTCCCGCGAGTTCTACGACTTCGAGGCGAAGTATCTCGACGCCGCCTCGCAGACGATTATTCCGGCCCGGCTGCCGGCGAGCGCGGTGGAAGAGGTCAAGCGGCTCGCGATCGACGTGTTCCGCTCGCTGGACTGTGCGGGCATGGCGCGGGTGGACTTCCTCATGGATGGCGTCACAGCGGCGCTCTACGTGAACGAGATCAACACGATCCCCGGATTCACCACGATCAGCATGTATTCCAAGATGTGGGCGGCCTCGGGTCTGGCGTATCCGGCCCTGCTCGATCGACTCATCGCGCTGGCCCGGGAGCGTCACGCCGAGAAGCAGCAGCTCCGCACAAGCCTGACTTGAGCCCGACGTGAGCCCGACATGACCAGCCGCGAGCGGTTCTGCGTCGCGGCTCTCCTCTGCGCTCTCACCGCGCCACGCCCTGCGGCGGCGGCCGGCCTCACATCCCCGGAACCGCTCGCGAAAGCCTACGAGCAGATCCTCGATGCGAGGTTCGACGAAGCCGAGCGGCAACTCGCGCAGGCGTGTCCCCCGGCGCCCGGGCCGGCCTGCGATGTCATCCGTGCCGTCGCCGGCTACTGGCGTCTCATGCTCGACCCGGAGAACACGAGCGGGGATGCGGCCCTCATGGCACGGATCGACGGCTCGATCGCCTCGACCGAAGCGTGGGTTGCGCGCGAGCCGAACAGCGCCGAGGCCTGGTTCTACCTCGGAGGCGCGTACGGCACGCGCGTCCTGCTCCGCGGACAGCGCTCCCAGTATGTGGCCGCGGCGCGCGACGGCAAGCGCATTCATGATGCGCTGCAGCGGGCGATCAAGCTGGATGCCTCCCTCGGTGATGCGTACTTCGGCCTGGGTCTGTATCACTACTACGCGGCGATCGCCCCACGGGCCGCGCGGATTCTCAGCGCGCTGCTGATGCTGCCCGGCGGCGATCGTCCCGGCGGCTTGAAGGAGATGGAGCAGACACGCAGCCGGGGGCTCCTGCTCCGTGGAGAGGCCGATTACCAGCTGCACCTGATCTATCTCTGGTACGAGCGTCAGCCGATGACGGCATTGCGGCTGATCGCCGGACTGAGCGCGCGGTATCCGCACAATCCGGTGTTTGCCCTAAGCCTGGCTCACGTGCAAAGCGACTATCTGCGCACGCCTGCGGCGGCGCTGCAGACCTATCGCGCGTTGCTCGAGGCCGCGCGCGGGTCGCACGTCGCAGGACCGGCGCTCGCCGACGTGAATGCGCGGCTGGGAATGGCAGAGCAGATGGATGCGCTGTGCGAGACCGCGGGCGCGATCGAACAACTTCGCGCGGTGATTGCCCAGCGGCCGGCGGCGCCGTATGCGGCGATGCCGCGCGCGCATTATCAACTCGGCGTCGCGCTCGATCGCGCGGGACGCCGCGCGGACGCGCTGGCGGCGTATCAGCACGCGCTCGCGTCGATCCCTCGCGACGATCGCTTGCGCATCGGCGAGAAGGCGCGCGAAGGCATCAGGCGCGCGCCTGCCGCGCGAGGGTGCCGCTGACCTAGTCCAAAAATTTTGACAATTCAATCACTTTTTTGTTGACTTCGAAAGTTTCTCATCCATAATCTACATCTTGTATGAGGGTGGGCGGCTCAGACCACCCGTAGTGAGACCTCGGTCCGGCTTTTCAGCTGAGCGTTCTAACTTCAAGGAGGAAGAATGGCGAAAAAGGGTGGAAAGAAAAAGGGCGGCAAGAAGCGGTAGCTGTCCCACCGGTCCGGGGGTGCTCCAAGCACCCCCTCTTTTTTTAGATCGCTCGCTCTCCTCCACGTAATTCCTACGTATCAAGGAGAGCCGGCAACCAGGCGAGCTGTTCCGTTACGCGCAAGGCCGGCGTGCCAGGCGGCAGAGGCCAAGCGGTAGACGAGTCGAACGGTTTTCGCAAACCTTACTCAAGAGAGGGGGGACTACAAATGGCAAAAAAAGGCGCGAAGAAAAAGGGCGGCAAGAAGCGCTAGCCCTTCCAGGAGGCGGTCCTAAACGGATCGCCTCCTGCATTTCCTCTTCAGATCACCAGCTCTCCAGATCACCAGCTCGCACGTTCGTTATTTCTCCCCATCCCACACCCGAACGCGTTTCATCACGTCGCCCTGCGCGATGCCGTCGACGATCTCCATGCCCGCCACGACCCGGCCGAAGACGGTGTACCGCGCATCGAGGTGCGGCTGTGGGCCGAGCGCGATGAAGAACTGGCTTCCGCCCGTGTCTCGCCACGCGAGCGCCATGCCGACGCTGCCGCGCACATACGGCTCCTGATTCAGCTCGTCGCGGATCGCGTAGCCGGGCCCGCCGTCGCCGTCGCCGCGCGGATCTCCACCCTGCACGACGAAATTCGGCACCACTCGATGAAAGCTGAGTCCGTCGAAGTATCCCTTGCGGGCCAGCGTCATGAAGTTGTCCGACGTCAGCGGAGCGTCCAGGACATCGAGCTCGATCTCGATCGTGCCCTTGTCGGTGTCGATGAACACGTGCGGCGACACGCTCGGCGCGAGGAGCGCCGGAGCCTCGTAATTCAGCGGCCGTGAGGCGGGAGCCGGCCGGATAGCCTGAACGGTTTCCACCGTCGGATCGATCACCTTCAGTAATTCGGCGGCCTTGACCCTCACCGCCCACTCCTTGTCCTTCAGCGCCACCATCAGCGTGGGCACACCCGCGGCGCCATACTTCGAGAGCGCGTCGATGGCGGCGGCGCGCGTATCGAAGACCAGATCCGCCTCGCCGCGCTTATACGCGCCAACCAGGGCCTCGACGCCCCCATCCGGCTTGACCTCGCCGATGTTGGTGGCGGCCGCGGCCCGAATCCCGACGTCATCGCTGCCCAGGCGCGCGATCAGAATCTTGCCAATCCCCGGCGCCTGGAGTTTGGTGAGCGCGGTCAGCACCGCGGGAATCACGCGCGCGTCCGTGTCGTCGAGCATCGGCGTCAACCGCGGCAGCGACCGCTCCGGATCTTTCGTCGCGAGCAACGTCGCAAGCCCGGCCCGCACGCTCCAGTGGGGATCGGGATCGAGTCCGGACAGCACCGTGAGGAAGGTCTCGTCTCCCCGCTTCGCCAAGCCCTGCAGCGCCGCCAGGCGGACGACGGGCTGCGGGTCGGCGAGAAAATCCACGAAGGCGTCAACGCTGACCGTCGCGGCGGAATCGCCCAGCGCCTGCAGCGTTTCGGCACGAACCATGGGATTCAAGCCGCGCGTATAGAGAAGCTTCGAGAGCAGCGGCTCGCCTCTCGCGTCGCCGATGCGGGCCATGGCCCGGATCGCCTCGATCGTGACACCGCTGGCCGCCCGCGTTGGATCGATCAGCGGGAGCAGCAGCGGAACGGCCGCGGGATCCTTCAAGGCGCCCAGGCCCTTGATGGCGAATGCCCGGGTATAGGCGCTGTCGCTGCGCGCGAGCGACAGCAACGCCGAAAGCGCGCGCGTGTCTTCGATTCGTTGAAAGGCGTAGGCAACGGGCCACCACTGGAGGCGCGGTTGCCCGTCCGGGCCAAGCACGGCCGCGGCGAGGGGCTCGTAGGCTTTCAGGCGCGTGAGCGCATAGACGCCGAGCCTGAATGCATCGACCGGCGCCGCCAGTTGAGCGCGGCTTTCGTCGGGCGTCATGGCCGCGGCAGCGGCGGTGTGCTCCGCGACGAGCCTTCCGATGATCGGCGCGGAGGCGGTATCGCCGATCAGCCCGAGCGCTTCGGCCGCCCGGCCGGCGACGAGCGGCGAGGCATCGCCCACCGCCACGCGCAGCGGCTCCACCGCCGATGGATCGGCGATGAGGCCGAGGGCGAAGGCCGCCATCTGACGGACCTCGCTGTCGAGGTCGGCCTGCAGCAGCCTGACGAGGGCGGGCACGCCATCGGGCAATCCCACGCGGCCGATCGCGATGGCCGTGCGGCGCCGGATCCGCGCTTCGTCATCGGCCGACAACCGGATCAGATCGGGCGGAGGCGGCGGTGCAGGCAGCACGGTGCGCCGGCCCGGCGCGGCCGGAGGCGGCACGATGGGCGCCGGCGCGTCGCGAAGAACCCGCTGATCTTCGAGACGGACGATCCACGACATCTTCGTCTCGAACGGCACCGTGATGGGAGCGGGCGGAGGCGCGGACGCGCACCCTGCCGCGAAGGCAGCCACAAGGAGCGGTGCGACGGAACGAGAGCACGGACGCTGCATGCGAAACCCTGAAGCGATCATAGCGTAGGCGGGTGCGTCAGGTGCGTTGCGTGCGCGGGACGTAATAGCGGGTGCCGCGGCCCATTGTCTTGATTTGCTTCACCAGATCGTCGAGCGCTTCGTCATCATCCTGCGGCCGGAACTGCGAGCCCTCCACCACCAGGAGCGATGTGGCGGTGTAATGGAAGAAGAAGTGATGATAGGCCTCGTTCAGCTCGCGCAGGTATTCCTCGTCGGGGATCAGAAACGGGCGCTCGGGATCGCGCTCGCGCGCGTGCAGCCGCTTCAGCAGGACGTCGGTCGGCGTCTGCAGATAGATCACCAGATCAGGGGTCGGAACGTCCTGTGCGAGGAGATCGAACAGACGCTGATAGATGAACAGCTCGTTGTCGTCGAGGTTGAGATAGGCGTAAATGCGATCCTTCTCGAAGATGTAGTCGCAGAGCGTCACCTGCGAGAAGAGATCGGCCTGCCGTCGATCGACAAGCTGGCGGTGGCGGTTGAGCAGATAGAAGAGCTGCGCCTGCAGCGCGGCGCCGGCACGGTCCGCATAGAAATCGGCGAGAAACGGATTTTCCTGATCCTCGCGCACCAGCGAGGCATCGAACCTCGACGCGAGCCGCTCGGCGAGCGCGGACTTGCCGGCACCGATGGGACCGTCAATCGCGATGTAGCGGAAATCCACGCTGCGTCGCAGTATAGCGGACGCGCCACAGCCGCACCTATCGCACCCATCGCACCCGCCGCACCAGGTTGACTCCCTCCGTACTCTCCCCTAAAGTCGCCCTATGGCCTGGTTCAAGAAGGCGCGCACTCCGATCGCCGCCGATCCGGCAAAACCAAGCCGGGTACCCGAGGGCCTGTGGGTCAAGTGCACGGGGTGCTCGCAAGTCCTCTACAACAAGGATCTCGCGCAGAACATGAGCGTCTGCCCGAAGTGCGGTTTCCACTTCCGGATGGGCTCCCTCGATCGCCTGCGCGCGCTGTTCGACTCCACGTGGACCGAATACGATCGCGGGCTCGTCTCGACCGATCCGCTGCATTTCACCGACACCAAACCGTACGCGAAGCGCCTGAAAGCCAGCATCGAGGCGACAGGCATGAAGGACGCGGTCGTCGTGGCCACCGGCCGCATCGACGGGTACGAGGCGGTGGTCGCCGCGATGGAGTACGGGTTCATCGGCGGGAGCATGGGGGTCGTCGTCGGCGAGAAGATTACCCGGGGCATCGAGCGCGCGCTGGCGACCCGCCGGCCGATGATCATCGTGTCGTGCTCGGGCGGCGCGCGGATGATGGAGGGAGCGCTCTCCCTGATGCAGATGGCGAAAATCTGCTCTGCCCTCGCGCGGCTCGATCAGGAGGGCCTACCGTACATTTCGATCCTCACCGATCCGACGACAGGCGGCGTCACCGCGAGCTTTGCGATGCTCGGTGACCTGAACATCGCCGAGCCGGGCGCGCTGATCGGATTTGCGGGGCCCCGCGTCATCGAGCAGACCATCCGCCAGAAGCTGCCGGAGGGCTTTCAGCGCAGCGAGTTTCTCCTCGAGCACGGCATGCTCGATTTGATCGTCGATCGCCGCGAGATGAAGACCGCCATCGCGAAAGCATTCCGCTTCATGGGCCAGCACCCCATCGAGGCCGCCGAGCCGGCGCAGCTCCAGGTTGCCCAACCGTAGTGGACGCCGTTGACTACCTGCTCTCGCTCGAGAAGTTCGGCATCAAGTTCGGCCTCGCGAACATCCGGACGCTGTCCACGGCGCTCGGCGAACCTCAGCAGACATTCCGCAGCGTCCTGATCGCGGGCACCAACGGCAAGGGATCGGTGACCGCGATGGTGGACCGCGCCCTCCGGGCGGCGGGCCTCAGCGTCGGCCGGTACACCTCGCCTCATCTCATCAACGTCGAGGAACGCGTCACGCTCAACGGGACGCCGGTGGCCACGGCAACGCTGGCGGGCGTCATCGAGGAAACGCGGACCCTCATCGACGCGCTCATCGCCAAAGGGGCGCTCGAGGCGCCGCCCACCTTTTTCGAAGTGACGACCGCGATCGCCTTCGAGCTTTTCCGCAGGGCGCGCGTCGACTTCGCGGTGCTCGAGGTCGGGCTTGGCGGCCGCCTTGATGCGACCAATGCCGTCGATCCCGTGGCGGCCGCGATCACCTCGATCGACTTCGATCACGAGCAATACCTCGGTAATACGCTCGCGGCGATCGCCGGTGAGAAGGCGGGCGTGATCAGGTCCGCAATACCGGTGGTCGCCGGCCCGCTCGCGCCGGAGGCGCGCGATGTGATCGTCTCGGCTTGTGCGGCGGCGGGTGCCCGGTTCATCGAGGCAGACAGCGGCGCCCTCGTCGAGTCCACCAGCGAAGGCGGCCGCACGTCGGTGCACATCAGGACCGCCGTTCGCGATTACGGCTGGCTGCCGCTGGGCCTGCGCGGCGAGCATCAGGTGGCGAACGCCCTGGTCGCGGTACGCCTGCTCGAAGAGCTGGAATCGATGCTGCCGATCGGGCCAGACGCCATCGTCGCGGGTCTTCGCGACGTGCGATGGCCCGGGCGCCTGCAGATGATCGAAGCCTCCGCCGGCCGCCTCGTCCTGCTCGATGCGGCGCACAACCCGGCGGGCGCGTGGGCACTGGCGTCGTATCTGCGGCGCGAGTTTCCGGAGCCGCTGCCGATCGTGTTCGGCGCGATGCGCGACAAGGATGTCGCGCTGATGCTGAAGGCGCTGCTCCCTGTCGCGTCGAGGATGGTGATGACGCAACCGTCGAGCGCGCGCGCGTACCCGGCCGACGAGCTGGCCGTCATCGCGGCCACGCTGTCGCCCGGAGCCCAGATCGAGGTCGAGGCGCGACCACGGGAGGCGCTGGAGCGCGCGTGGGCGCATTGTCCCGTGGTGTGCGCCGCGGGCTCGATTTTTCTCGTTGGCGCGCTGCTCGACGAACTCGGGCCCTCGGTCCGGGATGTGTGAAGTCGCCACTTGCGCATTGCGGGCGACGGAGGCGGATGTTATTCTTCGAGCGCCTGTCTTTTCCCGTTCTTTCTGCATGATCAAGTTTCTCCGGGGCGCGCTGGCCGCCATGACAGCACTGCTCGCAACGCCGCATTTCGCCGCTGCTCAGATGGACGTGCCCGGCTTCGACAAGGTGCTGGCGCAGGTGCAGCAGTCGCTCGAAGGCAACCGCTATCTGCTGCGCGAAGGCGTCGAGATGACGCAGGGCGACATGAAGTTCTACGCCGATTTCGTCGAGTACTTCGGCGATACGAACAGGCTGGTGGCGACCGGCAACGTCCTGGTGATCGAGGCCAGCCACCAGATCGCCGCGGACCGCGCCGACTTCAACGCGAAGACGCGCCTCGGCACCTTCTATAACGCGCGGGGGTTCGCCACACTCGGTGCGCCGGCAGGCGCGGTGCCGGCGACCGGCGCGCCCGAACCGGATGTGCAGTTCTACGGGGAGACGCTCGAGAAGACCGGCGAAGACACCTACGTGATCACCAACGGCGGATTCACGTCGTGCGTCCAGGCGAATCCCCGATGGGAGATGACGTCGGGATCGTTGAAGATCCGGCTCGATCACTACGCGCTGCTCCGCAACATGTTCCTGCGCGTCAAAGGCGTGCCCGCGATCTACCTGCCGCTCATGTACTACCCGCTGAGCAAGGAGAACCGGAACACCGGCTTCCTCATGCCCAGCTACGGCAGCTCCACCGTGAAGGGGCAGACGATCAGTAACGCGTTTTTCTGGGCGATCGACCGGAGCCAGGATGCGACCATCCTGCACGACTGGTTTTCCAAGACGGGCCAGTCGATCGCGGGCGAATATCGGTACCTCTCGCTCGGCGGGTCCGGCAGCCTGCGGTCCGACTTTCTCAACGAGCGCCCGATTCAATACGTGACCGTGGACGGCGACGAGATCGACCAGCCCGGGCGACGCTCCTTCCGGATGTTCGGCAATATGAGCCAGAGCCTCGGCGGCAGCTGGTATGCGCAGGGCCAGGCGGACTACTCGTCGGACCTCACGGTCGATCAGCTCTACGCCACCGACATCACCCGGGCGTCGCGGCGCAACCGCTCGTACGGCGGATCGGTCAGCGGCACGACGAAAGGCCTGCGCGTCACCGGACGCTACGATCGCAACGAGTACTTTGCAGATAACGGGGACTCGTCGCTGCGCGCCAACGCGCCACGCATCAACATTGCGCGGCCCGATCGGCTCATCGGCCGCCTGCCGATTTACGCCTCGGTGAATACGGAGTTCGTGCGCCTCCAGCAGGTGCAGTACGACAAGAACCGTTTCGCCACGAGAAACGACGGCATCAACCGGCTCGACGTGATCCCGGCGATCCGTTTTCCGTTTACGAAGCTGCCGTTTCTCGGGTTCAACACCACCGCGCAGTTCCGCAACACGTTCTGGTCCGACAGCATGGATCCCGATGAGCTGTCGACGCGGGTGATGGCGCCGATCTCGCGGCGGTTTCTCGAGCTGAGCGCCGATGTGAACGGCCCGACCCTGGTCCGCATCTGGGATGCGCCGAAGAGCACGTACGCGCAGCGCTTCAGGCACTCGATCGAGCCGTTCATGCAGGTGCTCTATCGCACGTCGATCGGCAACTACGATCTCATCCCGAAACTCGAGGGCGCCGACTACATCGTCGGCAGTGCCACGTCGTACACCTACGGCATGAACACCCGCTTCTACGCCAAGCGCACTGTAGACGGCCCGCGCGCGATTCCCCGCGAGGTGATCAGCGCCACGATCAGGCAGACCTACAACACCGACGCACGGTCCATCCTGGCGGATTCGCAGGAGCGGGCGAGGAGCATCACGCCGGATTCGAGTTTCTCCGCTGTGGCGATGTCGGTGCGGACGTCGCCGTTCAACGGCGTGAACGGCACGTTCCGGACCGACTTCGACGGGCGCCACAGCCGGTTCAAGCAGTTCAGCGCCGGCGCCGATTGGGAACAGGAGCGCATCTCTCTGGGCGCCAGCTGGAGCCAGCTCCGCTTCCAGCCCGATCGCACCGGCATCAATGTCGCGCGGCAGAATCAATTCTTTACCTCGAACACAACCATGCGGTTCCAGCACGATCGCTACGGGGTGACCCACAACCTCAGTTGGGACGTCAAGGAGCAGTCCGTCCTGCAGCAGCGCATCGCGGCCTATTACAATGCGCAGTGCTGCGGCTTCTCGGCCGAGTACCAGATGTTCGACTTGAGCCGGCTCGGCAGGAACGCGCCGGTCCCGGAGGACTCCCGATTCCACTTTTCGGTGACCCTGGGCGGCATCGGGAATGTGTCCAACATCTTCGGCGGGCTCGGGGGCACCAGTAACCGATGAGACCGGAGCACGAGACGATGAAGGGGATTCTGCTGGCCGGGGGGGCGGGAACGCGGCTGCATCCTCTGACACAGGTCATCTCCAAGCAACTGCTGCCCATCTACAACAAACCGATGGTGTACTACCCGCTCTCGACGCTGATGCTGGCGGGAATCAGAGACATCCTGCTGATATCCACGCCCGGAGACATCGAGGGGTTCCGCAGGCTCTTCGGCGACGGCGGGCACCTGGGTCTGACGATCCAGTACGCGGTGCAGCCCAGGCCCGAAGGCCTCGCCCAGTCGTTCATCATCGGCCGCGAGTTCATCGGCGCGTCTTCCGTGGCGCTCGCGCTCGGCGACAACATTTTTTACGGGCAGGGGCTGACCGAGGTGTTGCAGGCCGCCAGCGCGCGTGAGTCTGGCGGTACCGTCTTCGCCTATACCGTGAAGGATCCGGAGCGGTACGGGGTCGTGGAGTTCGGCCGCGACGGCCGGGCGATCAGCATCGAAGAAAAGCCCAGGGCTCCGAAGTCTCAATGGGCCGTGACCGGCCTGTATTTTTACGACAATCAGGTCGTGGACATCGCCGCGTCGCTCACACCGTCGGCCCGCGGCGAGCTGGAAATCACCGACGTCAATCGCGCCTATCTCGAACGGGGGGCGCTGCACGTCGAGCGCCTGGGCCGCGGCGTGGCCTGGCTGGACACCGGCACCTTCGAGGCGCTGCTCCACGCGGCGAACTTCGTGCAGAGCATCGAGGAACGGCAGGGTTTGATGATGGCCTGTCTCGAAGAGGTCGCCTACCGGATGCGGTACATCTCCGCAGACGAGCTGCGCCACCTTGCCCGGAACGTCTCGGGCAGCTACGGCCGGTATCTCCTGGACATTCTCGAGCACGATGCCGTTTAAGTTCGAGCCGCTCGCGATTCCAGAAGTGATCCTGATCGCGCCGAGGGTCGTCGCGGATGCGCGGGGATATTTCATCGAGACGTACAAACGATCCGAATTCGCCGCCGCCGGCATCACCGACGTGTTCGTCCAGGAAAACCATTCCTACTCGGAGGGCGGCGTGCTGCGCGGCCTTCACTTCCAACGCGCGCCCCAGGCGCAAAGCAAGCTGGTGCGTGTGGTCAGCGGGCAGGTGTTCGATGTCGTCGTCGATCTCCGGCCGGATTCGCCAACCAGCGGCCGCTGGGTCGGCGCGACCCTTTCGGCGGCGGATCGCACGCTGCTGTACGTTCCATCCTGGTGCGCGCACGGATTTTACGTGCTGAGCGATCGCGCAGAAGTCGTGTACCTCACGTCGAGCGAGTACGCCCCCGATCATGAATCGGGCGTGATGTGGAACGACCCGGCGCTCGGCATTGACTGGCCTGTCGAGAACCCCGTGGTGTCCGAACGCGATCGGCGTTGGCCGCGGCTGGTCTTGAACGGCGCGGCCCCCGGGGACGCGCGGAGACATCGCTGATGGTGGACGTGCTCGTGACCGGCGGCGCCGGCTTTATCGGCAGCAACTACGTGCGCCATGCCCTTCAGGCGCATCCGGACTGGCGCATCACCACGCTCGACAAGCTGACGTATGCCGGGCGGATGGAAACGCTGAAGGACGTCATCGACAACCCGCGCCACCGCTTCGTGAAAGGCGATATCGCCGATAAGGAGGTGGCGGCCCCCCTCGTCTCGGCGTCGGAGATCGTCGTCCATTTTGCCGCCGAGACGCACGTCGACCGCTCCATTCTCGAGGCCGGCGAGTTCATCAGGACGGACGTCATCGGCACGTTCGTCCTGCTGGAGGCGGCGCGACGCGCCCCACACCTGCGCTGCTTCATCCAGATTTCGACCGACGAGGTGTACGGCAGCGTGCCCGAAGGCTCGAGCGTCGAAACGGACGAGCTGAGACCGCGCAACCCGTACTCGGCCAGCAAGGCGGGCGCCGATCGCCTCGCCTACAGTTACTGGGCGACCTACGGTGTTCCGGTGATGATCACGCGGGCATCGAACAACTACGGGCCGTATCAGTTTCCGGAGAAGGTCATCCCGCTCTTCATCACCAATGCGCTCGACAGCGTGCCCGTGCCCCTCTACGGCGCCGGCCTCAATATCCGCGACTGGCTGCACGTGACCGATCACTGCCGAGGCATCGACGTGGTGATCGAGCGCGGGAAGGCCGGCGAGGTGTACAACATCGGCGGCGGCAACGAAGTGCGCAACGTGGACCTGACGCACACACTGCTGCGCCTGACCGACCGGCCCGACTCATTGATCAAGAAGGTGCAGGATCGCCTCGGCCACGACCTTCGGTACAGCCTCGACACCTCGAAGCTCGAGACGCTCGACTGGACACCGCAGGTGCCGTTCGAACAGGGGCTGAACGATACGGTCCGCTGGTACCGCGAGAACGAGTGGTGGTGGCGTCCCATCAAGGAAGGCGACCCCGCCTTTCGCGCCTACTATCAGACCCAATACGGCTCGCGGCCGTGAGCGCCGTTCTCGTCACGGGCGCTCGGGGATTCGCGGGGCGCTACCTCGTCGAGCTGCTTTCCCAGAGCGGCGTCGCGGTCACGGGCTGGGGCCGCAGCGACGTCGATTTACTGGACCGTCACGGTGTCACCCGCGCCATCGCCGATCTCCGGCCGGCGGTGGTCTATCACTGCGCGGGCGTGTCGCACGTGGGCCAGTCATTCACCAACGTGCGCGAAACGCTGGCGTCCAACGTGCTCGGCACGCATCACCTCCTCGATGGCCTCCGTACTGCGGGCGTGAGCGCGCGCGTGCTCATACCCGGTTCCTCACTCGTGTACCGGCAGTCCGATCGCGCGCTGCACGAAGAGGACGCGATCGGGCCGGCCACCCCGTACGCCGTGAGCAAACTCGCGCAGGAGATGCTGGGCCGCCGCAGCATCCATGAGGATGGTCAGCAGATCTTCCTCGCGCGCTCGTTCAACCACACCGGGCCGCGACAGGATCCGTCGTTTGCCGCGCCGGGGTTCGCGCGCCAGATCGCCCTGATCGAGCAGGGCCGCATGAGCCCGGACATTTCGGTCGGCAATCTTGACGCGTCGCGCGATCTGCACGACGTGCGAGACACCGTTCGCGCCTACCGCGCCATCATCGAAAAAGGCTCTGTTGGCGAGGCCTACAACGTCTGCTCCGGGCAGGCCGTCAGGATGCGCGATGTGCTCGATCGGCTGATTGCGCTGAGCCGGGTGCCGTTGTCTGTGCGCGTCGATTCCGCCAGGTACCGTCAGAACGACAACCCCGTGCTCGTCGGGGATCGCACGAAGATCCACCGCGCGATCGGCTGGACGCCTGTGATTCCCCTGGATCAGACGTTGGCGGACCTCCTTGACTACTGGAGAGCGGAGGTGGAGAATAGGCGAACATAAAGCGAATGTCTGTCCACCACCCCCTCCTCTTTGATCTCGCGCCCGCGAGACCCACCACCCGGGATGTCGCCAAACAGGTCCGTCAGCACGGCGCAGTCGAAGGATTGCCTGATGCCGCGCACCGTGCCGATGGCGCCCGCTATCAGGAAGTGACCTGCCGTTCGGCGTTGAACCCAGTGAAAGGGATGCCGTTCGAATGGACGCTCAACCCGTATCGCGGCTGCACCCACGGTTGCCACTACTGCTTCGCGCGCCGCTATCACACGCAGTTCGACATGGGCTCAGGCGACGAGTTTTCGTCGGTCATTCTCGTGAAGAAGAACTTTGTCGACGTACTCCGTCGGGAGCTCGATCGCCCGTCGTGGAAGCGGCAGTACGTGGCATTCGGGACCGCGACCGACGTGTACCAGCCCATTGAAGGTCACTACACGATCACGCGACGGTCGCTCGAAGCGCTCGCACACGCGCGGACGCCCGTGGGCCTCATTACCAAGGGACCGATGGTCGTGCGGGATAAGGACGTGCTGCTCGAGCTCACGAGACGAGCCGGCTGCACGGTGTATGTGAGCGTGCCCACCGTCGACGAGGACGCGTGGCGTATCCTCGAGCCCGGCACCGCGCACCCACTCCAGCGACTGCGGGCGGTCCGCGAGCTGAATGACGCCGGCATCCGCGCGGGCGTGCTGGTGAACCCGATCGTCCCGGGCCTCACCTCGCAGCCGGCCAAGCTCGAGCGGACCATCAAGGCGATTTCCGATCACGGCGCCGCCTTCCTGGGCACGAACCTGCTCTATCTCAAGGAAGGCACCCGGCTCCATTTCATGGGCTTTCTGGAAAAGAACTTTCCGGACCTGTGGATCAAGTACCAGCGGCTCTACACGGGCGCCTATGCTCCGCCCGCCTACGCACACGAAGTGCGAGGAATCGTGAAGCTGCTGCAGCGCAAATACGGAGTGTCGAGGCGGGAACCGCCTTCGCCAAGGCTACGGCGGTCAGGCGAGGTGGACCCGCCGGGCGATCAGAAGACTTTCGACTGGATGACCGAGGCTGACGACTGAGACTGTCGACCGACGACTCACGACTGTCGACTTATCCGAGATTCATCAGCGCATTGATCCGCTGTTCCGTCGGCGGATGGGTGCTGAACATGCCCAACAGGCCGCCGGCCGAGAACGGCTTGATGATGAACATGTGCGCCGTTGCCGGGTTGGCCGCGAGCGGAATCTGTTTCGATCCGGTTTCCAGTTTCCGCAGCGCGTTCACCAGCCCATACGGCGTGCCGGCGATCGCGGCGCCGCCCGCATCGGCCAGAAACTCCCGCGACCGCGAAATCGCCGCCTGCACCAGCATCGCCGCCAGCGGCGCGAAGATGAACATCGCGATCATCGCGATCGGGTTCGACCCCTCGCGATCGTCGCGGCTGCCGCCGCCCCCGAACATCGCGGCGAACTGCGCCATGCGCGCCGTCATCATGATGGCCGCCGCCACGGTGGCCGCAACCGAGCTGATGAGGATGTCGCGGTTTTTTACGTGTGCCAGCTCGTGCGCGATCACGCCCTCCAGCTCGTGCTCATCCAGGAGGCGCATGATGCCTTCGGTCGCCGCGACCGCGGCGTGGCTCGGATTGCGCCCCGTCGCAAAGGCATTGGGCGAGGCGTCGGGGATCACGTAGACCTTGGGCATGGGCAGGTTCGCCCGCGTCGCGAGCCGTCTCGTGAGCATCGACAGCGGGTGCTCCGGCCCGACTTCCTTGGCCCGGTACATCTTGAGCACGATCTTGTCGGAGAACCAGTAGGAGACGAAGTTCATGACGACCGCAAAACCGAAGGCCGTCACAAGGCCCGACGAGCCCCCGAGCATCTCTCCAAGGGCCAGGAGCACGCCGCTCAACAGGCCAAGCAGCAGGACGGTTTTCAGGGAATTGTTCATATGGTTTTAGACGTATGGGAAGGCGCGGAGGTTTCCATCAGGCTGCCTTTATCGTACTCGATATAATGGACGGGATGCGACGCCTCGGAGTGGCCCTATTGGCAGCGTTTCTAGGCATTTGCCTGCCGGTTTCGGCCCAGGTGCCGCAGCCGTTTCCGGGCCGCCAGAATCAGCCGCGCCCGGCTCCGGCGCCGCCGGTCACCACACCACCGCTGCCTCCCGCGCAGCCGGCTCCTGCCGCAGCTTCGCCCGCGCCTGGCGGTGAGAACGCTCCCAGTGAGCTCACGCTCGGGTTCCCGGTCTATCCCTCTGCACAGTTCATCGCGTCTTACGACGCCGGCCGCGGCCAGCGCTACTACCTCTTCGGCTCCGACATGCCGTTCGCCGGCCTCGTGAAGTACTACCAGAGCGCGCTGAAGAACCGCGGCACGCTCGTCTTCGAAGCGCCGGCCACGCACGTCTTCGAAATCGGGCGCTTCCGCGAAGAAACGATGGCGTTTCCGCCGGGGGTGACGGTCAAGGACTACACGTGGAACGGCAGCGCCGGGTATCTGAATCCGAAGAAGGATGTTCAGCCGGCGCGCTTCCCCTCGATCATTCAGATCGTTCCCGCGCTCCCTGCCGCTCCGCGGTAGCGCTGTCGTAGGGCTCTGCTCTCTCTCCGTAGGGCTCTGCTCTCTCCGTAGGGCTCTGCTTTAGCCGAGCTTTGCCGGTTCATGTTTTCCGCCGCCCGTGCGCGGGTCCGCGTACGGGATGGGGAGAGATATGCGGGCGATGCTCGGCCAGCCCTACGGCGGCTACACCGGCTTCGCGACGTAGATCTCGCGGCCCTTCCGGAACTCTTCCGACTTCTCCTGCATGCCCGCCTCTAACGCGTCGGCTTCGGCAACTCCCAGATTCTTTGCGTAGTCGCGCACCTGCTGCGTCAGCTCCATGCTGCAGAACTTCGGGCCGCACATCGAACAGAAATGCGCGAGCTTCGCGCCGTCGGCCGGCAGCGTTTCGTCGTGATAGGCGCGCGCGGTGACGGGATCGAGCGACAGGTTGAACTGATCGTCCCACCGGAAATCGAACCGCGCCTTCGACAGCGCATCGTCCCACGCCTGGGCGCGCGGGTGCCCCTTGGCCAGGTCCGCCGCATGCGCCGCGATCTTGTACGCGATCACGCCGGCCTTCACGTCTTCCTTGTTGGGCAGGCCGAGGTGCTCCTTCGGCGTGACGTAGCAGAGCATCGCGGTGCCGTACCAGCCGATCATGGCGGCGCCAATCGCCGACGTGATGTGATCGTATCCGGGCGCGATGTCGGTGGTGAGCGGCCCGAGCGTGTAGAAGGGCGCTTCGTCGCACCACTTCAGCTGCTTCTCCATGTTCTCGCGGATCAGGTGCATCGGCACGTGGCCCGGCCCCTCGTTCATCACCTGGACGTCGTATTCCCACGCGATTTTCGTGAGCTCCCCCTGCGTCTCGAGCTCGGCGAACTGCGGCGCGTCGTTCGCGTCGGCGATCGATCCCGGCCGCAGCCCGTCTCCGAGCGAAAACGAGACGTCGTAGGCCTTCATGATTTCGCAGATCTCGCGGAAGTGCGTGTAGGTGAAATTCTCCTTGTGATGGGCCAGGCACCACTTCGCCATGATCGACCCGCCGCGCGAGACGATGCCGGTGAGGCGCTTGGCGGTCATCGGGACGTAGCGCAGCAGCACGCCGGCGTGGACCGTGAAGTAATCGACGCCCTGCTCGGCCTGCTCGATCAGCGTCTCGCGATAGATCTCCCACGTGAGATCTTCGGGACGCCCCCCGACCTTCTCGAGCGCCTGGTAGATAGGCACCGTGCCGATCGGCACGGGCGAATTCCGGAGAATCCACTCGCGCGTCTCGTGAATGTCCTTGCCGGTCGAGAGATCCATCACCGTGTCGGCGCCCCACAGGATCGACCAGCGCAGCTTCTCGACCTCTTCCTCGATGGACGAGCTCACGGCCGAGTTCCCGATGTTGGCGTTGATCTTCACCAGAAAATTCCGACCGATGATCATCGGCTCGAGCTCGGGGTGGTTGATGTTGGCCGGGATAATCGCGCGGCCGCGCGCCACTTCGGAGCGGACGAAGTCGGCGTCGAAGCCCTCGCGGGCCGCGATGAACTCCATCTCTGGCGTGACGACCCCCTTGCGCGCGTAGTGGAGCTGCGACGCGTTGTCCTTGCCGCGCAGCACCGCGCGGAACAGCGACTTCGGCAGCTCGGCGCGCCGGCGGGAATCTGGAATGTAGGTGCGGGGCACGGACTCGACGTCGCCGCGTCCGGCAATCCAGTCGCGCCTCAACGGCGGCAACCCATCGCGCACGTTGTGTCCCTGCGGGCCACTGGTGTCGTAAATCTGCAGCGGCGGCTCTCCACCGGAGAGCGAGACTTCCCGCACCGGCACCTTATACGGGCCGACGTAGACCTTGCGCGAGTTGGGATGCGTATCCTGGACGGACATTAGGAAGCTCCTCGAGGGTCCGGCTAAAGCCGGACACTACGTACTACCGGACACGACGTACTAGCGGAGGGACGTGCGGAACGTATGGGAACCGCGCTCCCTTCGCCGGTGTGAACCGGATCAGGTTCCAAGGGTTTTGTCTCAATCGCGCTTGTACCCAGCGGATACCCCTGGCGGTGCTTTTACTATAGCAGTCTTGCGCTGGAGCGGTAAGATGCTCGTCGGATATGACGTCTGGAAGACCTGACGCAGCCGAGTTCGCCCAGTTCTACACGGGCTACATCGAGCGAGTACCCGAAA
>Ga0163150_10003692_pt1 | contig 21269 bp, 23 predicted proteins | sample OliLakLV19P2IB_FD_148628 | JGI IMG/M metagenome (GOLD analysis project Ga0163150, IMG submission 148628) | Freshwater microbial mat bacterial communities from Lake Vanda, McMurdo Dry Valleys, Antarctica - Oligotrophic Lake LV.19.P2.IB | ecosystem: Environmental > Aquatic > Freshwater > Lake >...
CTTGCTACGGTTCCCTTGCAGTATTCCTTCCCCTTGATGGGGAGGGTTAGGGAGGGGTGATGGAAGTCCGCAGTTGATACCTGGCGGCTCTGCTACAAGGAGTTTCATTTTGTTGTCCGTCTCATTGCTAAATGCTCTCCTACAATACTTTCCATTTTCCCTGAGCATCTTTTTCCAGTTTACCTATTATAGAAAAACCTGCGGCTTGTTTGTGACCGCCGCCGCCAAATAAGCGGGCAATATTGGAAACGTCCGCGGTTTTGGCAGACTGGCTGCGGAGGCTCCCTTTAATAACTTCTCCATCCTGCCTGAGAAACATGGCAAATTTTGCCTCGGGAACGGTATTTAATATTTCCACAAAGCCCTCAAAAGCCGATTGAGGTAATTTACCAATATCCTCTAAATCCTCTTCGTCTATGACGGAATAAATAATACCACTGTCTTTATCGAAATAGGAATTTTCCATTGCCCTGCCCCAGGCTTTTAAAATGTTAGTGCCTTTGTTTTTATAAGCATGTTTTATAATATTGTCGGCCAAAGCACCTTTGCTCATGAGTTCTGCGGCAGTTTTTAGAGTGGACGCTTGAGTATTGCTGTGCATGAACGAGCCCGTGTCGGTAATAATTCCGGTTAGCAAACACGTAGCAATGCTCCGGTCTATAATCCAGCGGTTAAAAATAAAAAAATCGTACACTAATTCCGCGACCGAAGATTTGGCGGGGTCTACTATATTTATGTTACCAAAAAGAGTATTGTCCGGATGATGGTCTATGTTTATTGTCGGGACAGAGAGGCTGATAATATTTTCACTACCGCAACGTTCTTTGTTGCCGCAACCGCACATAATAAGGAGGTCAAAACCTTCATGTTCAATATCGTCTGAAATTTTTTCACTTCCGGGGAGGAATTTTAAATTCGGCGGAACCCCCTTTTTTATGGCATAGGTGACATTCTTCCCCAGCCGTTCAAGCTGTGCTCCAATAGCCAAAACTGAGCCGCCATCGTCCCCGTCCATGCGCTCGTGCATGGTAAGGAGTATTGTGCGGGAATTTTGAATAAGGTCTGTGGCTCTTTGAAATTCTGTGGACATAGTGGCGTACGTAATTGACAAAAATTGCCTGCTCGACATGCCATTGTTTTGACTGACATATAGAACGTACCAATAATATCGCGGGAGATTATTGTCAGCACATTCCAAGCAGGCTTAGCAGGCGGGAATAAATGACATAAATAGCGTTAATTTAAAGTTAGCTGTGGATACACATGGTTCCTTATTTTTTTAATTTCCGTCGTTTTTGCTCGCCTCGGGTCGACTCCGAGTCGAGACGGGTCAGTCTCTCATGTCGTTCTCAGTTTGTATTTTCTCAATAAGCTCGTTAATATGCTGTGCGTACCTAGGGCTGGTATCTAGCAAAAACTGGATACGGGGAATTATTTTGGTTGAAAAATGTTTGTTCAGCTCGCCCTGGATGTTGTAGATTTCTTTGGCCAGGCGGTCTAGAATTATGTCGTCCAGAGTTTGCAAAAGCTTGGCTTTTTTACCGGGCTTTTTTGTCACTGTAGGGATGTTATTTTTTGAGGTAGTCGGTTTTTCTCCTCCTAATATGGATATCCAGATTTTAGCCCACTTCATGTCTTTGCTTGTCTCTACCTTGGTAATGGTTACCAGCACTGAAAGGTCGTCGGTAAATTCTTTTACAATAAAACTGAGCTCATGCTGGATGAGCGAATTTACTTTGTCAATTCTGTTCGTGTCTTTATGGATTGGTTTCATAAAATAATTCACTATCTAATTTTTGGACGTTGGTTTAAATCCCCTACTTATTATAACCTACCATTTTAAATCAGCTTAATAGTATAGTGAATTTTTGGGGTTTGGGCAAGAGCTGACTGAATAGTTAAATTTTAAAACTGCCTTTCGGAGGTTTGAGCGTTCTGGTCAGCGTACTTATTAGCTACTGCTCAACAATTTAGGCTTGCGCAGTTTGTAAACCTTTCTGCTTTATATTTTCACACAACTTTTTTGCAAAGTACCCCTTACTTTTAAGGCTTTGACAAGATGTAATACAGGGTTAATACTAATATTAACTTAAATAAAAATTTTATGGTCGTTGCTAATCCTGAAAGTTTTGAGTGGTATAAGGGGAATTTGCAGAAAAATTTTGCAAAACACAAAGTAACCGATGAAGAGGCGGAGCAGTTTTTTCAGGATCCTTTAAAGCATATAATTAACGATAAACTGCATTCAAAAAAAGAAAACCGTTTTATTGTTTTAGGGCATACCGCCGCAGGCAGGGTACTTTCTGTGGCTTTTACTATCAGAAATAATCGTATTAGGGTCATTTCGGCCCGTGCTACAAGTAAAAAAGAAAGGAAATGGTATGAAGAAAAAATTAGAGCTTCCTAAATTTAAAAATGAAGATGCCGAGCGAGATTTCTGGGCCAAGATAGACCTTACTGACTATTATGACAGTTCAGATTTGGTTCCGGTTTCTTTTCCCAACCTTAAGCCGACAACTAAACCGGTTTCTATTCGCTTTTCTACTTCTATAATAAGCCGGCTGAAAGAAAAAGCCAATGCTATAAACGTGCCTTACCAGTCTTTGATTAAGCAGTATGTGGCGGATGGATTGGAAAAACAGACTGCAAAAAAATAAAGCCATTATGAAAAAACCTCCTAAAGTTTAGGATGTTTTTTCATTTAATGTCTTCTGTTTAATTTTTTCCTCAAAGCTTTCTATAAGGTCGCCCTCCAAAATTTTTACGGAAGTTTTAAGTTTCATGCCAAATTCGTTTCCGGCTTCCACGGATTTGGCCGGTACTTTGTTTTGCTGAAGTTCAACAATGTCGCCACGGCCTAGTTCTGCGCCGTCGCGGATTATGCCAATATGTCCGATTTTTTTAATGTCCCCTTCTTCTACTCTTCCCCCAATAATCATAAGGCCTTTTTCTGTTCTAAAGATTGCCAAAATTTTGCCTTTGCCGCTGACTATTTTTTCGGTTTCCGGGGTAAACATTTTAATAACAGCCGTTGTGACCGCTTCTATAAGTTCATAAATTACGTCGTAAGAATCCACAACTACTTTTTTTTGTTTGGCCAAAGACAGCGCTTTAGGGTTGGCTTTGCTTTTGAAAATAATTACCGTCGCTCGGGAATTTGAGGCAAGTAAAATATCCGACTCGTTTACCTCGCCTACGCCTTCAGACAGAATGTTTATTTTAACTTCGTCGTTTTTAAGCTTGGCAATAGACTGTTTAATGGCTTCCAGAGAACCGGCTACGTCGGACTTAATAATAAGGTTTAGAGTCTTGGTAGTGGCGTCTCCCTGTAAGGCTTGGTGGGAACTTAAATTATGGCTACGGTTTTTTCTTTGGGAACTGAGCGCAATACTTTTTGCTTCGTCTAATGTAGCAACCGTTTGTAAAATATCGCCTGCTTGGGGCACTTCGCTAAATCCGGAAATTTGCACCGGGGTTGAAGGACCTGCTTCTTTTAATTTTCTTCCCATTTCGTCTTCCAAGCTTCTGATTCTGCCAAAGGCTGCTCCGGCAACTATAATGTCGGTAAGTTTGAGAGTTCCGTTTTGCACGATTAAACTTGCGGTGGAACCTCTGCCATGACTCATTCGGGATTCTATAACTGTGCCTACGGTTTTACCGTTTGGATTGGCGCGGAAATTTTCCAATTCGGCGGTCAGAAGAATCATTTCAAGTAAATTGTCTATTCCAAGGTTTTGTTTGGCGGAAATTTCTACGGCAATTGTCTTACCTCCCCACTCTTCGGTTAAAACGCCCTGCCCTGCCAGTTCCTGTTTAACTCTCATAACGTTGGCTTCGGGTTTATCTACTTTGTTAATGGCGACAATGAGAGGAGTGTTGGTAAATTTGGCCCGGTTAATAACTTCCAGTGTTTGAGGCCTGACGCCGTCGTCTGCGGCGACAACCAAAACAATAATGTCGGTCACGTTGGCGCCACGGGCGCGCATTTCGGAAAAAGCTTCATGGCCGGGAGTGTCCAAAAAGGTTATCATTTTTCCATTCTTTTTTACATGGTAGGCGCCAATATGCTGGGTAATGCCTCCGCTTTCGCCTTCTGCGATTTTAGTTTTGCGGATAGTGTCTAATAGTGTGGTTTTACCATGGTCAACGTGTCCCATAATAGCCACAATCGGAGGACGAGCTTTTAAGCTCTCTTCTTTTTCACCTTTTAAAATTTCTTGTAAAAATCCAAGGCCGTATTCAGCAGACGAAGTATCCGCTTGACTCTCCACTTCAAAACCTAAATCTTCGGCTACAATGCTAGCGGTCTCAAAATCCACTTCTTCGTTAATGGTTGCCATAATGCCGTTTTGAATAAGCACTTTAATGACACTGGTTACCGGCATGGACAGCAGTAGGGCAAAGTCCCGAACTTTAATAAAAGAGGGTAACTTAACTTTCTTTTTTGCGACGGCCACGGCAGGAACCGCAGGTTCTGCCGGCTTTGGGGCTAAAGCCTCCAAAATTTGTTTTGCCAAAAAGTTGTCTATTTTATTTGCCTTAGGGGAAATAAAAAAACCTTTCACACGAGCCTGATTGCGCAGATCCTGAATGGACATATTTAGTTCTGAAGAAAGGGAAGATAAATTCATAACTGATTGATTATACTATGAAATTGAATAAAAATCAAGGTGAATTCAGGCTCCCCTAAAGGCATGGCGGCAAAATTTGTTTAGCAGAGAACTTGCTCGTTTATAAAACGAACGTTTAATCCTGGAGCAGGCGTGCTTGGAAACTACAGGATATTTTTAGTGCCTAACAAGACAGGCTGTAGTTGATGTTGCGGAAAGTTCCTGCCGCACTTTTCATATACATTAGAAAGTTCTGCTTTTGCCGACTATCATTTTAAGACGACTGGGAATTATTTCTACGGTGGCCGGGAATTTGGCTACGACGCGGCCGAGCATAGTGAGGTTAAACCCCCGGGGTTCCAGGAACTGGATTTTTTTGCATTTTATAACTGTAGTGTTGGGAACTTTTTCCAGGCATCCCTCCCCTATCTCCGAGCGATGGCTTAAAATCTGTAGCTTGGTAAGTTTTTCAAGCATGAGCAAATCCAGATTGCCGTCGGTAGGGTTGGCAATTCTTTCGCTTTCGCAGGAAGTGGAGCGGATGTTGGCAACGAGTCCGCCTTGGCCATTGAGCGTAACAGTATAGGAGTCGTCTATGCGGATGGTAAATGCCTTGCTTTCGCTTGAAAGCAGTTTCAGGCTTTGCCACATGCCGGCGTCTTTAATGTTTTGGCTCATGACTCCAAATTCCAGGTAACTAATAAAGTAATTACCGGAAATTTTTGCTAAATCTATTTTCTCTATCCTTCGCGCGGCAATTGTTTTTACTCCATTGTACAAATTTTCTACTCCCAGAATTCGGGATAAATTGGAATTTTCGTCTAGCGGAATAAAGCCTACGGTGAAGTCGCGTCCTTTGAGAGCGGCTAACATTTGGTTGAAGGTGTCGTCATTGCCGCAAGCCACCAAAGTTTTAACCCCGCGTTGGCTGGCGGTATCTACCAAGTCGTAAATAGAACGCAATGGGGTTACGCGTGACGTTTCTCCGGAAATTTTAAACTCAGCCAAAAGGCCGGATAACTCAGTTTGCATCCGTTCAAATTTATCCATGGGCAGATTGTGCTGGTCAAGAATATAGTAGTACATGGAAGCGCAATAACTAAAACAGTAACAGAGCTATAACCCGCTCAAAGCGATAATAAATAACGATAACTTGCCTATCGTTCAATTGTAAGAAACAATTGGTTACGGAGTAGGAGGCTATCGCTAAGGAAATTATTCTTCAGTAATGTCTTCGCGGGCTTCACCTGACTTTTTTCCGTTTATGGTTGCTCCATTCATGGAACATTTACCAGAAAATTGGGCACCGTCTTCTACTCGTAGAATAGTGCAGGTAATGTCGCCAATTACCCTGGCAGTGTTTTGGAGGATTAAGGCTCCGGAAATTTTTAGATTACCCTGGACTTCCCCTCCAATTATTGCGTTACCTGCTAAAATATCTGCCGCAATTTTTGCGCCCGAATCCACCATTACGCTTTGGCTGGTTTTTACCTTGCCGGTTACTTGCCCTTCAATTTTTATGTTTCCTTCAGAATTTAAATCCCCTTGGATTTTAACTGATGGCCCAACGACAGTTTCCGCTTGGGCGTTTAAGGCTTCATCTATAGATTTGTCCATACAATTCCTTTTAGTGCTGGGAGTACCAACATAATTAATATTATTTTCCTGTTCTGTATTTTTGTATGTGTTTATGTAATTCCAAATTCCAAATATTATATTTCAACATAGCCGAAGTGCTTAGTTAAAATGGATTATTGGAACGTGCCCGGACAACTGCTTGTTGTTCTTCTTCGGTTAATGCCGATTCGCTTTTGCCGGAATCTATTTTCTTGCTATAAATTCTGTTTTGTTGCCTGCCATACATGCTGGTAATGACTACGCCGGAATTATGGCTATCGAGCAGTGCTAGGGAAAAACTAAAATTTCCTCCGCCGTCGCCAAAAGGATTAAACCTGACAACTCCGACTTTTTGAACCGCGAAACCGAGTTGTTCACTCAGTTTGGTAAGGTCACGGTCTAAAATCACCTGACTCTCCCGGATGTCCTTAAGCTCGTTATTAAGAGCGTGTAGGGTGGTCTCTAAGTCCATACCGGTTTTTCCGGAAAAAAATGACTTACGGAGCCGATTAAGGGCAATTACATTCCAAAACATGTAGCCAGCTAGAGCCAGGGCTACCAGGCTCGTGGCAAGCGCCAATGTAGGGAAAAAGGATTGAATCATAGCGTTGGTATTGTAGCATTGTTGTTCATTGCTTTCAAATAGGGTAAAATGCTATAATAAAAGCTGCAAAGGTAGATTTTAGGACAATATTGACGAAAAAATATAACATAATTAGCAACAATTAAACCATGAGCAAAAAGAATAAAAAAGCCACCCAGTCATATATGAATGTTGTAGTCGGCGGGGCAGGTATTTCAGCCCACGCAGAAGAATATGCTATTATTAAGCACGATTTAGTAAGAGTAGTGCTACTTAACATCCTCTACCTTGCCGGAGTTTTGGCTCTTTACTATAGCAATTCCCAAACTCACTATTTGGAAAATTGGTTTTCAAAAATCTTGCATTTTTAAAAGCATATTGAAAGCAGTGTAAAACGTATGTTTGATACCACCCCGGCTTCGTTCTAACGTAGTCGGGGTTTACCATATATGATATAAAAGCTAACAGTTATATTGACTTTTGTTTAAAATCAAGCTATAATAGTCTTGTATTTGCCATATGTGGTATTAAATGCATATTTATGAAAAAATCCGTCTTCTCTACTTCTACCAGTGAACAGCTTAAAATAGGTAAGTTTATTGCTGAACTGAGAGGTCAAAGGGGCCTTACTCAGGCGGATTTTGCCCGAAATTTAAAAACTAGTCAATCGGCGGTTGCTCGCATGGAAAAAGGGGAGCAGAATTTTACTACGGAAATGCTGGCTAAAATTAGCGCTGTTTTAAACCAGGACATTATTCAGCTTGCCGACAAGTCCGTAAGCTTTAAAATAGAGGGGGGTAAAAAACTTCACGGCACGGTGTCTACTAATACCTCTAAAAATGAGGCAGTGGCTGTTTTATGCGCATCTTTACTCAATGAAGGTAAGACAATTTTAAAAAATGTTCCAAAAATAGAAGAAGTCTTCAGGATTTTAGAAGTGCTTACCAGTATTGGAGTTTCCGTCAAATGGCAGCAGAAAGACCTAGAAATAAACCCGCCTAAAAAGTTTAATCTGGCGAATATTAATATCGCAGCGGCCGAAAAAACCAGAAGTATTATTATGTTTATTGGGCCGCTCATTCACTCTCTTAAGAAGTTTTCATTGCCTCAGGCTGGCGGTTGTAAACTAGGAGCTAGGACTGTCAGGCCACACTTATTTGCTTTGGAGAATTTGGGGATTCGGATTCACACTACTCATAACCAGTACCAGGTGAAGGCAGATTCTTTGCGACCGGCAGAAATGGTTTTGTATGAAATAGGAGATACCGTTACTGAAAACGTGCTTATGGCCGCCAGCAAACTTCCCGGCAAAACCGTTATTAAACTGGCCTCTGCAAATTACATGGTTCAGGGGTTATGTTTATTTTTACAGGAGATGGGAGTTAAAATTGAAGGCATGGGGACTTCCACCCTTGTTGTTTATGGTAAACAAAAAATTAAACAAACGGTAACCCACTACTTAAGCGAAGACCCCATTGAGTCCATGCTATTTTTATCTTTAGCCGCCACGACCAATTCCTCCATAACCGTTGAAAGATGCCCGATAGATTTTCTTGAGTTGGAATTGTTGAAATTGGAAAAGATGGGTTTGAAATATAAAATATTGAAACGATATAAAAGCAAAAACAACCTTACTAATTTAATTGATCTGGAAACTTTTCCCTCCCGATTGGTTGCCCTAGAGGAAAAAATTCATCCTCTTCCCTTCCCCGGCCTAAATATAGACAATTTACCCTTTTTTGTACCTATTGCCACTCAGGCACGTGGCACAACCTTAGTTCATGACTGGGTCTATGAAAATAGGGCAATATATTATATGGAACTAAATAAGTTGAGGGCAGATATTATTTTAGCTGACCCTCACCGTGTATACATAGAAGGGCCAACTGCATTAAAAGGCGCTGAGATTATTTGTCCTCCGGCGCTTAGGCCGGCCGCCATTATTTTAATAGCTATGCTTGCTGCCTCCGGTACTTCCATACTGCGCAATGTCTATTCTATTAACCGAGGATATGAGAATTTAGTTACCCGTTTACAGGGTCTGGGTGCTAAAATTGAGATCCTCAATAGCTGGTAGGAGGGGGAAGTAGCTAGTGACTAGCATCTAGTCAAACAACAAACTTTATAATAAATAACAAGAACCAAATACCAAAAGTCAAACAAGTCTCAAAACAACAAATCTCAAAACTTAAATATTAAACACTAAACCGTTCTCTGCTTCCGTTTTGTTATCTTTGTTTATAGTATGGATTTAATTTCCTTATCGCATATCCCCTATTTTTATCCGTTAGCTTACGTGGTTTTATTTATTGGCATGATGCTGGATGCCATGGTGTTTTTATTGGCCGGTGTTTTTTTAATGGCGCAGGGTTATTTAAACCCTGCGTTAACTCTGGCTGTTATTTTTTTTGGCGCGTGGGCTGAACAGGTTTTTTTATATTACATAGGACATCATTTAAGCAAAAGTTCATGGGTCAGGCATTGGGCAGATAAGATAGCCCAGCGTTTTGACCATCATATAACAGAAAAACCCTTCCGGACATTCGCTCTTTCTAAATATATTTACGGTTTGCACCGGGCTGTGCTGGTACGCGCAGGAATGCTTAAAATGGATATAAAAGTGTTTATAAAAAATTCTTTCCCCGGCACAGCCATATGGGTAGCAGTTTTCAGTATTATTGCCTACAGCGTAAGCGCTTCGTACTCCGTTTTGAAAAAATACATTAGCTACGCAGAGTTGGTTCCTTTGGTCGTGCTTATTGTAATATTTATTGTTGAATATTTTATTTCCCGAAGGCTTAAGAGTGAGTTGTAAGTAAAAATATTCACCCAATTACAATCCTTCATAATAAATTTAAAACCCGAACTTTTGAGTTCGGGTTTTAAATTTGGCTGTGTCTCCTGAACAAAATCCGAACTTTTTTCCAAAACAATCCTGATGCGGACTAATCGCGCAATCGTGCGCTTGCGCGCCTCTGTGCGAAGCACAGAGCTTTCCAAGTATAGAAAGTACAGAATATGCGAATACAATGCGGACTCGGTTTTGCGAAGCAATTTTGCGGGAAAGGATTCGCAAAACCTCGGCTCATTTCTTTTTTGCCAGATTCGTTTTCCGCCGTACAGGAGGGTTCGAGAGGAATGCACAGCGGATTTTTTGGGGGCGGGCTTAAACTCAAAGTACATTATACATAAAATTGTCTCAGTTATTTCTTTCGCTATGTATTGCCCAAGTCTAAAGAGATGTACACGCGGACACTTGCCCACCTGTTCGCACTTGAAAGTGTCTCCCTTGTTAGATACTAAAACTAATTAATATCGCCACCGTCCAATATCTCATTTATCATTTCATAATTTACTTCTTTTGAAAATTCAAAATTTTTGGACGGATCTTTGGGATCATTGCGTTTGCATTCAATCATAATTCTTGGATAATTCATTAGATTGCGATATTTTGAACTTCTTCAACGGATAACGTTTTTCGAATCATTTTATTATCTAGATAAAAACGAATTTCGACCACTGGGTTCTTATTTGGTTCTTGTATAATATCAGCTTCAAAACCTTCTAAATAATCAAAACCATTTGGATATTCTGCAACAAATTTATCCCGTGCATCAACCCCTTCTGTGATTTCAATAGCTTTCGCAAGAAACGCTTCGGAAACGCTTGCATGTGTCCCCATATAACGCTCCATGGTATCCGTGTACCCCTTAGATTCATCGGAAACTAGTTTCTGCCATTTAGGAATAATACCAACATATTTTATTATAATTTTTGCAACTTGAGCTGCTTTTGCAGAGTAGTTTGCACCTGATTCATCATGTGTTTCCTTTGCAAGCTTATCGCTTTGATCAACCATAAATTGCACATACTTCCCAAGAGCGTAAGCATCGTTCATCGCCTTACCAACAGCGGTATCATTACTATCGGTAAAATTAAGTCGTTCATCAATACCAATCTTTGACCCGATCTTGAGATCTTGGTTTATTATTTCTTTAAGTTCGTCAAGAGATTCACTGCCTGTTATTGTGTCTTTTTTCCCAACCATCATTAATAATGCTGATTCTTGAGTTCGTACACGAGGACTACCAAAAGCAATAGCTTGATCAAGATTCACATTACCAAAAGACTTTTTAATCGCAAGATACTTGCCAGCTTTTGAAAGCTTTACCGCTTCATCGTTGGGAAGTGTAACGTCGTTAGTTTCCTTTATTGAATGTCTAAAGAAGTGAAGTTCTATTTTTGCAGGTTTCAGTTCTTGTGACTCAGTTTTGTTTTTTGGATTTTCAAAATGATTCATAATATTATGAAAGTTTAGTTACAACACCTTTATTTGCATCAACTTCAACTATATCGCCATTCTTAATAACTCTTGTTGCTAATTTAGTCCCGATAATACAAGGCTTATTGAGTTCACGAGAGACAATTGCGGCGTGGCACATGATTCCTCCTTCGTCGGTTATTATGCCACCACATTTGATCAAAATAGGCATAAGAGATGGACTCGTGTTTATAGACACCATAATATCTCCCTCATTAAATCCATCTGCGTCCTTCAAGTTATTTACTATATGCGCTCTGCCTTTTGCAATACCTTTATTTGCGATACTTCCTTCTAATTGGGAAATATTTTCTGAAGTTTCTGTTTGTATACCGTTTTTCTGCAAGAAATGTGAGTCGGTATTGAAGATAAAACGCTTTGATTCTGGTTCAAACCAGAAAGCACATATATTTTTCCTTTGCTCAATTTTCTTTTGGTTAAAACTTTTAGGATTGCGAAATACTTCACCGAGCTCATCGGGGCTAAGTAATGAGAAAATAGCGTGCTCTTTTATGTGAATAATATCTGCGGCGGCTCGCCAAAACGAAGGAAAAACTTTTTCCACCAATTGCGGATATTTTGTTGTTGCTCTTAAGGGTTCATAAAGCGCGAGTACCTTTTTGAAGTTATTCTCACTTTCTCCCATTTCAATCGCAGAATTTACCGCAGACATAATTCTATAAGGAATCACCGTCCCGTAGATCATTATTTTTTCGCACTGATTTTGTGTTTTCTCGTATTCTTCAGAGATATTTTCCGAACGAAATTTGTTATTAGAAAATCTTTCAATCAGATCGTCTGCGACGGCATTGTATTTTATGCCCGACTCTTGCCATTCGGCAAGACGTTTATCTTCATTCCAAATCAAAGTCAGATAATATTCATCGGCGTTTTTCATCTCAACAGAAGAACGATAGAAAAGTCCGGTATCACCTTTGAAATAATATAGTTGGTGAATAAAGCCAAAGCCTGTAGCTTCTTTCAATTTTGGTCCATAAGGACGTACAAAACAAGCGAATAGGAAGAGTGGCTGTTTGCGCTCAAGATAAATCGTCCAGTCAACATTCTTTTCAAAATAGTCCGGCTCTGTTTCAGGCTTGTTTACTTCTTGATTTACAAGTGTAGTAATCGGCCTGCTTTGGACTATATAAAATTTATCTTTTTCAAACGCCCATTCTATATCTACCGGAAAATTGTAGTGGTTTTCAATTCGTAAAATCATTTCTGTAAGTTCCAAGATTTCTTTATCAGATAAAACCTGCTTCTCTCCTTCTTTCTTTGGAATATCGCGCCACTTATTCCCGCCATTTTCCACACGATAAAGTCCTCGTGTTTGCGTTTGAATATTTTTATCAATAATTCGGCGTGGTTGCTTTTCCACGACATAACTGTCTGGAGTAATCTGTCCCGATACGATTGCCTCGCCAAGCCCAAAACCTGCTTCGATAATAATTTGATTTCGGTCTTCAGTGATAGGGTGTACTGAAAATGCAATGCCTGATTTTTCAGAATTAACCATCTTTTGCACAACAACTGCAACAGAAATTTTTGTAGTATTCAATCCTTTTTCAAAACGATAGAAAATTGCTCGAGGTGTAAAAAGTGAAGCCCAGCAGTGTTGTACTTTTTCAAGTAAGGTTTCTTTTGTGGTATTTAGAAAACTATCAAGCTGTCCTGCCCATGCGTGATCGGCTCCGTCTTCTGCGGTAGCACTTGAACGAACTGCTACGAATTCTGAGTCTAATTGTAAAAAGTCGTTTTCAATTTGCTTTGCAATATCATTAGGCATTTTTGCATGTTTGATAAGCCCTTGGATTTTTTCACTCGCTTGATCAATACTGTGTACAGCTTTGTGATCGACAGATTCTAAAATTGCGTCAATTTCTTGTATTAAATCTGCTTTATGTAAAAAGTCTTCGAATGTACTAGATAGAACAACAAAGCCGTCAGGAACAGGAATACCAGCGTTCAACATTTCACCAAGCGATGCACCTTTACCACCAGCAATATCTGATTTTGTTTTATCTAACTCGTTAAATTTTTTAGTGTAATTTTGCATAAAGTTATTTTATTAAATCATCAACCTTTACATTCAGTGCTTTTGCGATTTTTATAAGGGTGTCAATCGACGGGTTACTGTTTGCTCCCGATTCAATCTTGATAATTGTATTATAAGTGACATCCGCAAGTTTTGATAAGCGGTCTTGAGAAACCCCGAGCTTTTCTCGGTGTTTCTTGATATTTTTTGAGATATTGCTTGCGTTCATAATAATATATTACTATAATTAAAGTAATAGCTATCCAGCCTTGCTGAATATATTACTATATTAGCAAATTAGGATGGTTATTAAAAGCCCTAGCCCGCCGCCAAAAAATCCGCCGTGCATTCCTTACGGGAACTGTACACCTTTTGGATACTTTGAATACAAAGATATCTCAAAAGGTCTTGCGAGCCGATACCCATCGGCTCTCACCTCCCGCACCCTCCTGCACGGCGGAAAACGAATCTGGCAAAAAAGAAATGAGCCGAGGTTTTGCGAATCCTTTCCCGCAAAATTGCTTCGCAAAACCGAGTCCACATTATATTCGCACATCCTGTACTTTCCATACTTGGAAAGCTCTGTGCTTCGCACAGAGGCGCTTTAGCGCACAGATTGTGCGATTAGTCCGCATCAGGATTCTGTTCGTAATAGGTTCGGACTTTGTTCAGAAGACACCACCAAATTTAAAACCCGAACTCAAAAGTTCGGGTTTTAAATTTGGTGGACCTGGGGGGAATCGAACCCCCGCCTCGGCAATGCGAATGCCGCGTAATACCACTTTACTACAGGCCCTTGATACTCAAGGTTTTGCAGAGCAAGTTTTGAAGTTGAGCATTTGCGGTGAGTATTTTGGGATAAAAAATATGCCAATAAAGACCACTGCATAATATTATCCGATTATGGTATAGTAGTAAAGCCTTTGGGTAAAGTTTTACATATCATTTTACAAGACTATGTTTAAAATTCGCATTATTACACTTGGAAAATTTAAAGAAAGTGCTTTTAAGGAATTGGAACAGGAATACTTAAAGCGCTTATCCCCTTTTGCAAAACTAAAGGTAGTGGAGCTGTCTGAAATTTCGTATGGGAAAAATATGGATTTTGAGCGGGTTAAGCTTAAGGAAGCAGAAAATATAGTTAAACAAATACCAGTAGACAGCGTGGTAATTTTACTGGAAGAAAAAGGCACGGTAAGAAATTCAAAAGATTTTGCCGGTTTTTTGGAGCGGATTGGAGGCTTAGGCAAAGAAATGGTTTTTGTCATTGGTAGCGGATTGGGACTGCACCAATCTTTACATGAGAACTCAAACTACTCCATTTCCCTCTCCCCTCTTACTTTTACTCATAACTTTGCCCGGGTGCTTTTGGAAGAACAAATTTATAGGGCGTGCACAATTTTAAATGGCAAAGAGTATCACAAATAATATCAGTTATAAATAAAATAAATATTTTTAATCCCTCTTTGGGTAAAGAGGGATTTTTATTTGTGCCGAAATAATACCTAACAAAACCCATAACAGCATTTGTGTTTGTTGAAGAGTGTAAAAATAGTGGTCAAATTGCATAAGTATTAGGAATGAAAACAAGATGGCTGTTAGCACCAGTGTGTAAGGGTCAAAGCTATGCTCAAGATGAATAAAAAGTGAAATCACATGTGAAAAGAAAATCCATAATAAAATCAGTGTTCCAATAATCCCAATCTCAGCTGCAGAAATTAGTAAATAGTTATGAATGGGTTGGATTTGCCAGGGCCAGAGTTTAGTTGGAGAGTATTGTTGCATGTGAAGCACACTCTCCCCTAGCCCAACTCCAGCTAAAGGACTGTCTTTAATAATTTTTATGGCAATTTTAGAATAAACTGTTCTTTCCAGGCTAGCTTGGTCAGTAAAAGTAGCTCTAGTCATTAGAAAAGGCTTAAATGTTAAGAAGGACCCCGCTAGTCCAATGACCAATAGGATAATGCTAGCTAGAATTTTAGGGTTAATTTTTTTTCTCCATAATATCCACAAATAAAAAACTATCATACTAAAGGCTAAAGCCATATAGCTAGCTCTTGAAAAGGTCGCAATCAAACCAAAGATGTTAATTATGATTAATGATCCATATAAAAATTGAGCTTTAAGTTTACTTGAATTAATAAGCAGATAAATGCTTGTGAATATAGCAAGTATGAGAAAGGCTGAAAGTATATTTGGGTGAGGGAAAGTGCCATAGCCTCTAATGTGGGTTTCGTTTTCTAAAACAATCTTTGCAATTCCTGGCGCGTAAGGGTAAACTTGCTGTTCGCCCAACTTATATAGACCCAAAGGTGATTGTTTCCAAAACTGGAACAAAGCGATTAAGGATTGAATTCCACCCAAAATACTAAAAATGTTAAAAAATATAGCCCTAATACTGTTTTTAAACGTAGGTATTGAGAAAAGAGTGCTAAATGTTCCATATGCAACAATCACTTCCAAGGTTTTTACTAAAAAATAAAGAGTATTTGCTGAAGAATGTCTAAAATTCAGAAAATAGCTAATGAAAAGCCAAGATATAAGTAAAATAAGAGCTTTATTAGACCACAAAAATCTAAAAAAATCTCCACCACGTGGTAAAAAAGTGAATCCCCACGTGGTAAATAGCAAAATGTCGCTTAAATATAGGAAATATGAAGTAAAGTCTGAATATTGGCCCAATATATAGCTAGAGGGTGTCAGAAATCCGTACCTTATAGGGAAAAAAAGAGAAATTAAAAACAGAAAAGCAAATATTTGAGCAATATTTAGCTTATTTATAGGAGTTTTTAAAAATTGTTCCATGTTGAACTGAAAATAAGTTTTAAAATTGACAAAATTTAAGAAATATGTTTAAATACATAAAAGTACATTTTTTGCCTGAGAAATAGCTAGTTATTGTATTCTAACATAGGTTCCTTTTTTGTGTTATAATTTCAAAGCTATTTACTCCTCGTAGCTCAATGGATAGAGCAGTAGCGTCCTAAGCTATTGATGTTGGTTCGATTCCAGCCGAGGAGACCAGTAATTTAGATTTATGTGTTATAATTTTCCTATGAATGAACAAGAAATACAAAAACAATTAGTAGACATAAATAATAATTTAGTCCAGATTAGGAAGAATACCCGTATTAATATTTGGAGGTCTTTTTTTACAGGGACATTTAGTGCCCTAGGGAGTGTAATTGGAGCGGCTATTGCCCTAGCTATAATTGGTTTGGTTTTGAATGCCGTAGGAGTTATTCCCGCCTTTACAGAACAGGTAAACTCTTGGAAGCAGACTATTGATAAATTGCAACAAACAAGGTAAAATAGTGAAGTTGTATTTATAAATAGGTGATTTCAGTGACGAGGGCCATTAGCTCATTTGGTAGAGCGCTTCCATGGCATGGAAGAGGCGACCGGTTCAAATCCGGTATGGTCCACCACGAACTACTCGCGGACTCGGGTTCATGGCCCGGCCACGAACAAGAGACAAGAGTGGTGAGTGTCCTGTACCGGAATCCCGATGTTATCGGGATAACTGGCTGAGGTCTGTATCATGGGCACTTGGGTCATACTACAGCCATGAATCTAAAAAGATACCACTGGGTAGACGAGTGGTTCACTGCTAGAGATTTAATTTTCAAATAAAAAAAATTACTCGACACCCTGTCGAGCTTTATTTTTTATAGCCCTTTTTTGTTCGTTTCAGGTAAGCTATAATATGGATGTCAGAGGTTTATAATAGGGGAGTATAAAAATGTAAAGTTGTTATCTGCATATATGTGGTTTCGGGATGTAGTATACCGGTAGTACACACGCTTCGGGTGCGTGGAGACTGGGTTCGATTCCCAGCATCCCGACCAGATACATGTAAATAATCTTGATTTATGCAACAGCACATAGTGATACATAATTTATTATTGAACTACTCAAGAGTTGCTGGGCAGGTGGGAGCTAACGCTAAGACGTTACTTTTTTTGCATGGGTGGAGGTCTGAAGGTTCAGTTTGGAATTCTACTATAAGTGCTTTGGAAAAACAGGGATTGAATGCCTATGCGATAGATTTTCCGGGTTTTGGACATTCGGCAATTTCGCGGGAAGCCTATACTATAAAGGACTTTTCTCAAACTATTGCAGAGTTTATTAATAAACTGGAATTACATAACGTTCAGGTGGTTGGGCATTCATTTGGAGGCAGAGTTGGAATTAAACTGGCTGCCAGTTACCCTGGGTTAGTAGAAAAGTTAGTGTTGGTTGATAGCGCCGGTTTTGCCTCGGATAAAAATAAAAAAAGTCTATTGGCTTTTGCAGCAAAAATTGTTAAACCACTTTTCAAACCCCAAATAATGCAGGGTTTGCGCAAGAGTATTTATCGCTACATGGGCGCGGAAGATTATGTGGAGACGCCAGAGCTACAAGCCACCTTTGTAAATGTAATCAATGAAGACTTAACCGAAGACATGAAAAAAATACAAGCGCCTACGCTCATTATTTCTGGAGCAAACGATAAGGACATTCCTATTTCTTTTGGCGAGAAGATGCATTCACTTATCCCTCATTCAAAATTCGTAATTCTTAACTCTGCCGGACATTTTAGCTTTCTGGACAACCCCCAGGAATTTAAAGTCCAGTTGGAAAACTTTTTAAAATAGATGTGGATTTTATTGAAAACCTCGGTATACCAGCTTTATATTTTCCAGCTTGAAAACTATGATTTAGGAAGATTTTGGAAATTACTTTTACAGAAAGGCCTTTTTCCTTCCAAAATACAACAAAGGAAAATGATTGTGTGGACACCTAAGGCCATGGGCTTGTTTGCCATAGGGGAGATACTGATAGCAGTTTCAGCAGGACTTATCGCGCAGAAGGTCTTGGGAGATGTTTTAGAAAATAACGCAGCCCTAGTAATAGCATTTCTTGTGTTATTTTTTGCTTTGCAGGCATCTTTCTTCTTATTTTTAAGTTTGGCAAGTTGTTTTCTTTGGCCAGTTGACTGGATAGTCAAACACTTTCTCACTTTCCGAGCGAGAAATAAAATAAAAAGCCTGTCCCATCTAAAAGTTGTTGGAATTGCTGGCAGTTACGGTAAGACTACCATGAAAAATGTCTTGGCTACGGTACTGGCACAGAAGTTTAAAGTTGCAACCGCTCCGGAAAGTATAAATACTCCAGTAGGCATTGCCCGCTGGATACTGCGTTCCGTTCATTCGTCTACGGAATTAATAATAGTAGAAATGGGAGAGCATTACCCAGGAGACATAAGAGAGCTCTGCGCTATTGCCCAGCCTGATATAGCGGTGGTCACGGGAATTAACCAGGCCCATTTGGAAAGGATGAAGACTATGGAAACGCTTACCGCAACTATTTTTGAGATTGTCGGAAGCGCCAAGGTAGGAGCGTCAGTTATGCTCAATGGTGACGACGGACGGGTAATGGGGCATTACAAAGAATTTGTGCGGACGTCTCAGCAGATAGAAAAATTTCAAATTTCAAATTTCAAATTTCAAAAGTTCAATATAGAGACATTACTATGGAAAGTCGGGAGGGGAGAAGCGGAAGAGTTTGCCATTAATCTTTTGGGAAAGTACTCGCTGGGAGATGCGGACGCGGCAATAAAAATTGGTACCATGTTGGGAATGTCAGATTTAGAAATACAAAAAGGTATTTCAAACATCAAACCAATCGAGCATCGATTGCAGCCAATACGATCGGCAAAGAATGTCTTAGTCATTGATGATAGTTACAATGGTAATCCCCAAGGCGTGACTGAAGCAATTGAGTTGCTGGAAAGATTTACTAACCGTAGGAAAATATATATTACTCCCGGGCTCGTAGAAATGGGAGACAGTACTGCAGATATACACCGCCAGATGGGTGAGCATTTAGGACAAGTGGTAGACGTTGTTATTCTTGTTAAAAACAGCGTAACCCCATATATTTTTGATGCTATGAAAAATGCACCTCGCCAGCCCGAAATAATCTGGTTTGACAGCGCACTGGAAGCTCATGCCGCATTAGGTAATATTTTAAAGCCGGATGATGTTATTTTGTTTCAGAACGATTGGGGCGACCAGTATATTTAAAATTAGAATTGGAAATTATTAATAGGAATAGTGAGACAAACAACAGGGTTCTATATATGAGATACGAGCGGTCATATTTTAAAAACTAATAAAAAATAATATGAAACATATAGGAGTATTTTTTGGCAGTGGCAGTCCGGAGCATGATGTATCTATTATTACCGGGCAATTGGTTATCGCAACCCTGAAAAAATTAGGATACCCGGTTACTCCTGTTTATATTACCAAGCAGGGTCATTGGCTTTTAGGCGAAGAACTGGGAAGCCTAAAAATGTTTGCGGGAAAAAATAGCGCTTTGGAAGAAAAAAAATATAGGGGTTATTATTTGGATATGGAAGAGTCAGTTGGAAAGATGGTGTTTAAGAAAAAAGGTTTTGCCGGTCGTTCAATGACTATTGACCTGGCTTTTCCGGCGCTCCATGGTTCATATGGGGAAGACGGAACTATTCAGGGAATGTTCGAAATGCTTGGGGTGCCATATGTGGGGTGCGACGTAACTTCTTCGTCTCTGGCTATGGACAAGGCATTGGCCAAACAAATGTGCCAACAGCATAATATTCCGACTACAAAGTTTATCTATTTTTTTAAAAAGGATTGGGATACAGATAAGGAAAATATTATTATTAAAATAAAGAACGAATTGTCATGGCCAGTCTTTGTAAAGCCTGTTCACTTGGGGTCTTCTATTGGCATTGCCAAAGTTAAAGACAAGGACACAAAAGATTTGGAATACAGGATTGAAGTGGCCTTGCAGTATGACAATAAAGTCTTGGTTGAAGAAGGTGTAAACGACGTCATGGATGTAACTTGCTGTATTTTGGGCAACCAGGACTTACAGGCTTCGGTGTTGCAGGAATCAGTTTTTAACAGTGATCTGTTTGATTTCGAAGAAAAATACTTAAAAGAGGGCGGGGCGCAGTTGGGTAATGCCCAAAGCGGACTTGTAATTCCTGCCAGGCTGGACGATGCAACCACCTTGGCCATTCAGGAATCGGCCAAGCAGGTCTATAGCACACTTGGGTGCAGCGGCATTGCCCGTGTGGATTTTTTGTTCGATAAACAATCCAAAAAGTTTTTTGCCAATGAAGTCAACCCTATGCCCGGCACCTTGTACCATCATTTGTGGAAAGCTTCGGGGGTAGAAGTGGAAGAGGTCGTTCAAAAATTAATAGCCCTTGCGGAAGAAACCTATGAACAGAAGCGACAGGTCACCTATACCTTTAACTCCTCTTTATTAGAACAGCTAAAAGGAAGTAAGTTTTCTTTGAGCAAGCTTAAATAATGTTTCATTAAGCCTCCTAACTTAGTTATGGCAATAAGTAGTGAAACCCTAGGTTCGCTATTTTGTTTAATATTGAACATTTATGACAAGTTGGTATGAAAATAAAAAAATTAGCCATGGCTACAGTCATGTAATAGGTTGTGACGAGGTTGGGCGGGGAAGTTTGGCAGGTCCAGTGGTGGCCGCGGCGGTAGTTTTAAATTTGGGCTCAGATATGAAAATGTTTCGGGGAGTCCAAGACAGTAAAGTCCTTAAACCCGGGCAAAGAGAGGAGTTGGATATCGTTATAAGAGACAACTGCTTGGGGTGGGGGATTGGGGTGGTTGGACATTCTTTAATAGATAAAATAAATATTCACCAAGCGACCCTACGAGCCATGAAGTGGGCTGTGCAAAAACTCTTGGGTTCTTATTCAAGCAGCTTAGGCGACGGCAGTTTTGAAATAAAAAGAAAAATACTTGTAGCAGTGGACGGTAAGTTTACTATTGCCGGATATGATCTTGACCAGGAAGCGGTGACTGACGGGGACGCAAAAGTCTTGTCTATTGCAGCGGCATCTATAATTGCGAAAGTCTACCGCGATAAGTTAATGCGTCAGTTGCATATCCGCTATCCTGCCTATAATTTTGCCCAGCACAAAGGTTATGGAACGTTCCACCATAGGGAAGCTATTAAAGAGTATGGAATGAGTACTATACATCGGAAAAGTTTTTGTAAAAAATTACTGCAAAGTACACCGCACTCTATATA
>Ga0163150_10003696_pt1 | contig 21241 bp, 26 predicted proteins | sample OliLakLV19P2IB_FD_148628 | JGI IMG/M metagenome (GOLD analysis project Ga0163150, IMG submission 148628) | Freshwater microbial mat bacterial communities from Lake Vanda, McMurdo Dry Valleys, Antarctica - Oligotrophic Lake LV.19.P2.IB | ecosystem: Environmental > Aquatic > Freshwater > Lake >...
AAAGTCACCATGAGAAAATCCTATGGCTTCCGCACCTTCCGAATCACCGAAATGGCTTTATATCATTCACTTGGCAAGCTGCCCGAACCGGAGCTTACCCACAGATTCTTCTGACGAGCCGGAAAACGCAGCCTTGCTGTCGTCGGTAGGCGTGCTGAGAGATAGGCAGGCCGCCGCCGTTTTATCCGCGCTGGTAGAGGCGCGGATGCCGGATCGCCCGAGCGAGTGTGCGGAGTTGTTGCTCACCCTTACCGCGGATCCCTCGCCCTCCTTTCGGCAGGTCGCGGAGGCCGCCGTCGCTGGTCTCGACGGCATCGCTAAGCCCCCGGACTCCGCACGCGATGATACCTTCGTGCGGTGGGAGAAGCCAGATGTCCGGAGTCAACCGCATCTTGCTCCGGAATTTATCGGAAACCTGTTTTCGGGGCTCCGGCATTTCGAGTACGGGAGGCTACGTTACGCCGCGGCGGAGAAGATCGCCTCGCGCCCGGAGGTCTTCCATCCCGTGACGCTGGTCGTTCCTGCGATCGAAGGGATCTGCGCCGAACGGGAGCACATGCCCCCGGCGGTTGACCACGCCATCCAACACTTATGGACGAGCGCGGCGGAGTTCCTGCTCCTGCGCAGCGAGGCCCCTCCGCAACCCCCGCCGGACTGGCGTCTGAATGCGAAATTTTCCTGTGCCTGTGCCGATTGCCGTGAATTACAGGCATTTGCCCTTGATCCCACCGAGAGCGTTCATCGTTTTCGTGTCAAGCAGGAGCGTCGCAGCCATCTCCAGCAAGCGATCGACCGGTACCGGCTCGATATGACGCCTGTGACGGAACGCGTGGGTTCGCCGCAAACCTTGGTATGCACCAAAGACCGCCGGACCTTTAAGGCCCGCATGAAGGAATACCAGAATGAGATCGCCGCTATGTATAAGCTCGTGAAGTTGGCGCCCAACTCCGCCGCCGCGGCCGCCCTTTCCAAGAGAATGGAGGCTGCCGTCAAGGCGATCTCGATTTGAGATTCTCGACCTCTACATTGGCTGCAGGCGCTGATGTCGTCCCGTGGCTCGCCGCGGCTGGGGAACTGGCATACTCTCCCAAGTTGCCGCCGGAACGCGACTACTTTTTTCAGTACTCTTGGATCGTTCCTGGAGTATTTGGCTCCGGCACAAACAGACGGCGCCAGTACTGGTTCGGCGAGCGAAGGAAAGACAGTCCGGAAGTCAGGCTGCTTTTCGGCTTCTGGAATCGGGCCCGGCGTGGCGATTATGACGCCCTGTATTTGTCAAATGGAATGGCTGTTCCAACTGGGGATGTGACCGCGCCGCTCGCAGCCTGCCGCCACACGGACATCCATCCGTCCGGTCACGCGAAGGAACGCCTCATTTTGATTCAGCACGGCAGCTATCACATCGGCGATATCCAAAGCCAACCTTTGATTGATCGAGGCGAGGCCGTGCTCTTCAGAGGAATTCAGAAGGCCGAGACGTACCTGCTCCACAGGCTGACAACCGAGGATACACGCGGGCGGTTGATGAACGTTCACGCCCAAAGCCTGACAGATTCCGTCGTCTCATTCAACGCCGTGCACTGTAACCTGGTCCGATGCGAAACGGAACTTTTCAATGACCGGAGCTTCATGTTCGACGGCCTTTGCCGGGAAGCAGGCCTTGAACCGAATGACCCTCAGATTCGTTCCGTATTCTATTCCGGGTACGCTCTTGAGGAATGGTGCGCCTCCCGGAAGTTTGGGCCCAACTACGTGAAATTCCGAACGCCGCTGACAAACATTCGCATCACGACTTTTGTGTGTCACGAGACCGAGGTTAAAGTGATTGACACGAACAAGCTTGAGGTCATGGAAGCAGTCGGCTGCAAGGTGCGCGAGGTGTGCATTTAGCCCGTGGCCGCCTATTGGTCGGGGTGGGTCCGCCTGCAAACCGAATCACCGGGACATGTTGCCCGTTTACTTGCCTGTTGCCCAAAGAGTCGCCAATCGTGATGATCGCCGTTGGCACATCGCCGCGTCCTCCATACTGGCTGCGTCCATGAACCTCAGCTTTAACGAACTTGATAGCCGCGTGGTCGATACGTCCTCGCCATTGGATGACGGAAAGTCCTTCAAACACGCAGCCTCGGATCTTCCGCTTCGCGCAGAATCTGACTGTCGAAGGATCGAAGCGACGCAGAAAGCCGACGCACATTTACCATAGGCTTCAAAGCATCGAACCCGGAATCACCCTTGATCGTAAGGAGCCAAGTAGACCTTGCTGTCATGGTGGACCAAGCCAAGGCGAACACGATCCAGCCATCCAACGCGGCCGAGAACATTCTTGTCGATCATCGGATCGGCAAAGAAGTAGAACATAGAGTTGGTGTCGACACCGAGAACCCTGATTTCCACTTCGTGCCCGAAGGCCTCAAATCCGCTGTTCGCAGTCCGGAACCGCATATGGGATCCTCGCTCCAAGGTCAGCCCTAGCGCCTCCGCGACTTCTGCGCCAAACACGCGGAACGATGATCCGGTGTCGACGCTGGCGGCCAAGCGGACCTGCTTTGCACCTGCGCGGAGGATGAAAAGGCCGCTGCCGCAAGCATCGATATCTTCTTTCCCCGCGACGTACTGGCCGACGGACCCTCCGCCATTGTAAGCCAGTGACAGGCTCCCGAAAAGCGGCATGGCGAACAAAGGAGACCGTGCTGCAGTGGCTGGAGAGCCTCTGAAGTAATGTGCAGTCAAATCCGACCGGAGCCAAGCAGACGGTCTCTTGGGCGAGCGACTGCACATTACTGAAATCTCAACATAAGTCGTAATTTAAGAGGCGGATCGACGTTCCGCCGCGGCTACGGAACACGAACACACACCCGGAGAACGGATTTTCGGCGAGTTTGTCCTGGCAGAGGCGGACGAGAGAATCAATGCCCTTGCGTCCATCGACCGGCTCGATGGCCACCAGCACGCGCATTTGTGCGGTGATCTGAATCATCGTTCGCTCTCCCGCCAGGCGCGCAGCAGCCAGGCCCAGTCAGGCGCCGCGGCTGCCTTCCACTGGATACGCATTTGCTTCCGGCCAGGGATTCGAACTCGATCAGGCAGTCCTCCCGTGTTGCTGGCGGAGGTGCGATGAGTTCGACGAAGACCGGCTTGGATTTATCCGGACGGCGGCTCGTCACTGCGCCCAACCGTTTCTTCAATCCCATATAGTCGAGCCGGAGCGGTTGCGCGACGGCATACACCCCATGCTGCCGGGCCAGTTCCACCGCGGCATCCCAGAGCGAGTCTGGCAGCTTTGCCCGCCGCGGCCGCGTGCGGCGAAATTCCTTCAATTGGCGCTGCAACTGCGCAATTGGTTCGGGAATGGTCTCTTTTCGGTTCATTTGCAGCCGCCTCCCCGGCGACTCTTTGAACCTAACAACGCCTCCTACCTTACGTCACGCATGCTTGCCGAAAGGACACAGTTAGATTCTGCGCTGAGCGAACTTCCCACGGAACAGCGCGACGTGTTCATCGCGCATGAAATTCAAGGCCGCAGTTTTAAAGAACTGGCGGCGGAAAGCGGCGTCAGCGTGAACGCATTACTGTCGCGTAGACATTATGCCGCGGTGTACCTGCCGCAAACGTTGCGCGCTGTTTACGAAGAGATGGTGCAAGAATCAGGAGTACAAGCATGAAGTTGCACGGGAAGAAAATGTTCTTTGAGACCGCACTTGTTTTGACCATCGTAATTGCCGGATGCGGCAAGGCCGTGCAGGAATTATGGAACTGGCTCATGCCCATCATTTTTGGGCTGTCCGCCATCACGTTCTGACAGGCGGTGGGACTGTTGGCGCTAAACTGGCTGCTGTTAGGCGGATGGCGCGGGATGCGCGGGCCGGGACATCGAGAACAGTGGCGCGGCCGGATGCTGGAGCGCCGGGAGCGGATGACGCCGGAGGAACGGGACAAAGTCCGGACGGCGCTTCGGAGCCTTTGTTAGCGGCCGCGGATCAAAGCGAGGAACTCGTCGCGGGTTTCTTTACGATCCCGGAATTCGCCGAGCATAGCGCTGGTGACGGTCGCCGAATGCTGTTTCTCGACGCCGCGCATCATCATGCAGAAGTGCTGCGCATCGCAGGTTACGGCGACGCCCTTGGGCTTCAAGATGTCCATAAGCATCTGGGCGATCTGCTGCGTCATGCGTTCCTGCACTTGCAGCCGGCGGGCAAATACGTCCACAATGCGCGGGATCTTTGAAAGGCCGATCACCCTGCCATTGGGGATATAGGCGACATGCGCTTTGCCGTGGAAGGGAAGCATGTGATGCTCGCACATGCTGAAGAACTCGATGTCCTTGACGATGACCATCTCGTCGTAGTCGACAGCGAACAGGGCGCCATTCACGATCTTGGCGACGTTTTCGGTGTAGCCGCCGGTGAGAAATTTAAGCGCCTTTTCAACACGCTCCGGAGTGCGCTCCAGGCCTTCGCGGTCCGGGTCTTCTCCCAGCCCGGTGAGAATTTGCCGAACGTTTTCCGCAATCTTGCCAGCCTGCGGGAGGGGCATCGCCCGCACTACATTTTTTCGCTTCATACCACCTCTTCGATGACAGGGAGTTCGATCACGTTCCTTTTTGTTTCCTGCACTCGGATATTGGCGAGGGCAGGGAAGGAGGCGGGCCAGGCGGCCCGCAGGCGGTCCCGAATATTGGCGGCGATGTTCTCGGTCGTCGCGGTCATCGTATCAAAGTCCGGCAGGTCCAGGTTCAAGTACTTTTGATCGTAAGGGGCGACCACTTCGTGGTGGACGATTGTATCGAGAGCGGCGGGGTCAACGACGAGGCCCGTGGCCGGATCAACCGTGCCTTCCACGGTGATGGCGAGGACGTAGTTATGGCCGTGGCCGTAAGGGTTGTTGCACTTGCCGAAGAGACGGAGGTTTTCCGCATCGGAGAGGTCCGTCAGATGGAGGCGGTGCGACGCGCTGAAACGGTAATTACGGGTGAGGCGGACCGTTGCCATGGCTATTCCTTTCCGAAGTAATCGACGAAGGTGTCTTCGGTTTCGTAGAGGCGGACAGAATGGAGTCGCGCCGGAGCGCTCTTGAACTGGGGTTCCAGGCGCCGCCAGATTTCAATGGCCAGGTTCTCCGTGGTGGGAATGACATTGTCGAAAGGCGGAATTTCGTGGTTGAGATGGCGGTGGTCCATGGGATCGATGACTTCGCGCATCATGACTTCCTTCAAGTCTTTGAGGTCGTAGATCATACCGGTAGCGGGGTCGGGAGTACCTTCGAGCGCGACCTCCAGGACGTAGTTATGCCCATGGCCATTGATGTTGGCGCCGGGTCCGTAGAGGCGGACGTTCTCCTCCTCCGAAAGCTGAGCGCTGCGGCAGACATGGGAAGCGGAGAACTCGGCGCGACGGGAAATTAGCATGAGGAAGTTTTACTACTGATTGGATTCAGACCGGCGGGGAGACGATACACTAAAATTATAGGTGATTGCGATGAGGAAAATCGGAATAGACAAAGCCCTGCGGGTGGGAATCCTGCTTTTGACTGTGGCGTTGGTGGCGGTGGTGGCGAGTACGCTGCGGGACCGATTGGTGGTGGCCGGCGATTCGGCGCCGGGGTTTGAAGTGACTACCGACAGCGGGCGGAAGATCTCTGTCGAAAACTTTGGCGGGCGGTTGCTGGTGGTGAACTTTTGGGCGACGTGGTGTCCGCCGTGTATCAATGAGTTGCCGTCCCTGAACGCGATGGCGGCGGAGTTGAAGGGGAACGGCGTGGTGGTGCTGGGGATCAGCGTGGACAAGGACAAGACGGTTTACGATAAGTTCTTGAAGAAAGTGAAGCTGAACTTCGAGACGTCGCGCGACCCCGGGGCCGATATCAGCGCGGAATACGGCACGTTCAAGTATCCGGAAACGTACGTGATCAGCCGTGAGGGCAAGGTGCTGGAGAAGTTCATCAACGAGCAGCCGTGGATGTCGCCGGAGATTGTGGCGCGGTTGAGGAGTTACGCCAAGTGATTGTCGATGCGGATGCGAAGCGCTGGCTGCGGGCGATCGCCGGCGACGCTAATGTTCTCGATGCCGATATCGATCTGCGGCTGTATGAGTACGACGGCGGCGTGGACAAACACCGCCCGGAGGTCGTGGTTTTCCCGCGGACTACTAATCACGTCGTGAAGATTGTGAATCTGGCGCGGGAGCGGAAGATTCCTTTCGTCGGGCGCGGGGCGGGAACGGGGCTGAGCGGCGGGGTCATTCCACGGATGGGCGGGATCATGATCTCATTCTCGAAGATGAACAAGATTGTCGAGATCGATCTGGAGAATGAGCGGATTGTCGTCGAGCCGGGCGTGGTGAATCTGGACGTGACGCTGGCCGTGCAGGGGCAGAAGTATTTTTACGCGCCGGACCCCTCGAGCCAACGAGCCTGCACGATTGGCGGTAACGTGGCTGAGAACGCCGGAGGCCCGCACACGCTGGCTTACGGCGTAACGACGAACCATGTGCTGGGATTGGAAGGCGTGCTGCCGGATGGGTCCGTGATCCAGATCGGCGGCAAGGCACTGGATACGCCCGGGTATGACCTGATCGGTCTGTTGACCGGTTCGGAAGGCACGATGGTGCTGGTCACAAAGATTGTGTTGCGGCTGATGCGGCAGCCGGAATTGGTGAAAACGACCTTGGCGATTTTCGACTCGGTCGAGCAGGCGGGCAATACCGTGGCCGAGATTACGGCGCGAGCGATTACGCCAGTGGCGGTGGAGATGCTGGACGGGGTGATGCTGCGGATGGTGGAAGAAGCGACGCACGCGGGATACCCGATGGACGCGGCGGCGGTGCTGCTGATTGAGTTAGAGGGGCTGACGGAGGCCGTCGAAGAGCAAGTGGAGCAGGTGCGGGAAGCCTGTTTGGCGTGCGGAGCGCGCGAGTTCCGGGTTGCCCGCGACGCGGCCGAGCGGGACTTGTTATGGAAGGGCCGCAAGAACGCCTTTGGCGCTGTAGGCCGGGTGAGCCCTTACTACTACGTGCAAGACGGAGTGGTGCCAAGGACTCGCATTTCCGAGACGCTGCGCTTCATCAATCAGGTGAGCGAGAAGTACGGATTGAAGATCAGCAACATCTTTCACGCCGGCGACGGCAACATGCACCCGATCATTCTGTTCGACGCGCGTAAGCCGGGCGAACTGGAGAAGGCCCAACATGCGGGCGAGGATATACTCTCGTTTTGCATCTCGGTGGGCGGATCGATTACGGGCGAGCATGGCGTGGGCATGGAGAAGATGGAGTTGATGGGGAAACTTTTCACGGCCGAATCGCTGGACATGATCGGGAGTTTCAAGAGCCTGTTTGACCCGACCTGTTTGTTGAATCCGGGGAAAGTGCTGCCGACCGGGCGGGGCTGTATGGAGATTCACCAGAAACCGCTAACCGCTGCCAATATGTTGTAAGGGGATCGTCCGGCTCGTTCCCGCGCCCCGATTGTGTAGCTTGCCAGGCAGCGCGGAACGATTGCCGCCTGCGATGAGAAAATCCGCAGTGCGCGCGCGTGGACCTATCCTGCGAAACGCCGGGCGAGGCCGGGTTGCGAGAACATTTTCGTGAATTTTTGAGAAGGGGAAATGGGTTCTTTTTTTGGTCCATCGCAACTTTAGAACATTTCAGGTGCTGATGCGAACGGAGCCCGGGAGCAGCGGGATTACCTGCCGGAATAGCGGAACTAGAGGGAGAATTCGGTCCTCGCTGCCAAGCTATTGTATCGCCATCGATATGGAAGGGTGCATCGGCGTACCCGGTCGACTGCGGGGGATTCGGCGAGGAAATCGAAGCGCAGTGCGGACTACCAATGAAGTTCGTCATCTCTCTCTACCCCTGATAACTGCAAGCCTTGCCCGGGGGCCTCGGTGAAGGGCACCGTCACTAAACGGCGGCTCGGGCGTTTAGAATCGGCAGCGGAGAATCGCACTTCTCGCCTCCAAGTACTCGGGACCAGTTGCCCTGCTAAGCTGCGGCTCTACTTGATAGCAGGCTCGGTGGTCGGCACGAGCGCCGCATTGCCCTCTCGACGGGAAGTGATAATATACGCATGTTTGATTTGAAGTCCAAAAAAATTGGCGCCTTGAACATCCGCGAGGCTATGCTCGATGTGAAAGACGGACTGAATCGCTGACAAAGCGGGCTGGTCTTTCTCAATGATTACTATGCGCGATAACTTCGCTAGCTCGTCCTGAGTAGCCACGGTATTTAGTTTTGAAACAAGGTAACGTAGCGCTTCCGCTTTGTTCGCCTCAATCCAGGGCGCAGCCACCATTAAGTCCCACAGATCAGGCGCGTCCTCGCGAAGAAATAAGGCAAACAGCAAAAAAGCGCCCTTTTCCGCTGCAATTTGCCTCTCGACCGGCGCTAACTTTTCGGCGAATTCTTTCATAGTCTCTTCAGCAGCACGGACGCTGATTCGAGCATCGAGTTTGCATCTTGGGCACTCGCCGACCCAATGAGCTTGTAGCGTGCTTCCGGGTTCCAGGCGGCAACCGCCGACCATTCCGCAAGGAAGCCTGCCTTTACAATGGCTTCACGACCGGTCAGTCGCAACAAGACATCCAAGTCATGTACTTTAAATGAAGCAAGGCGGTCGAACTCTCCTTTTGTGTCCGGGTAGCCTTTCCATTTCAGGGTTTTGCAGATGCGGGCTTTGAGCGCCAGTTCGACCGCATAACCACAAAGGTAGACGGCTCCATCATAGCGTTTGGCCTCGAGTAGCACTTTTGCATCGAGCAGGCGCGCAACTGCGATGCGACGAACTTCTGGAGTGAGGAGCATGGTTTGGGAATTGGTTCAAATAGCCGACTCTGAGTAATTCTCATACATCACCCTTCTACGGTATGAAATTTCCGCATCGCGGGGGAAACTCCGCACTCGGAGGCCTTACCGCCCCCCCTGATTCTAGCCTGAATTCCTGGGAACACTAAACTGCGCTTTTGCCGTCGCTGAGAGGGCGGCAAACGACTTGGGTGCGACTTCCACTCGACCGGGAGCCGGCGACGTTATCTCCAACCGGAGAATACAGCATCGCCGCGACGGGGAATGGCGGTGCGGTGCCGCTCGAGATGGAGATTCTGTAGCGTATTCAAGCCGCCTCCTCTAACGCGAAAATATCGAGACGCTTACCGCCGGAGTGGAGGTCGCAGCGGACGACGGCTCCGGGTGGCACGCCGCCGTCGCCGAGGAGCGCGGCGAGCGGGTGCATCAGATGACGGTGGATGGTCCGCTTCAGTTCGCGGGCGCCGTATTGTGTGCTGGTGCCGTTTTCGAGCAGGAAGCGCCGCGTGCGGCGCGGGATCTGGAGGAAAAAGCGGCGGTCGCCGAGACGGCGGGAAATGTGATCCGCCATATCCTGGAGCTGAATTTCCAGGATCTTTTCCATCGCCGCGGCGGTGAGCGGCCGGTACGTGAGCATCAGGTCGATGCGGTTGATGAATTCGGGCGGGAATTTGCGTTTGACGGCGGAGATGGCGACGTCTTGCAGACGGGCGTGGTCATCGTCGGCGGTGGTGCCGCCGGCGACGGCTTCAAAGCCGAAGCTGGGGCGGAGTTCACGGGCCATTTCGCGGGCGCCGAGATTCGACGTCATGAAAATCAGCGTGCGCTCGAACTGGACGGTAGTGTTGTCGCCGAGACGCAGGGCGCCTTTGTCGAGGACGCCGAGCAGGAGGCGAGTGAGCGACGGGGCGGCCTTCTCGATTTCGTCGAAGAGGACGATGGCGATGTTGGCGCGCTCGCTCATGACCTGGTTGAGCTTCATTTGCGTGAGCGCGGGCTGGGTCTCACGGTGGCCCAGGTAGCCGGGGGGCGCGCCGATGAGTTTGGCGACCTCATGCTCCATCTGGTATTCGCCGCAGTCGATACGGAGAACGTTTTTTGCCGAGCCGTGAAGGACCTCGGCGAGAGCTTCGACGGTTCGGGTTTTCCCGGTGCCGGTGGGCCCGAGAAGGAGAAACACGCCGGCCGGGCGGCCTTCCGGGGCAAGATTGGCCTGATACATCTGGACGTAGGGTACGATGGCTTCCAGCGAATCGGGCTGGCCGATGATCCGTTCCGCCAACTGGGCCGCCATGCGTGCACCGGCCGCGCCGGTAAAGGACGAAGCCTTCCGGCGACTGCGTGAGTTGAAAGAAAGTTGTTTCACGACCCCATTTTACGAAACTGGCAAGGAAATCCGGCTCGGGCGGACTCGCGAACAGGGTACTTTGCAAAACAAAGTGGAACTTTTATTTCCTTAAGAATGAAAGGATTGCGGCGGAAATGCGGGCGCTGGCGTGGCCATCTCCGTAAGGGTTGTGAACGCGTCCCATATGAGCGTGTAAATCGGGGTCATTCAGCAAAATTTCGGCTTCGCCGACGATTCTGTTTTCGTCGGTTCCGACGAGCGTGACGGTGCCGGCTTCGACGGCTTCGGGACGTTCGGTTTTCTCCCGGAGGACGAGGATGGGTTTGCCGAGCGAAGGCCCTTCTTCCTGGACGCCGCCGGAATCGGTGATGAGCAGGTAAGCGCGGCGCATGAGGTCCACGAAGGGGATGTAGTCGAGCGGGGCGATGAGGTGGATGTTGGACCGATTGGCGAGGAGGCGGTTGACGGGGTCCTGTACGTTAGGATTGGGGTGAACGGGGTAGACGATTTCGACGTCCGCACGGGCGGCGAGCCGGTTAAGGGCGAGGCAGATACGCTCAAAACCAGCGCCGAAACTTTCGCGGCGGTGGGCGGTGACGAGAATGAGGCGTTTGGCGGGATTGAGGAACGACCAGTCGATGCCGCTGGAGAGAATCCCGTTGGCGAGACCGTCGCGAACGTAGAGTACGGCGTCAATGCCGGAGTTGCCGGTGACGTGGGTTCGTTCGGGGGGAACGCCTTCGCGGTGGAGGTTGGCGGCGGCCCAGGGAGTGGCGGCGAAATGGATATCGGCGAGGCGGCCGGTGAGGACGCGATTCATCTCTTCGGGGAAGGGCTGGGCCATGTCCCAGGTGCGGAGGCCGGCTTCGACGTGGCCAATGGGAACGCGGGAGTAGAAGGCGGCAAGAGCGCCGCAAAGTGTGGTGGTGGTGTCACCCTGGACGATGGCCAGATCCGGCTTGAGGTTAAAAAAAACCGGTTCAAGCGCGGCCAGCATGCGGGAGGAGGACTGAAACAGCGTCTGGCCCGGAAGCATCAGGTCCAGATCGATATCGGGTGTGACCTGGAAGGCTTGGAGGACCTGATCGAGCATCTGGCGGTGTTGAGCGGTGACACAGACTTTGACGTCGAAGAGGTCCGGCGCGGACTGGAGATGCCGCAAAACCGGGCAGAGTTTAATGGCCTCCGGCCGGGTTCCAAACAGGAAGAGAGTTCGAATGGGCAAAGGGTAAAGACTCGGCGGCCGGGAACTATTTGTGGCGATAAGTAATGCGGCCTTTGGTCAAATCGTAGGGTGACATTTCCATGGTGACACGGTCACCGGCCAGTACACGGATTCGATTCCGGCGCAACTTTCCGGCGAGATGGGCGAGAACGAGCCGTTCCTGATCCAACTGCACACTAAACAAGCCACTAGGGAACTTTTCGACCACAGTTCCGGTAACTTCAATACAATCCTCTTTACTCATTGGCCTCCTGGGCGTTTTTATTCCGGGAGAAAAAGACAAAATCTCCCGGCTACAAGTATAGCGGGAACTCGCCGATAAGAACCATTGGGAAAGGAGCGGGATGATTTCCGTCAAGGATTCTATAACCGATTTAGACCGGCAGACTAAAGAGATCGAACAGAAGCGGAGGTTCGCCATTAAATGTTTGCAACTTTGCCAGGACTCGTTACGCGCGGTGGAGGACCATGTGTTCCCGCTGTTTCCGGAGGCGGCGCGGAAGACGGAAGACGATTGGCGGCAGGTACATAGTTGCGTGCGGGAAGACGCGGCGGAAGATGTGCTGGACGCGACACCGCGCCTGGTGGAGCGGGTGCTGCATAATTACTCGCTGGAATCGCGGCGGGCGCAGCGAGAGGATTTGGAGTCGGTCAAGTCGATACTTAGCGTAATGGCGGAGGCGGTCGGCACGACGCGATTGCAATCGAACACGTACAGCGAGAGCATGGAGGGGTTGTGCGAGTCGTTGGGGCGGTTGGCGAAGATGGACAGTTTGGAGGAGTTGCGGGGGCAGTTAGCGGCTGAGGCGTCACAGGTGCGTGAGAGCGTGGCGCGGATGGTGCGGGAGAGCGGGGCGTCATTGCTGTCAATGGAAAAGGATCTGGCGAACTTCTGGACCAGGCTCGCGGCGGCGGAAGCGGCGGCGTCCACCGATCCATTGACCGGTTTGGCCAACCGGCGGGAGTTGGAGCGGCAATTGGACTTGCGAATTCTCGGGATGACGCCGTTCTGCGCGCTGTTGTTCGACCTGGATGAGTTCAAGAGCATCAACGACCGGTTTGGGCATGAGTGCGGCGACCAGGTGCTGAGGCTGTTTGCCGATGTGTTGAACGAACAGGTTCGACCGGGGGGTATGGTGGCGCGGTGGGGCGGCGACGAGTTCTTCGTGATATTCGATTACACAATGAAGGATGCGCTGTGGCGGAGCCAGCAGATCTCGGCGAAGCTGGCGCGGCGGTACGAAATTAGCTGGAAAGGCAAAGCGATATCGGTTCCGCTGCGGGCCAGCTCGGGCGTGGTGGAGTATCGTCACGGCGAGACCTCGAGCGCGCTGTTCCGGCGTGCCGATGAGGCGATGTACGCAGTGAAGGCGAAGCGGTGGTTGGCGCCGCCGGACTAGCCTCATTTTGGAAAGCCGTTAGAATAAGGGGGAAAGGTATACCGTTTCGGCGGGGCTGGCGATGCAGGCAGCCAAAACTCTGAATGACTGATACGCAGGTTCTTGCTGGAAAAAACATACTGATCACCGGAGCGGGACGGGGCATTGGCAAGCGGTTGGCGCTGAGCATGGCGGCGCGGGGCGCGAAAGTCGGTCTATTGGCGCGAAGCCGGGGGGAACTGGACCTGGCGCAACTGGAGATTGAACAGGCGGGGGGCGTGGCGATGCGGTTGCGCGCCGACGTGCGAGAAGCGGATCAGTTAGCGGCGGCCGTGGACCGGATGAAGGTGCATTGGGGACAGGTGGACGTATTGATTTGCGCGGCGGGGATTCAAGGGCCGGTAGGACCCTTGTTAGAAGTATCGCCAAAGTCCTGGTGGGAGACGCTGGAAACGAATCTGCACGGCGTGATGCTGACAGCGCGAGCGGTGTTGCCGGAGATGATCGCGCGGCGTTCGGGGAAGATCATTGCGCTAAGCGGCGGCGGCTCGTTAACAGCGAGGCCGAACTTTTCAGCCTACGCGGCGAGCAAGACGGCATTGGTGCGGCTGATTGAAACGCTGGCCGCCGAAATTTCCGAACACAATGTGCAGGCCAATTGCATGGCTCCGGGCGGCGCGTACACAGCGATGACCGATGAGATTCTGGCGGCGGGCGAAAAGGCTGGATGGAAAGAAATTGAAGACGCCAAGCAGGTGCGGATGACCGGCGGCGTGCTGCCGGAAAAACAGGTTCAATTGGCGATTTTTCTCGCTTCGGAGCGTTCGAACCATATCACCGGTAAAGTGGTTCACGTGAATGACGAGTGGCGCAGATTGGAAAATGGGCAAGTGAACGCGGAGCTTTATACGCTGCGGCGCGTGGTGAAGGCTTAATCCGCCAGCCTACAGAAACAGTTCCATTTGGATCTCGTCGTCCTCTTGTCCATCTATTACGACTTGCCGGGCAAGTCTGCCGCATTGAGCGAATCCGAGTTGCAGATAAAACGCTTGGGCGCCTGCATTCGACGCCCGTACCTGTATCACGAACTTTCGATAACCCGACAATTGTGCGAACGCCCGTGACCGTTGGAACAGCGCCTGGCCGGCGCCCCTTCTGCGCCACTCGGGTCTGATAAAGGTGCCGAGTTGGCCCACGTGGGCCATGGATGTGAGAAACGGAGAATAGCGGTCCAGGCTCTGATAGCCGGATATTTCCCCAGACGCGGAGATCGCGACATGAAAGGCTTCACGGCGCGAAAGCGAGTCCAAGTAGAGGCGCTGCTGGTTGACATTCCAGGGCTGATCGATGGCGGAATAGACGCGCTCCGCCGCGATTCCCTCCAGGACGGCAACGATGCCAGCCGCGTCTTGCGCCGAGGCCCGGCGGATGCTGAAATCCACTGCCGGGTTTCCTGGTGAAGGTGACTGAGCCGACATACCTCGACCCAGTATGCCAGGACCGCCGGCCTCGCCGCCGCACACTATCTCCTTCACGCGGACGCGGATGGGCTGAATTGCGTTATTCCCGTATCCGAGCCGATTCCACTCGGGATTGTCCGGCTGCGTGCGTCCGGCCAAATCAGCCGCGCGGGCGCGAATCTCCAGGATACCCGGGTCGTCCACGCGCAAAAGGAATTCCCACCATTGCCAACTGTGCCGCTTTCGATCTCCGACAAGCCGCGCCTCCTGCCAGGAACCGCCATTGACGCTAACGTCTACCCTGGCGACCGAGGCCGCACCGGACCAGGCCACGCCGCGAATAGCCAGTTCACCGCGCTCGATGGCGGAGTCCGCCTCTGGCTCCGTGATCAGGCTGCGAATCCGCTGCAGCGTCACTGGCTCGCGCACCAATTATCCATTCCGCCGCCATTCAAAAAAATATGTGTCCGTCTGATAGTGACCCTGGAAAGGCTCGCCCAACACTTCGATTTCCGCCAGCCATTTCACGGAAGCGACCGCGTACCAATCGGGCACAATAACGCGTAACGGGAAGCCATGTTGCACTGGCAGCGGTTCCCCATTCATGGCATACGCCAGAAGCACCCCGCCGCGGCGCGCATCGTCGACGCGCAAGCTTCGTTCAAATGGAATGGGTTCATTAACGCCGTCGACCATGCCACTATCGAGTCCGCGAAACAGCACCTCTACCGCACCGGGCTTTGCTCCAGCCCGGTCCAGTACCTCGGCAAGGGGCACCCCGGTCCATTCGGCGGTGCTGACGGCGCCGAAATTCCACTGCTCTCCCTTCACCTTCGGGTTCAATTGCGAACGGCCATTTCCAGCGCATTCCAGGGTTACGGCGCACGACTGGGAAGGCATGTTGGTGAGATCGCGCAAGCTGAGGTCTAGCGGCCGGCCCACCATCCCGCCGACACGAAGCCGCCAGACCGCCGGGTCCGGAAGCGGAATCTGGAAATGGTTGCGCACGTAGAAGCTGGCGGTGGGGGACAACGCCGCCAACCAGGGCCGGCAGAGAAGCCTCGCAATTCAAAGGATGGGCGCGGTGAACGACCAGCCCACGGTCAATGGCGGACTGGCAGGCCTCTTCGGGATCGAGGGCGGGCACCGTTGGATCGACGTTCAATCTGGCAACGCCGCATCCGCCGTTCGATACAACACCGGCGCAGGTCGCGGCCGGATAAATATCCACGGTACCGGCCGCGGCGAAGGGTTGCATAAACTCGCGCACGCGCGCCTCGTCGGGTGACTCCACGATCATGTACAGTGTGTGCTCGCCGCGGACGATCGCCTCGCCTTGAATCTCAATCCCGTGCCTCCGCACATTCGGGCGGCTCATGTAGTTCAGGAGGGACGCGCGCATGAAAGGGTCGGCGGCCGGACAACTTTCGGGCTCATGCTGGTGGCGAACGATGAACAGGGGCATTCGCGTTTATGCTCCATCTCCGCCGGGAAAAACGCCTGGAAGGCCGGCCGCCTTCCAGGCGTCGAAGCCGCCGGTGAGGTTGGCGATATTCTGGAATCCCGCGCGCCGCAACAGGCTGGTGGCAATCGAACTGCGAAAGCCTCCTTTAAAGCGCACCACCAGGAGTTTTTCACGGTCCAACTCGTTTGTCCGCGCCGCCAATTCCCCTAAAGGGATGGATGCCGATTCCGGGATCGCTCCTGCGCCCCGTTCCCCCGGTTCGCGCACTTCGAGCACTGCGGTCCGTCCCGGTTCCCGGTCCCGCAGTTCGACGAAATCCGCCACCGTGACATGGGGAATATACTCGAGCTCGAAGCCGTTTTTGATCCAGCCGGCGATGCCATCGGCCAAGTAACCGGCCGCATTCTCGATACCGACACGGGCCAGACGCATCTGCGATTCGCGTACGTGCTCCGGATCTTCTCCGGCGATGATGAGCCGCGTGTCAAGCCCCAGAATTCGGGCCGCCCAGGAGGCGTACTGACCGGTGAGGGCGATGTGAATCGACGCGGGCACGTGCGCTACGGCGAACTGCATGGCGGGCCGCGTGTCAACAACGACGGCGCCCTCGCTTTGCATCCGCAGTACTTCCGGCGCGGTAAACGGGGCGAGCGGGGGCAACTCCGAGAGGGGCGCGGCGCCCCGCCGGTTCAACTCTACTTCCCGCGCGAAATAGCCGGGCCGGACGGGAAGTTTGCGCGGTGAAATTGGGTGCTTCCGCGTTGATTCGCAGTGACATCTATGTACTCCCCTTCGCCGCCGCGTATATGCTTCAGTGCGGTTTTAGCGGCATTGAAATACTATGCCAACGGCGATTTTGGTTATCAAGCGGACCTTGATACACTGGCGAATGCCATGCGTTCGATCCGACTGTTCCTCGCCGCAATTATTGCCGCCGGCCTCGCTGGCGCCGAGCCTCCGGCGGCTCCAGCGCGAAAGAAGATTCTGGCGATTGGCCAGAGTAAAGGGTTCCAGCATGACTCGACCAGCGACGGATTGGCGACGATTTGGAAAATCGGCAAAGAGACCGGACTGTGGGATACATATATCCGCACGGATACGGAGTTGATCACGAAGAAAAAGCTGGGCGCGAACGCGAAGAACCTCGATTACTTCGACGCAATTTTCTTTTACACGTCAGGCGAACTGGATTTGGACGATGAGCAAAAGCAGGCGCTACTGGACTTTGTCCGCACCGGCGGCAAGGGTTTTATGGCCGCCCATAGCGGCGTCGATACGCTCTATTCGTGGCCGGAGTATGGGGAACTGGTTGGCGGGTACTTCGATCTTCATCCGTGGAATCAGTTCGAGGCCAAGATTGTGAATGAAGACCCGGAGCATCCGGCGACGGCGCACTTTCCGCCGGACTTCTTCCTATTCGACGAGATTTACCAATTGAAGAACTACTCGCGCGACCGGGTGCGCGTTCTGATGCGGTTGGATGCTGAGGGGGTGGATTTGGCAAAAGAGGGCGTTCATCGTACCGACAGGGATTTTGCAGTTTCCTGGGTGCGGAATTATGGAAAGGGGCGCGTGTTTGTCTCAACTTTGGGACATCGTTCCGAAGTTTGGGAGATGCCGCAAGTGCAAAAGATGTGGCTGGAAGCGGCAAAGTGGGTGACGGGCTTGACGGAAGGCGGGGACGCAACGCCGCGGCCGTTGCGTTAAACGCCATGGATCTAAAGACTCTGCTGGACACCCCTCCGTGGGAATGGCCAAGAAATGCGGGGAAGATCCTGCACCGGATTCTGATTGATCGGCAGGCCGATGAATCCGACCGGACGGACGCAGCCGAGTTGGCGGGTGACCTGATCGTTGTTAACGACGAAATCGCGGAATCGTTACTGGAGATCATTGGAAACCCCGGTGAACCTGAACGGCTGCGCGCGGCTGCGGCTATCGCCGTTGGGCCGGCCCTGGAACAGGCGGACACGTCTGGCTTCGAAGATCCGGACGAAGTGCCAATTACGGAACGAATGTTTCGCCGTATCAAGCAGTCGCTGCGGAAGTTTCATTCCGGCGACGGCTTTCCCAAGGAAGTGCGGCGGCGGGTTCTGGAGGCATCGGTGCGGGCTCCGGAGGAATGGCACAGGCAGGCGATCGAGGCCGCCTATTCCAGCGGCGATGCGGAATGGGGGTTGACGGCTGTGTTTGCGATGCGGCGCGTGCGCGGATTTGACGATCAAATATTGGAGGCGTTGCAGAGCGCCGACGAAGAGATTCACCGGGAGGCCGTGGCGGCGGCCGGCAATTGGGAATTGGCGGCGGCGTGGATTCACATTGAGGCACTCGTCGCCGATTCGGCCACTCCGAAGCTATTACTGTTGGCCGCGATTGAGGCCGCCGCCAGCATCCGTCCGGCGGCGGCTCGGAACCTCCTTAGCGATTTGGCGGATTCTGAAGACGAAGAGATTGCGGAGGCCGCCGCCGAGGCCATCGAGATGGCTGAGGCATCCGAGTTCGTCGATGAGGAAGATGGCGACGACCTGGTCCGCGGCAAGTGGATTAATTGAGCGCCGTTTGACGGTCCTGCCTTACTGTATCGTCACCAGATCCGCGGGCTGCATCTTCTTCAACTGGCCGCAAGCGGCGTAAATATCGAGCCCGCGCGGGCGGCGCACGTAACAGGGCAGCGAGCGCATAACGATTTTCTGAAAGCTGTCAACGCGCTCCAGAGCGGGCGTTTGGAATGGAATACCGGGGCCGGGATTGAGGGCGATGATGTTCAACTTCGCTTTCATGTTCCCCAATAAGGCCACGACGCGTTTGGCGTCGGCGTCGGTATCGTTCACGCCGCGGAGCATTACATATTCAAAAAACAAAAACTCCCGGGGTCGCAGCGGATAAGCCTTGCAGGCCGCCATAAGGTCGGCGAGGTGGTACTTTTTTGTGATCGGCATCAATTCGATACGCTGCGCTTCGTGGGAGGCGTTCAGGGAAATAGCCAGATTCGGGCGGACTTCGGCGGCGCCCAATTCGGCGATTTTCGGAACGATGCCGGACGTGGAAATGGTGACGCGGCGCTGGGAGAAGCCGACGCCGTTGCCGTCGCACAAGATGCGGGTTGCTTTCAGAACATTTGGCAGGTTGAGCAGCGGTTCGCCCATGCCCATCATGACGATGTTGCAGTGGGAGGCGCGGGGATCGAGATTGTGTTCGCGGCAGACGTGGAGCACTTGGCCGACGATTTCACCGGCGCTCAGGCTGCGTTCCAGGCCCATTTGCGCGGTGAGGCAGAAGCGGCAATCGACGGGGCAGCCGACTTGAGAGGAGATGCAGATGGTATGGCGATCATCCTGCGGCATCAGGACGCTTTCAACGGTGCGGCCGTCGGCGGGGAGTTTCAGCAGGTAACGAACGGTGCCGTCGGCGGAGTTGAAGCGCTGATCGACGGTGAGGCGGCCGTGAGGCATTTCGGCGCGAAGACGATCACGGAGATCCTTCGGCAGAGCGGTGGTTTCGTCGAGATCCGCAACGTTGCGCTTATACAGCGCGTCATATATTTGGCGGGCCCGGAAGGGCCGGGCGCCCGGCCCGAGCAGATCAAGCAGGTCGGCGACATCCAGGCCGAGAAGCGTCGGCTGCACACTGAGTCCCATCCCTTCTAGGATAGCCTTCTACAATAGAAGTGAACTCCGCAATTGCGTATTCCATGTCAAAAACCCAGAATCGTTCGCTTGCCGTCGAGACCACGGTGCTTCCTAATGGCCTCAAGATCATCACGGAGTCGATGCCCGGCGCGCGCTCCTTATCGATGGGCCTGTGGCTGCGCTCGGGGTCGCGACGCGAGACGGCCGAAGAGAACGGTATCTCCCATTTCATTGAGCACATGCTGTTTAAGGGGACCGAGCGCCGGACCACGCAGGAGATTGCGCGCGAGCTTGACACAATCGGCGGCTATTCCGACGCGTTTACGGGCAAGGAGATTGTCAGTTTCAACGCGAAAGCGCTGGACGAACACGCCGCGCACGCGTTCGATATTTTGTCCGACATGATGCTGCGCCCGCTGTTTCGGGAAGAAGATATGGGCAAAGAACAGGGCGTGGTGTTGGAGGAGATAAAGATGGATCTCGACAGCGCCGAATCCCAGACGCACGAGTTGTTCTGCAAGAAATTCTGGAAAGAGGACGCGTTGGGCTGGCCGATATTGGGCACCCCGAAGACAGTGAAGAGTTTTCATCCGAAGATGTTGCGCGAGTACTGGGGCCGGCATTACGTGCCGGACAATCTGCTGGTCACGGCCGCCGGGAAAGTGAAGCACGCGACGTTTGTGAAGATGGTGGACGCGGTGATGGGCGGGATGAAAAAGGGTAAGGCGCTGCCGGCACTGCCCGAGGTAAAGGTGTTTCCGCAGTTGGCGAGGAAGACGAAGCCCTCCCTGGAGCAGGCACAACTTTGCATCGCTGCGCCGTCCTATCCGATGGGGCACGCCAAGCGATTTGGCTGTTATCTGTTAAACACGATTCTGGGCGGGGGAATGAGTTCGCGGCTGTTTCAGAATATCCGTGAGCGGCACGGGCTGGTGTATAACATTTCGAGCGAACTGTCGTTGTACCGGGATTCGGGTGCGATGGCGATTTACGCGGGCACGTCGCCCGGGACGCTGCGGCGGGTGGTGACCGGAGTGATGGAAGAATTGCGCGGCATGAAGAACGGACCGGTTAGCGCGGACGAACTGCGGCGGGCGAAGGATAATTTGAAGGCGTCGGTGGTGTTAGGTTTGGAATCGTCGTCGAGCCGGATGTCGAACCTCGCGCGGCAGGACATTTTCTTTGGCCGTTTCTGGGATCTGGACGAGACGGTTGCGGCGATTGAGGCCGTGCAAATCGCGGATATACAGGAGATTGCCAACACGTTTCTGAAGCCGGAGAACATGGCGTTGACGGTGGTGGGGCCGGTGATGGTCGATACGTTTACGCGGCGCGACCTCGCCTGCTGAACATGGGTATTGGCCACATGACAAGGCTTTGCGCGCTGCTGCTCGTGGCGGCGCTGGCGAACGCGGCCGACTGGGGCGCGCTGCAGCCGCAGGGTTATGTCAGCGATTTCGCGGGCGTGATTGACGCCGGCTCGCGGCAACGCATTGACTCTTATTGCGCGGCGGTGGAGAAGGCGACGGGAGCGCAATTGGCCTTTGTGACGCTGCCTGAACTTGGCGGCGAGCCGGTGGAGGATGTCGCCAACCTGTTGTTCCGCAAATGGGGGATCGGCCAAAAGGGCGAGAACAATGGCGCTTTGCTGTTGCTTTCGGTGCGCGACCGGCGGAGCCGTCTGGAAGTTGGATATGGGCTGGAGCCGATATTGCCGGACGGCGCGGCGGGGGCGTTGCTGCGCGAGATGCGGCCGGCGCTGAAAGTGGGCAACTACGGCGAAGCGATGCTGGTGGCGGCGCATCAAATAGGAGAGCGGGTGGCGCGCGAGAAGGGCGTGCAGATTGACGAAGCCGTGCGGCCGCGGCGCCCCGTTTCGCAAACCGGGCAGGGAATTCCATGGCCGATAATTTTGATTGGGCTGTTGGGGATTTTGT
>Ga0163150_10003699_pt1 | contig 21236 bp, 17 predicted proteins | sample OliLakLV19P2IB_FD_148628 | JGI IMG/M metagenome (GOLD analysis project Ga0163150, IMG submission 148628) | Freshwater microbial mat bacterial communities from Lake Vanda, McMurdo Dry Valleys, Antarctica - Oligotrophic Lake LV.19.P2.IB | ecosystem: Environmental > Aquatic > Freshwater > Lake >...
GAGCCACTCCGTGAGCCCCAGGCGGTGATCGGCCTCGCGCAGCAACAAAAAGCCCGCGTCCGAAGTAATCCGCTCGTCGCTGGCCTGTACCTTGACGGCGCGGTTAAAACTCGGCTCAAATAGCCACGCTCGTGCTTCACCCATCGCGTGATCTCCTGGGGGTCCGTGGAATGCCACTCACACTCCATGAAACCCCGCGAATCACGCGATGTTTTTCACGCTTTTAAAACGGCAGGGTGAATAAGACGGGTTCATATGACGATTCGAGCAATTCTTCGGGCGTACGACCCGTTTCGACGACGGTGTCTACTATTTCCTCGTTGCTAATACCGCCATCCTTCTTCGAGCGACGCCAATCGTCGAACGATGGGATTTGCTTCAAGTACCGAATGGTGATTCTCTCGGGCGCTCGATCCAGAATCGACTTTCCCTGCGCTGTGATTTGGTGTTTTCCGCGCGAGGGACTTTCGAGAAGTCCCGCTTTCTTCAAGTAGACCTTGGCCCATGCGAGGCGATTGGTGAGCACCGTCGCTTGACCGCTCGGCAGCATCTGCTGCATGTCTTCTTCGGAAAGATGATGCTCCTGAGCGATCGTGTCTGCAATTTCTCGATTGGAGTGCTCATGTCCGTCGCCAATCGCCTTGAGAACTGGCAGCATCAAGCTTTGGAAATCTGGGATACTCACTTACGTCACCCTATGTTTGCATCCGTCTGCGGGCGAAGCACTGCTACGCAACAGAGATATACACTTCCAACGTGCCCGCGCGGTGGACTTCCATGTCGGTCGTGAACGCCCGCCGATGTTCGCTCGGCTGCTCGAAGTGCCGCCAGATTTCTTGCCAGGTTGCGCGGATGGCGTCGGGCGTGCCGCTGGAGCTGGTGAACAGCAGATACCTTCCGTGCGGCACGGTGACGCAGACCAGATCCTCGGGCAGCTCGCTCGTGTCGTTCACGGCTTGACCGACTACGAGCGTATAGGGCCCGGTGTGGTCGCTGGCGTAGTCGGTGTAGACTCCTAGAATCGTGCCGTCGTCGAGCCGGGCGGGGATGCTATTGGCGATTGCCTCTGCAAAGTAGCTCTGCCAGAGGCCGGGGATTTTGGCCGTGGCTGGGCTGGCCTCGTCTCGGTTGGTCGTGCGTACCGAGATGCCCACGACGGAAAGGGGACCATGTTCGACGAGGGTGGGGTGCATTGGGTGTGATGAGTGAAAAGTGGCGTGCGATGAGTGATAGGTAAAACGCGCTCCAAGCCCAGGGATGGCGGCGTTTGACTTTTGCGACCAGGGAAGGCGATGGCCGCCTTCCCTGGGGTTTTTTGAATTCGTGCTCCGATTGCAAACTGTGTTTGCGCTGCGACGAACCCGGAAGCTTACGCATCCGGCTCGCCAATCCAGCATCCGGCTCGCCCTTTCATTTCCGAATCCGCAATCGCCTTACCATCCCGCGCCCTTGGTGCTGGTCTTGACGCGGCCCAGGTACATGTCGGCGTTGATATAGAGAGACGAGCCGTCGTCGCCCCAGGCACAATTGCCCGTGGCTTCGCCCGTGTCGATCAGGCCCAGTTGCGTGCCGTCGGGGGCGAAGATGAACACGCCGCCGGGACCGGTCGCAAAAACATTGCCCTTCTTGTCAACCTTGATGCCATCGGGCAAGCCCTTCTTGCCGGCCTCGACCGCGGCGGTCGAATCGGCGAAGACGCGACCGCTGCCCAAGGTGCCATCGGGCTTCACGTCGTAAGCCATCCAAATTGCTTTCTTGGGATCGCTTTGCGCCACGTACAGCGTCTTCTCATCGGGCGAGAAGGCGATGCCGTTGGGATAGGTCAACTCCTTGGTGAGCAGCGTCACCTTGCCGTCCTTCGACAAGCGATACACGCCATTGTAGGGCAACTCCTTGGTCGGATTCTTGTCGAGGTCCTTCAGCCCGTACGGCGGATCGGTGAAGTACAGGTCGCCGTTGCTTTTGTACGTGCCGTCGTTGGGACTGTTGAAGCGCTTGCCGTCGTAGCGGTCGGCCAGCGTATGGAACTTGCCGTCCTTGCCCAGCCGCGCGATGCGTCGATCTCCATGCTGGCAAAGGACGAGTTGCCCTTGCGAATCCACGATCAAGCCGTTCGAGCCGGGCTCGGGGCTATCGGTCGGCTTCGTGCCGGTGTACCCGGCCGGGTGTAAGTAGAGCGTGGCGCCTTCGCCTTCCTTCCACTTCATGACCTTGTTGGGGGGAATGTCCGAGAACAGCAAGAAGCCCCCCTTGCGGTCCCAAACGGGTCCCTCGGACCAGTCGAAGCCCTCGGCCAGCTTCTCCATCTGGGCGTCCTTGGGAATGATCTGATCGAGCCGCGGGTCCAGGCGTTCGATCTTGCCGAAGCTGGGATAGGTCTTCTTCGCGGCCGCTTTTTCGGCGGCGATTGCCTGCGACGGGAGGACGAACAGCGCGGCCAGCAAACAGGCGGCAAACAAGCTTGGGCGATGCGTGGTCATGACAGTCTTCTCGCGGCAAAGAGGAATGCCCGGGCGCTGCGGACGCCGCGGGCGGGATGGATCCGAGACGAGCTTATCTTGTGCGGTGAAAGTGCGCGGGTCAAGCGGCGAGGAAACGATCTTTGAATGGAAAAAGCCCACGGGATGTGACCCGTGGGCTTTGTAGAAGCTGAATTTCTGTCGCCAACACTGCGCTCGCCGTTGGCTCGCGGCTAAACCGCAAGCGTGCTCGACAGCGGACGCCGAATTGTTACGACTTGCCGCCTTCTTCGCCACTTGCAGCGCCTGCGCCGGCGGGCACGGGTTGTGGCTCGCTGACAATTCCCTCGAAGATCAACTGCTTGGTGTCGCCGACCTTCTTTACGTCGACCGTGATCAGGTCCTTGCCTTGGAACTCGCCCTTGAGCAGTTCCTCGGACAGCGGATCCTCGACGAAGTTCTCGATGGCGCGACGCAGCGGCCGAGCGCCGAAATCGGTGTTCGAGCCCTTCTTCACGAGGAAGGCCTTGGCCTCGTCGGTCAGCGTCAGCTTCAGCCCGCGCTCGCCTAAGCGGTCGCGAACCTTGCCCAACTCCAGATCGACGACTTGCTTCAGGTCCTCGATATCCAAATGCCGGAAGACGATGATGTCGTCGACGCGGTTGAGGAACTCGGGACGGAAAACCTTCTCGATTCGCTCGTTGACGCGCGACTTCATACTGTCGTACGAGGCGTCGTCGTCGGGCGCCTGGAAACCGAACGCCGATTCGTTCTTGATCGCCTCGGCGCCGGCGTTGGTGGTCATGATCACGATCGTATTGCGGAAATCGACGTTGCGGCCAAAGCTGTCGGTCAGCCGGCCTTCTTCCATGACTTGCAACAGCATATTGAAGACGTCGGGGTGGGCCTTCTCGATTTCGTCCAACAGGACGACCGCGTAAGGCCGACGGCGAATCTTCTCGGTCAACTGGCCGCCTTCCTCGAAGCCCACATAGCCTGGCGGGGCGCCGATGAGCCGGCTGACGTTGTGCTTCTCCATGTACTCGCTCATGTCGATCTGGATCAAAGCGTCGGCGTCGCCGAACATGAATTCGGCCAGCGCCTTGGCCAGCAGCGTCTTGCCGACGCCCGTGGGGCCGGCGAAGATGAAACAGCCGGTGGGCCGCTTGGGGTCCTTGAGCCCGCTACGGCTGCGCCGCACGGCCTTCGAGATCGACTTGATGGCCTCGTCCTGGCTGATGACCCGTTTGTGTAGGTCCTTTTCCATTTCCATCAGCCGTAGCGAGTCCTCGGTCGTCATCCGCGTGAGCGGGATGCCCGTCATCTTGGAAACGACTTCGGCAATGACTTCCTCGTCGACCACGCCGTCGGCTTCGCGCGATTTCTCGCGCCAGTCGCGGGTGATGGTCTGCTTTTTCTTCTTGAGCTTGTCGGCCTGGTCGCGCAGCGCGGCCGCCTTCTCGAAATCCTGATTGGCGACGGCCTCTTCCTTTTCCTTGTTCAGCCGTTCGACTTCGTCGTCGATCTCCTTGAGATCGGGCGGACGGGTCATAGCCTTCAGCCGTACGCGAGCGCCGGCCTCGTCGATCACGTCGATCGCCTTGTCGGGCAGGCAGCGGCCCGTAATGTAACGGCTCGACAACTCGACGGCCGACTGCAAGGCGTCGTCGGTGATCTGCACGCGGTGGTGCGATTCGTAGCGATCGCGCAATCCCTTCAGGATCTCGACCGTCTCTTCCTTGCTCGTGGGATCGACGATCACTTCCTGGAAGCGGCGGGCCAACGCCGCGTCCTTCTCGATGTACTTGCGGTACTCGTCCATCGTGGTCGCGCCGATGCACTGGATCTCACCGCGAGCCAGGGCCGGCTTGAGCACGTTGCTGGCGTCGATCGCGCCTTCCGCGCCGCCGGCGCCCACCAGGGTGTGCAGCTCGTCGATGAACAGAATCGTGTTCTTGGCCCGGCGGACCTCATTCATCACGGCCTTGATGCGTTCCTCGAACTGGCCGCGGTACTTCGTGCCGGCGACCATCATGGCCAGGTCCAACACGACGATGCGGCGATCGCAGAGCAACTCGGGCACGTTGCCGTCGATGACGCGCTGCGCGAAGCCTTCGACGATGGCCGTCTTGCCGACGCCCGCTTCGCCCAACAGCACGGGGTTGTTTTTTGTGCGGCGGCTGAGGATCTGAATGGCCCGCTCGATCTCCTTCTCGCGGCCGATCACGGGGTCGAGCTTGCCTTGACGGGCCAGCTCGGTCAGATCGCGGCCGAAGCTATCGAGCGCGGGCGTCTTCGATTTGCTGCTCTTGCTCGACCCTTCGCCGCTGGCAGCCGCGCCGCCACCCGCCGGGGTGCGCTCGCCCCCTTCGTTGCCTTCGATGCCGTGGCCCAGCAGGTTGAGCACTTCCTCGCGGACTTCTTCCAGCTTGAGACCCAGGTTCATCAGCACCTGCGCGGCCACGCCTTCTTGCTCGCGCAACAGGCCCAGCAGGATATGCTCGGTGCCGACGTAGTTGTGATTCAGGTTGCGGGCCTCTTCCATCGAGTATTCGATGACCTTCTTGGCCCGGGGCGTCTGCGGCAGCTTGCCCATCGTGACCATGTCGGGGCCACTTTGGACGAGCTTCTCGACTTCGAGCCGAATCTTGCGGAGATCGACGTCGAGGTTTTTGAGCACGTTGGCGGCCACGCCGCTGCCCTCTTTAATGAGGCCCAGCAACACGTGCTCGGTGCCGATGTATTCGTGGTTGAACCGCTGCGCTTCTTGGTTGGCCAGTTGCATGACCTTACGCGCGCGATCAGTAAAGCGTTCGTACATTGCGGAATTCTCCGGGGGGCAAGTCGCCGTCGGTTGCAGTCTGTGGGAATGATTTTAGGGCTGTACGCCCGTCGATCTTGTAGTTCTACGGATAGTTTCGTGTTTCGTTCTAGAGGGGCGCCGGACGATAGGTTAGGCAGCCGAGTTACGCGGCGTCGAGCAGCTTTGGCTTCTCTGCGGGCGTTGCCGTTATTGAGCTTGAATGGTTCGTACTCGACGGGATTAGTAAGTTGGATTGTTTGGCCGCGATGGCTGTTGACGCGATCGTCGTCGTGTCGGTCTGTGGCTCTACTCTTTCATCAGCCTTCTCGTTGACTACGCGGTTTTCGTCGTTTGCTTGAATATCGCTTGCTTGAGTATGACCGTTTGCTTCTGTTGCTGTAACTCCATCCGGAAATGTCTCAGCCGGACTGATTTCCGCAAGTCGCGCCAGCTCGTCGTCAATCTCCTGCATCCAAGCCGCGGCCGCGTCTAGTCGCCGCAGTTGGGCCAGCGTCGAACGGGCTTCGTTGGTGCGGCTGGTGTGTCGAAGCACGGTAGCCAGCAGCAGGAGCGCTTCGGCGTCACCACTGTTACGCTCGACGAGCCGCCGACACAGGATCTCCGCTTCCAGCCAGTTCCCCCTTAAGTATTCGCCCAAGGTCCGCGGAAACAAGTCCTCGCGTTGGCCAAGCTCGGCCGAGGCCACGGCGCTCAGCCCCCGCCAGGCCGTGCCCGCCATGCCGCCGACCCAAATCAAGCCCAAAACCGGCCACACCAACGGCCGCACGCTCGCTGAGAGCAACTCCGACCAAACCCAGGTAGCCAGCAGGGCTGCGTCCAGCGCCAGCGCAAATCCGACGGCCACCGCCAATGCCGACGCGGCCCCGCGCCACCATAATTGGGGCAGGCCCGGCCAGAGATACAACAGCCACCGCGCACCATGCATCGGATCAGCTCCTTCTTCTCCTCTTGCACTAGGCTCGGAATTGTATCTCTTAAAATTGGCTGAATCAAGGCAACTGAAAGTCCCCTTTGAAGTTAGGATCGACGCGGCTGCCAGTTTGCGGTTTTCTTAGCCGCCAAGGCGCCAGCGCAAAGCTCGAAACGCCGTTTTTCGACCGTATGCGTCAATCCCGCGATAACAAGAGACTCCGGCAGATTTGCCGTCCAGAGCGAGATTTGGGAAACTGGGTACTATGGCGATGCAACATTTCACGCCCGCAGCGCTCCGCGCTTTTGAGGCAGCGACGGCTTGGACCAGTGGCAACGATTTTGACGAGCTTGAGCCGCCGGAGCTGCTCTTAGGGCTACTGGCCGAAACCGAATGCCGGGCGGCCGCTTTGCTGGCCGAAAAACAGATCGACCACGACGCCGTGTTACAGCGCTGGCCCGGCTTGCGGCCCATGCAAGTGAATGGTCAGCGCAGCGACCAGCTTTCGCCCGCAATGCTGTCGGTCATTGCCGCGGCCGAGGATCGCCTGTGGGAGTATCCCCGTCCACTAGAGTTGGCCACCGAGCACTTGCTGTTGGGCCTGCTGACTGCCCAGCACGAGGCCGGCCAATGGCTGGTCGAGCGCGGCTTCTCGGTCGACGCGCTCGAGGCGCAGATCCACCGCTGGTATGGCCATCGCCCCGGTCCACTGACGGTCGAACTGTTGGACACTCCGGCGGATGAGGACGACGTGGAGGCAGAAGAGGCATCGTCGACGGACATTGCCCGCGTCGATGTGGGGGCCCGCCTTTATCTTGGGCAAGAAACGACCGCGGCCATGAAACTCCCCTCGCTTTTTAGGGAGGGGCTGGGCGATGGTCGCGAGACAGTTCCAATCCTCCGCATCATCGACGCCGCGGCGAATCGGGCCCGCGAGGGGCTGCGTGTCGTCGAGGACTACGCGCGGATGGTACTCGACGACCGACATCTGACCGGTGAGCTCAAACGGCTCCGACATGACCTGGTGGTAGCACTGGCCGGCTTTTCGATTGCTGAGAGGTTGGCTAGCCGCGAAACGCTTCAAGACGTCGGCACCGGTGAGACGACGGCGGACGAGTTCACGCGGCCCGACGTTGCTAGCGTAGTCACGGCTAACTTCGCCAGGCTTCAAGAGTCGCTGCGAACCTTGGAAGAATATGCCAAGACGCTCGACGCGGACGCCGCGCGACTGCTGGAACAACTGCGCTACCGCTCGTACACGCTCCAGCGCGCGGTCGACATCACGCGCCGTGCGATCGATCGGCTGGCCGCGGCCCGGCTGTACGTGCTGGTCGATGCCCGGCCAAGTGCCGAAGAATTCCGCCGGCTGATTGAGTCGCTGGTCGCGGCGGGCGTACACCTCATTCAATTGCGCGAAAAGTCATTGCCCGACCGTGCGCTACTTGCCCGGGCCCGGCTGCTGCGCGAGCTGACGCGCGGCAGCGGGACGCTGTTCATCATGAACGATCGACCCGACCTGGCCGCCCTGGCCGACGCCGACGGAGTCCATGTGGGTCAGGAAGAACTTTCCGTCAAAGACGCCCGCACCGTCGTTGGTCCCAGGGCCTTAATCGGCGTGTCAACGCATTCGATCGAGCAAGCCCGGCAAGCCGTGCTCGACGGCGCCGATTACCTTGGCGCGGGGCCGACGTTTCCCTCGGGCACGAAGCAGTTCTCGCACTTTCCGGGGATTGAATTGCTGCGCGCGGTCGCGGCGGAAATCCGCCTGCCGGCGTTTGCCATTGGGGGGATCGATGAGGGGAACACCCCCCAGGTGGTGTCAGCAGGCATTGCGCGCGTGGCGGTTGGTGGGGCGATTCTCAACGCGGCCGATCCCACCGGCGCTGTCCGGGGGCTGTTGCGTGCGCTGAACGACGAGCCCTAGTTTTCCAACTGCAGCGTGCGGATACAGATGGGACGCAAAGGGGTCGGGAGTCGGTGTCCGCGACCCGCTTTCGCCTGGGCAAACCGCGTTGGTGACACCGACTCCCGACCCCATCCGCGCCGCAGCGCCATTTGTGCGCGGATCGATACCGTCTCCAATCGAAACGCGAATCCGCCACAAGGCCAAGTTCATTAGTGTTCACACGCGCTCATTCCGCCCGTTGGCTCAAGAAAAGCTCAGCGGTCATGATAGTCGTGATTGTCACGAACGCGGATATTCGGCGGAGAGTGAATGAACGCGCGGTCGAGCCAGCTATTCGAGTAAACACACGCCGAACTGATTATTTGCGTACCGCTTACATTTCTGATACTCTTGTGTGCCTGGGCAGTTCGGTATCGCCCCCGCCTATTGATCGACCGAAAAACAACTCCCCTGTTTTGTTGCCCCTCACCCTACCCACTCCCGCAAGGGGCGAGGGGTTTAAGGACGAAGTTGTTTTTCGGTCGATCAAGTTCCGCGATATCTCCTGCTTGCGTCTTGCTCCTTGACATCTTCAAACGGTTATCGCACGCCTGCCATGCCGGTTGGCCTGCCTCGCTCGTTGGGTTGGGCCGTCCCTTGCCCCTCTTGGAGTGTTGCTATGAGTGCCACGCGGCGAAAAGGATTTACGCTAGTCGAGCTGTTGGTCGTGATCGCCATCATCGGCATTCTCATCGCGTTGCTTTTGCCGGCCGTGCAAGCCGCGCGCGAAGCGGCCCGCCGCTCGCAGTGTGCGAATAACCTGAAGCAAACGGGCCTTGCGCTTCACATGTGCGAGAACACGCATCGCATCATGCCGCAGGCCGCGGGCTTCTTCCCCAAGACGGGTCTCTCGCTCAAAGACCGTGGCCCCTATCAGAACGACGACAAGTCGAAGCCGAATCCTCCGGCGGCCATCAGCACGATTCATTACTTTCTCTGGCCATTCATGGAGCAGGATGCCAAGTACAACAAGTTTTTCGGCGAAACGACCTTCTTCAAAATCCTGATAAAGAACTTCCCCGAAGGAACCCCGCCCCCAGCATACATCTGCCCGAGTGACCAGTCGGCCTCGGATGTGACACGTAGCGTCGTGATTTTGGACGCCAACACTAGTTGGGGTGGAGGAAACTACGCGGCCAATGTCCAGTCGCTGGGCCACTGGTGGGACGGCACCGGCGGCTCGGAAAGGCAGCCGCGATTCGATCAGCATCCGCGCATCGCGACGATCACCGACGGCCTGACCAACACGATCTCACACGCGGAGCGATTCGCCGTTTGCCCCAACGAGAGCAGCGGGCGGATGGCGATGCTCGGCACGTTGGCGACGCGGTACGATTCCGTTTTTGCCTGGTTCGAGGGCGGCAAGCACCTGCACGGGAATCCCCAGGACGTATCCGCGACATTGCCTTGCAATCCGCTGCGAACGCAATCGGGCCACCCCAATCTCGTCATGGTGCTACTCTTCGACGGCAGTGTTCGACCCGTGCAGACGATCGTCGACGACTTGGTTTGGTGGAATATGGTCCGCCCCGACGATGGGAACGTGAGCGGAGTCAACACGCTATAAGCGGTTGATTGCGAGGCGTTCTTGGGGGGCGGGCGTCTCGCCCGCCATGACTTCTTCGTTGACGAGAAAAAACGACGGGCGAGACGCCCGTCCCCCAGGCAGAACGGCCCTCCCCGCAATCGCGAAGCGCACCTTCGAGCTGGGCTCCCGCGTCCAGCCATTCAATGCCAATCAACCAGAACCCAAGGATCGTATCACCGTGAACTACCTGCGCCTGCGGACGTTGGATCTACGATTCGCCGTGTTGTTTATCTCCGTCGTTGGGCTAGTCGGCTGCGGGGGCCCCAAGCAACCTCCCAACCGCACGTTGGCCAAGGGCATCGTCAAACTCAACGGCACACCGCTCAAGGGCGGTAGCGTGCATCTCGAACTGGCCGGCGACTCGGTCCGGCAAACCGATTGCATCATCAATGAGGACGGCACCTTCATCGTCGACAACGTACCCGTGGGCGAGGTGCTGATTGCCGTCGAAACCGAATCCCTGAAGCATGGCGGCCCACCAGAATCGTATGTGCAGATTCCGCGCCGCTACGCGGACGTCAAGACGTCTGGCATCAAAAAGACAACGCAGCTCGGCGAGAACGAGATCGTGGTCGATCTCGAAAATAAGTAGCCCGCTGCTGGAATGAAGCACGCAATCTCTGCCGTGCGCGCTCGCCGTTGGCTCGCGGCTAAACGGGCCCCTTGAGAGCGGCCGGTTCTCGCTAGTTCCCCGGGCCGCTGGCGTTTTCCATCCCCTCGATGTAGCGCCGCAGCCGTTCGACTTCGTCGGTCACGTGCCGCAGCCGCAGCATGATCTCGACGCGCTTGATCAGCTCCAGCTTATTCACCGGCTTGCTCAAAAAGTCGTCGGTGCCGGCGTTGACGGCCCTTTCGATGTCGCCCAACTCGTTGAGCGCCGTGACCATCAGGATCATGATGCCCTTGGTCGCTGGATCGCTCTTGAGCTGCTTGCAGACCTCGAAGCCGCTCAGCTTGGGCATCATGATATCGAGCAAAATCAAGTCGGGCTTGAACGCGGCGACCTTATCGAGCGTATCGCGGCCATCGACCGCCACGGCCATCTCGCAGTCGATCTTGCCCAAGTAGACTTCGAGCAACTCGACGTTCGTCGCGTTGTCGTCAGCGATGAGAATGCGGCTTTTAGGGACTTTCGACATCGAAACTACTTTCCTGCTGCGAGTTGGAACCGCGGATGAACGCCGATGAACGCGGATAAGAAGATACGCATGGCGCTAAAGAAAATCCACGAATGCAAAAAGCGCTTTTAAGATTAAAAGCCACGGATTGAACACGGAACAAACACGGATGGGAATCACGAAACTCTAGAACCACGAAGGACACGAAGGGCACAAAGACGACAGGAGCTAGGATTTTCTCTTCGTGTTCTTTGTGTTCTTTGTGACCTTCGTGGTTCTAAGTTTCCGTGATTCCCGTCCGCACGACAAATGTTGACTTTCCACGCCCCTTGCGCCGATCTTGGTGAACGCCTTGAACCGCGGATGAAAAGATACGTGTCGCGTCAATGCAGAACAGTTTTTTTAGGCCACGGATTGAACACGGACTAAACACGGAAAAAAAACGAATTGAATTCCAATCAGTGTTCAATCCGTGGCCAACTCACGCGTTTATCCGCGTTCATCGGCGTTCATCCGCGGTTCCAATAGTCTCCTTTGTTCAGGCCACGGTCATGCTGGCCGCGGGCACGGGGAATGATTCGCACAGGCTCGACACTTCGCCGCGCAGCCGCCGCGATACGGCTTCGTCCTCGGGCGACTTGAGCGCCTCGACGATCCAGACGCCGATCCGCCGCATCTCTTCCGTGCCCATGCCGCGCGTGGTCAAGGCCGGCGTGCCGATGCGTACGCCCGAGGGGTCCATCGGTTTGCGTTGGTCGAAGGGAATCATGTTCTTGTTGACGGTGATGCCGGCTCGGCCCAGCGCTTCTTCGGCCACTTTGCCGCCGATGCCCAGCGTAGTCACGTCGGCCAGCATCAAGTGGTTTTCGGTTCCGCCGCTGACCAGGGCCAATCCGCCGGCCGTCAGCGTTTCAGCCAGCGTCTGCGCGTTGGCGATGATCTGCCGGGCATATTCCTTGAACTCGGGCCGTAGCGCTTCGCCGAAGCAGACGGCCTTGCCCGCCACGACGTGCATCAGCGGTCCGCCTTGGATGCCGGGGAACAAGTTGCGATCGATATCCTTGGCGTACTCGGCTTTGCACAGCACCAATCCGGCCCGCGGGCCGCGGAGCGTCTTGTGCGTGGTCGTGGTGACATAATCGGCAACCGGCACGGGGCTGTTGTGCAAGCCGGCCGCGACCAGGCCGGCGTAATGGGCCATATCCACGAACAGCTTCGCGCCGCAATCGCGCGCGATTTGGGCAAAGCGGTCGTGTGGAATCTCGCGTGGGTAGGCGCTCGCGCCGGCCACGATCAGCTTGGGCTTGTGCTCGCGGGCCAGCCGGGCGACCTGGTCGAAGTCAATGCGGTGTGTGTCGGCCGTAACGCCATAGCTGAGAAAGTGGTACAGCTTGCCAGAGATGTTCAGCTTCATGCCGTGCGTCAGGTGGCCGCCGTGCGCCAGGTCGAGGCCCAGCACGGTATCGCCCGGCTCGATGGCCGAGAGATACACGCACAGATTGGCCTGGCTGCCCGAATGCGGCTGCACGTTGGCGTGCTCGCCGCCAAAAAGTTGCTTGGCGCGGTCGCGGGCCAGGTCCTCGACGACGTCGACATACTCACAGCCGCCATAATAACGCCGGCCGGGATAGCCTTCGGCATATTTATTGGTGAGCACGCTGCCCACGGCCTGCATGACCGCCGGGCTGGTGTAGTTCTCGCTGGCGATCATCTCCAGGCCGTCTTGCTGGCGACGAATCTCGCCGGCGATGGCGGCCCAGACCGCGGGGTCTTCTCGTTCGATGAAGTTCATGGGCAGAAAAGTTCTAGCTGGAAATGTGCAGGGCGATCAATAAGGGCGCGTCACGACGAGTGTTGGAATCATCTGGAAATGCCGGACATTTTTTGTAAAGAGCGGCGACTTCAGTTCTAGGGCGGTTGCTGCGATCAACGCATCGGGTATTTGTAGCCCCGTGGCTCAAAAGTACATCTCCATGATCTGCCTTGCAAGGTGCGACATGAACCACAGACTTCCTCGAGACAGTTGGCCTCATACGCAATAGGAGCCACTGGTTCGTCGGTTTCAGTCCGTGGATGCGTCGCGATTCGCTGCAACACCCCGGTCACATTGAGCCCTTGTTCTCGCGTCAAGCGAAATCCCTGCCAGTAGCTCGCTTTGCTCGGGGAGTCTTGACGAAGGATGCGAACTTCAAACTGCTCAAGGGGACTCATCGCGATCCTCCCAACCAATGCCGACCAACCGTGGCATCCCAATCGAATTTCAGGAACCGCTCATATTTCAGGATCCGCTCATACTCAGTCTCGGGTTCGTGTGTCCGTTCAATACGCCGGTGAATCGCTGGCCGGAAACGACTCTTCCGATGCTTCCTGAACCGCGTCGTAGGGCGCATCGGCTGCTTTAGACTTCAGCAAGATTGTGACCAACACTGCGCTGTCCGTGAGCCCTAACAGGGCGTGAGGCTCGTTTGCATTGAGATACAAGAGCTGCCCCGCGCCGAGCAATTGCGCCTTTCCCTGCGCCGAAAACTCTATGCGGCCCTCCAGGCATTGTACGGTGATTGGCCCTGCCACCTGGTGGGAAGGAATCTGCTTTCCAGTCCGAAGCACCAGTCGGATGACTTCCAACTCCTTCGTCTTTACAAGCGTGGTCGTCTGCGAGGTCGGCAGGTTCGCTCCAAGGAGAACCGAAACGGGCTCGCCAGGCTTAGCATGTTGAAGTGACATTGCATCCTCTTGCTTTTGTTGCGCTCCGCTACATTCCAGATTTCATCGTGGTGCAGGTCAATCGGCCCGCCGAAACGAATGGCCTGTTTTCAGGCCCGCCACAAACAGCACGAGTGCGACCGCACCAAGAAAAAACACAGTGTCGCCAGGAACTCGCATCCAGCGCAGATTCTGCATAAGAGGCGATTGGAGGAAATCCGGACTGCGGGCGTACCAATATCCATGATCCACTGAGGCCCACGTTTGCATGAGGCCCACGGGCAACAGGCTCAGCACGCACATCGCCATCAGCCCGCCGTTGAGCGACCAGAACGAAAACCGCAGCAAGCCGTCTTTCCACTCGACCCCCGGAATCAAGACACGGAGGCAGAGGAGCATCAAGCCGATTCCCAGCATTCCATAGACGCCGAACAATGCGGCGTGCCCATGCAGTGGCGTCGTGTTGAGGCCCTGCATGTAGTACAAGGCGATCGGCGGGTTAATCATGAAGCCAAACAAGCCGGCTCCGATCATATTCCAGAACGCGACAGAAATGAAGAAATAGATGGGCCACTTGTAGCGTTGAACCCAAGGAGACGTTTTCGATCGTCGCAGATCTTCGGTGGCGTCGAAAGCGACGAGCACCAGCGGAACCACCTCTAACGCGCTGAAGACCGACCCCCAGGCGAGCGCGACGCTCGGCGTCCCGGAGAAGTACAGGTGATGGCAGGTTCCAATAATTCCACCCGACAGGAAGATCGTGGCGGAGAGTAGCGCTGCCGCGGCAGCGACGCCAGGTCTAATCAGGTTCAGCCGCATGAAGATGAAGGCGATCACGGTCGTGGCGAAGACCTCGAAGAATCCTTCCACCCACAGATGGACCACCCACCAACGCCAGTATTCGACTTGGGAAAGATGCGTATGCTGGCCCCACGTCAAGCCGGCGCCATAGAAGAGAGCGATCGCGGTCGTGGCCACCGCGAGCAAGGCCACAAGCTGCCTCTGCTCGCCTTGTCGACGCAATGCGGGCAGCAGCACGCGAATCATCAGGAACAACCACAGCAGCAGGCCAATAAACAAGGCAATTTGCCACGCGCGTCCCAGGTCGACATATTCGTATCCCTGGTGGCCGAAGTAGAACGACACCGTATCGGTCATTTTATTGTGGATGCTCAGCCATTCACCGGTCAAGGAACCGACAACAACGACCAGTAGGGCGAGGAACAATATGTTGACGCCTAGACGCTGTCCTGTGGGCTCTTTCTCACTAACCAAGGGCCCGATGAACAGTCCGGCTGCCAGCCAGGCCGTGGCAATCCAGAACAAGGCCAGTTGAACGTGCCAGGTACGCGTCACGGAATAAGGCAGCCACTCGGAAAGCGGGAACCCATAGAAGGCGTCCCCTTCGACTCCATAGTGGGCCGTGACGACACCCAACAGCATCTGCAACAGGATTAAAGCCGACACGACCCAAAAATACTTGACCGTGGCCCGCTGCGAGGGAGTGGCCGCCCAGCTTCCCAGCGGATCGGTTTCTGGTGCAATCGATTCTCCTTCTTCAGCACGACGAGACGCATACCACCAGGCCATGGCCGAGATGCCGGCCAGCAACATGATGATGCTGACGCCGGTCCACACGACGGCTTCACCTGTCGGCCGATTGGCTACCAACGGCTCGTAGGGCCAGTTGTTGGTATAGCTGATCTGCTCGCCTGGCCGATTGGTCGATGCGGCCCAGGAGGTCCAGAAGAAGAAGGCCGACAACTGGCGTAATCGCGACTCATCGGTCACGGCGCCGGCGGGAATCGCGTAGTCGGTCTCGCCTTCTGCAAACACACTAGAGTAATGTGCGAGGTTCGCACGAAACGCCTCGGCTCGCAGCGGATCAATCGTGATCGTCCCCGTGTCGGCATCATACGTATTGGCCCGCATCAGGCTTGCCAGCCGGCCACTTAGTTGAGCCTGCCGCTCGCCGTCGAGTTGATCATAGTCGGAGCCGAACTCATCATTCGACCAACGATTGAGGATGAAGACCGCTTCGCGGTGCAACCAATCGGCGCTCCAGTCGGGCGCTACATAGCTGCCGTGCCCCCAGATCGAGCCGACTTCCATCCCGCCCAACGATTGCCACACGTTTTGGCCGGCTTGGATCTCCCCTTCGCCGATGACGACGGCGCCGTCGGGGGTCACCACGCGATCGGCAATCGGTGGCGCTTCCTGGTAGATGCGCACCCCAATCCAACTCAGCACGACAAACGATGGGAGCACAACCAGGAGAAAGAAGATCCACAGACGTTTCATTTCAGACCTCGCTTGGATGAATCCGCACGCTGCGAAGCCACAGCCAATAAATCAAATGGTCAATATTCAGGGGCCACTCGCCGCTGCCCAATCGTCCGGCAAGCCTTCTTTTGTGTCGCGCAGGACCTCGACGATCGCCTGGCGATCCGTCTTGGAAAGCTGTGTAAGTGGTTCAACTTCTCCTGGAGCAGAAAGCACCTCCCCAAGTCGCTTCCAGACATAGTCTCGCATCTCGCGAGGCAGTTGGCTCGGCGACCGGCACGACTGACACACCTGCAAGAAATCGCCGCACTTCCGTCAAGTCCGTGGCATTCTTGCAGCCCGCCACCAGCTCCATGGCAGAAATGATGCTGACTTTGATACCGCCCGCGGCCTGTTGACCCGCGAGGAAAACGCCGGCGTCAGCGACACCCCGTGCGGCATCAATCAAGATGTCCGTATCCGTCAATCCGGCCGCGTGGCCCGCTGTTGCCACAGATTTCGCTCCCGCTGCAACCATCCTTCAGGGTCGTTCATGTCCGCACGGTCGGCCCACATGCCAAAGAAGGGCAGCGACCGTGGGTCATCCGTTACCACAACGCCTCCCATGCCATTTTCGACTGCTTCGATCTGCACAACGACTTCAGTCCCGTCGGGAAGGCCCAAGGGCCGCGACAAGATTATGGCGCCTTCTTCGATTCTGCCGCGTTCGGTCAATGTCATTTTACTTGTCGCCTAGTAAGCGTCCGGGAGGAATCGCCGTGACAATGTCCCGGACGCATCGCAAGTGGAGAGGCGGAGTTGCGGCAACGATAGTGGCAATTCCTCTGCCCTTAGCGTTTAACGTTATTGTCGAATGCCGCCCTCGAACCGTCAATGCTTCGTCACGGGTTCGACGCGCACATCCACCGCGCCTTTGTTATCGGCCAGCTCGGCGGGCGACTCGTTGATCCGCAAATACAGCGTGCCCGACTGCTTGGGCACGAGCGTCGCTCCAAGTCCCACGACCAATGGCTGCAAGTAGCCACCTTCGTGCGCATTGGCGCCGACCGATCCATTCGCCTCTGGCCGCACGGCCGCCAGGAGCACGCCCAGCGGCTGGCCGCGCACGTAGCGGATCGACACGCCACCCGGCTCGCACCACCAAATACGGGGCTTGTCGGCGACTTGGTAACGGCCACTGGCGGTCAGTCGGTACTCGACTCCCGCTTCGACCTTGATGCCGCTCGATTGCCAGCCGCAGTCGGCGGCGATCGACACTTTTTTTCCGACCGACGGCAGCGGTTGGCCAGGCACAAAGTCGATCGCCTCGCGCGCCAGGTCATAGCCGTAATCGAGATTTGCCACGAAGAGTTGCCACTCGTCGTTCAATTCAGACCAGTCGGCCGCAAACAGCTCTCGAAACCGCGCGTTGAACTCTGGCTGCCGCAGTTCGGCCGGCAACTTGCGAAATCGCTCGCGATACTTGGGATGCCCGTCGAGAAAGGCGGCGGCCGCCCAACACCACCCGTAGGGCTCAGTCTTCAAGTGGGCCTGCGGGCCGATCGCCAGGATTTGATCGAGCGAAAGCCGTCGGCCCGCGGCCAGGCCCTCCTGCACCAGCTTGACGCGACCCCACATCGGCACGTCTTCGCGTCGCGGCGGAAACCATGCCAGTCGCAGCTTTCCGTCGGTCAGCAAATGGGTGCCCAGCAGCTCGGCCATGCCCTCCATATACCAAGGCGGGCCGCACGTGCCGAACGCCGCGAACATGAAGGCATGTGCCCCTTCGTGCAGCAGAAGATGCCGGCGATAATAGTCGCTGGGCTGCTCGCCCAACCAAATCTGGTTGTCGCGCGTGTACCCGTGCAAAAACTCGGGCAAGTCAGCCGGCAGCAGTCCGACGGCCTTAAAACGTGTGCGGTCCTTCATGAGGCAGCCGGTCACATGCCAGGGCCGCTCGGCAAACTCAGGCATGGCGAAGTACTGACACCACTCAGGAAGCGCCTGCTCGAAGAGCGCAGGCAGCGAGTCGATCTCGGGCGAACTGGGCAAGTCGGTGTAAAGCGTCAGATGCCGGCCGTCGAGCCGCCGGATGCCTGCGGCCTTGATGCGAGCCTCGCGGGCCGGATCGGCCTGGGGAGACTCCGTCGGCGCGACATCTGCTTGCCGCGGCGCTTGCGCAAGTAGGGTGGGACGAGCTTGCCCAGAATCATCGTAGGGGGTTCGCAAGCCGAACGATCCGCCATTAAAACTAGTTCGGCCAATCAAAACGCCGGGCAAGCGAAGTCCCACGGGCGGCGCGGTTTGCGCTGCCCCTGTGACGCTCCGACTCACGGCCGCAAATAGCAACACTGTCGCTGTTACCGTGGCAATCGCGGCAAGTCGACACACGTATCGAGCGTCGCGGTGAATCGGCATCGGCGGTCGCGGCATGATTTAGCCGCCCTTAAATGTGCAGCACATCGAGCAACTCGCGATCGGGACCCGCCAGCAAGACTTCGGTGACCACGCTGCGGTGGCACTCTCGGGCATCCGTCTCTAAGCACATCAGGCAGCAGCGACTCATTGTCGCCAGCTCAACCAATGTTCGGAGACTCTCGTCTTGGCTGCCGAGATATGCCCGAAAGCCGGCAAAGTATTCACGCAAGTCGCCTCCCGCCCGCAACCGTCGTCGCAATTCCTCTGGCACGCCAAGTTCTTGTCGATGCACGTAGCGGATGCCGTTGGCGTGAAGGTAGGATTGCAACGCCGATTTCGAGAAGCCCCGCTTCCGACTGATCGGGTTGCGCCGAACATCGACCAAGACCTCGACCGAATGAGCGCGTAGTCTGTCCAGGAATGACTGCGGATTGCAGCCCGCGTATCCCGTGGTGAACAGTGGATGTACTGCCATTCGTTGCGGCAATCGATTCCGCAGCGCACGAAGCGACGCCGGGAGCTCCAGCTCTCGAGTCTACAGCGCCCGGCGCAGCCGCCGTGGCGGCCGGCCGCCGCGGCCCATGGTCGGCGCGGGTTTGGCCGCGGGCTGCTCGTCTGCTTGGTGTCCGGCGGAACCGTTGCCTTCGACGTCGAGGGGCATCGTCGCTACGGGTCGCGCGATGCTCTCGAAGCCTTCGATCTCGTCCCGCTTCAGCAAGCGATCGATCCGCATCTCGATCCGTGTCAGTTCGCCGCCCTCTTCGGGCGTGACGAAGGTGAAGGCCACGCCCTCGCGGCCCATGCGGCCCGTGCGGCCCACACGATGCACGTAGTCGTCGCAGAACGTGGGGATGTCGTAGTTGACGATGTGCGAAATGCCTGAGACGTCGATGCCGCGGCCCACCACGTCGGTGGCCACCAGATGGCGGACCTTGCCATCGCGGAAACAGGCCATCACGCGGTCGCGAGCGTTTTGCGGCAAGTCGCCGTGGATGCAGTCGACGCCCTCGAATTTCTTGGATAAGTTCCGGTGGATCTTATCGACGCCCCGCTTGGTGCGGCAAAAAATAATCGACTGCCGCGGATCCTCGCGCTTCATCAGGCGGACCAAAAGATCGAACTTCCGCTCGGGCGCGACGGTGAAGTACGACTGGTCGATGGTTTCCACCGAGACTTCGGTCGGCGAGAAATTGAGCGATTCGGGGTCGCGCATGTAGCGCCGCGCCAAGCGTTCGACAGGCGGCGGCACCGTGGCGCTCAGTAGAAGTGTCTGCCGAGAGGCCGGACAGCGGCGCAAGATCTTTTCAATGTCGGGGCGAAAGCCGATATCGAGCATGCGGTCGGCTTCGTCGAGCACGACGAACCGCAGAGAGCCCAGGTTCAGGTTGCCGCGACCCATCAGGTCCATGACGCGGCCGGGCGTGCCGACGACGACTTCGACGCCGCGGCGGAGCTTTTCCATTTGCTCGCGGATGGGCTTGCCGCCGTAGACGGCCACGATGTGCGTCTTTTGTCCGTGCGCCAGCTTGGCGAACTCTTCGCGCACCTGCACGGCCAATTCGCGCGTGGGAACCAACACCAGGGCCTGGGGATCGCGACCCGGAGTGCGCGGCTCGAGCCGCTCGAGAATGGGAATCGCGAAGGCGGCGGTCTTGCCGGTGCCCGTGCGGGCCTGGCCCAGCAGGTCAACGCCCGCCAACGCGCGTGGGATCAAGCCGGCCTGGATTTGAGTCGGCTCTAAATAGCCCGCAGCCGCCAGGGACTGCAACATGACCTCGGAAAGGGCGAGACTTTGGAACCCCGAGGTGGGCTCCGCAACTGATTTCGACAAACGGATCTCCCTACGCACTTCGACGGAACCGAAATAAATCCGGCCGCAGCGGAGGGGGCCGGTCCAACATTTTCGCATACTTTCTTTATCTAACCTTATCAGCCAGAACGAGTTTGGTCAACGGCAAGGGCTTGCCGCCGCGCGCTACGCACGCGCATTATTCGGCTGGGACTCATGGCGTAACCTGTATGCCGACTGTGAGTTAGCATAAGACCGAAGGGCCTTGAGCCGACGACCGCAACGTATTGCATGCGGCGCGCGAGAGCGCGCGGGAGTGCAAAAGGGTGGCACGTCCCTGAGCGGAGCGAAGGGTGTGGCGACTTAGGGTTCGGGGCAGTTTTGAGATGGCGCCGGCGTGCGATGGCAGCTCTATGCTCACTGCGCAAACATTAGGCCGACGTGTCCTCCTCGCGTGAGGCGGACACGTCGGCCTATCTCGGTGTAGCTCGCTGGCGCTTCCGTGCCGCCGTGCCGCCGTATTAAAACAACAGAGCACGGCCAACGCGGAGCTACGTGGTCTTGCCGGTCTTGCGGAGAATCCGCTTCTTGGGCGAGCGCTTCGCCGTCGACTTCTTGGGCGCGGCCTTGGCGATCTTGCTGATCGCGGCGATCGGGCTTGTCGCGCTGCTCTTCTTCTTCGTCGACTTCTTCTTAGTTTTCGCCATATCCGTGACTCCTCGTTGGTGCGCCCAAATAGTTTTTCGCGAGCTCCCCTGGGCGCCCTGAAGGGGAAAACGCTGTCGACTTTTACATCGAATCTTGCCGGCCGCCGCACGCGCGGGTGACCGATCTCCGTGCATTGAAGCAGGATTTGCCGTTTTGAGTCAAGGTCAGTCGCGGGCCGGTGCGCGATCGATCACCGGCGTGAGCAGTCGTGACACGTTACGAACCCGATGCGCAAGCGACGAAGACGATGCGAATGATCGATGGACAACGTCGCAAGCGAGAGCACGAAGACAAGCCCAGGGAAGGCGGCCATTCTGTCCACAATCCGAGCACGTATTGGCCGCCTTCCCTGGGTTCGTATTGATATCTCGAACGCCGAGATGCACTGACTCCCTCGCTGGCGCGTCGGGCTAGCCCAACTTCCCCAACGTTTGACGTAAGTGGTTGCGCCGCAACGAAACGACCTCTCGTTTTTCCACTACAAAACGTTTTTGTGCAAGCGTGCGGGCAGT
>Ga0163150_10003700_pt1 | contig 21236 bp, 15 predicted proteins | sample OliLakLV19P2IB_FD_148628 | JGI IMG/M metagenome (GOLD analysis project Ga0163150, IMG submission 148628) | Freshwater microbial mat bacterial communities from Lake Vanda, McMurdo Dry Valleys, Antarctica - Oligotrophic Lake LV.19.P2.IB | ecosystem: Environmental > Aquatic > Freshwater > Lake >...
GATTACGGCCGTGAGGCGGGCGCCGGGGTGTGACACCAACGTGACCCCAACGTCACCCAGGCGGTTTGTGCCGCGCGACGTTCGTCCGATTGTCGGGGCACGATGAGCACAATGGCGGATTCCCCGACCGAGGTGTTGAACTACTTCGACTGCGCCGAGGCAGCGCAACGGTATGCCCGTGGCCGCCCCCGAGGTCAGTCGGTGGCACTCGCGATGATGGAAAGCGTGCTGCATGAAAGCCTGCCGGTCGCGAGCGCCCTGGACGTCGGGTGCGGCACAGGCCATTCCAGCATGGCCCTGCTGCCCTATGCGTGGCAGATCGTCGGGCTCGAGCCCTCGTCTGCCATGCTGGCGGAAGCCGAGCGCCATCCCCGGATCGAGTATCTCAGGGGCTATGCGGAATGCATGCCGTTTCGGAATGGGGAGTTCGACCTCGTGACCGCGAGTTCCGCGTATTGCTGGTTTGACCACTCGCGATTCCTGGCCGACGCTGTACGCGTGTTGCGTCCGGAGGGTTGGCTGGTGGTTTATAAAGCCGCCTCGATGGGACGCATTCCCGGAACGCCGGAATTTGAATCCTGGCGCCGCACGGTGTTCGCCGACCGCTTTTCCAAGGTGGTCCGCAATGACGAGCCCCTTTCGGCCGAACGCGCCCAGAGCTTCGGCTTGCGGGAGATTGCCCGGGAGGTGCGTATCTTCACGCGCCGTTTCGAGCTCGAGGCCTATATCGAAAACCTCCTCACGCACAGCAGCGTGATCCGCGTCGTGTATGATGGCTCCGCGACGCTGGCCGAGATTCGCGCCTGGTTCCGGACCGAACTCGCTCCCTTCTTCCCGCCCGCCGGGGCGATCTTCGCGCACGAGGCGAGGTGCCAGGTTTTGCGCCGCGTGTAGGTTGCCCAGGAACATGCTCAACGATCGCCCCGGGAGAGTCCGCGAGCTGTTCGACGCGGCGAAGCAATCGCTCTTTCTCTCCTTGAACCTTATCTTCGCCACAAAGGAACTCGCCCATGGTGCAAGCGCGGAATGCGAACAAAAAAATCCCGCGAGGATAGGAATCCTCGCGGGAAGAATATACCCGGAACCGGACGGCCGAGTGCGTGCGGTATAATTATGGATGCTTGTGGTTACGCCCGTTGTGGGGCGTACTTTCGTACGGGAACGTCTTGTTGTAACCGACGTCGTTCTTGCTCACTCCGTCAATCCCGTCGGCCACGCGGATAACCAGGGGAAGGGCACGCAGGTCGCTGATGAGCGCAGTGACTGCGATGTCCACCACGTCATCACCGAATCGACGGCCGTTGGGCCAGCCACCGGGGATAAATTTGCCGTTGGCAAACGGATCCTGAATCTGGCTCTGGAGCACGTCGCCGCCGAAAATGCTCAGGCGTGAAAAGCCGGCATCGTCCGGATTGGATGGATGGCCGGCGCCGCTCCCCGCGAGTCGTGCAGCCGGGGTCGAGAGATCGACCTTGATCAAATCGGGGATGAAAATGCCCGCAATATCGGTGCGTTTGGTTTCCACCGCGGGGCCGTTGCCCTTAAAAACGATGGCGTTGATCAACTTCGCCAACTCGGGTTTGAGCGCATACTTCGCGAAGAGGGCCGCATCTTGCGACGGGTCTGTGCGACTGTAGAGATCCTTGTCGACGATCGCAACCAAGCCCTCGTTGAAGAGTGGATTGCCCTGGCGGCCGACTTGCACCCATTTTCCCGAATTCTGATCACCATCCTCGCGAATGATACGAACCATCCGGCGGCTGGTGGTCGCGTAGACGCCAGCAACCTGGCCGTCGCCCCCCATTTCCGAAATCGGAATCTGGAGCGCCATCATGTGCAGGTTGAAGCCACCCTGAGAGTCGACGCCCGGATTGCGGAGTTGCAGGAGGTCGAAGATCGAGAGGATGTCGCCATAAAAACCATCATCGCGCTGGCCGGCAAATACGGTGTAACCGCCCAGCTTCATGATGGCGTCCTTGGTGTAGGGATCGAGTTGCCCGAACGTGGAGACGCCGTCCTTGGCGGGGTTGTCGCCGTTGTTACCCTGGTTATAAAGCGGAGTGGCTCTGCCTTGATTATTTGGCGGCACGACTCCGCTACCGAGCACTTCGCCCTTCTTGCCTTTGCGATGATCGACCTTGGTCACCGTATACGTTTGCACCAGGTTCTGCCCCTTGTCCGCGATCATGTTAATCACGTCCAAGTAGGACACTAGGATCGTGTTCCTGTTTTTATATCCCGTCGTGAACTGAAACTGGTAGCTGAGCGTCGGCTTGCCGGCTTTCACATCGTCACCGAGCGAGACGTGGATCTCGTACAGGACGTTATCGTCGAAATTGTACTTGTTCGGCCCGGCGCCCGGCTCCTCATGCGGATAAACGGAGAGTGCGACCGTAAGATTCTTGGTTGGGCCGGAACCATTGACGAAAGCATACACGTCCGTGGTGTTGGCAGCCGGATCGAGTATGATCAGCGGCGCGTCCTGGTGGCTGGAGGCCCGCAACTGGGCGGGGAGGGTCACTGCGCATGCAAGCGCCGCAACGATTGATATTAGTTTTCGGTTTTTCATGTGATTTTGTCGGCAGTTTATCTGTCAGTTGATGGAGTGGAATCAGCGAAACGTTCGCGGAAAATGGTTAGTGTGAAATGGAACTAGAACGGTTGGGCGGCGCGGTTGCCGCGGTCGACACGACTTCTGCGTTGGCGAGTTGCTTGCGCTCCGAGGGCAGCAGCAAGCCGTCGAGATCGCGGGCGCGGGCGAGCCGGTCGGCTGCATCCGGACGTTCGATACGCGAAGCGATCATGGCCGCGTGGAAAAAAAGCCGCGCGTCCTTGGTGCCTTCGGCCAACGCACGCTCGATCGACTTCCATGCTTCGTCGTGCCGTCCCGCAGCATACTGGACCCAGGCCAGAGCGTCGTGGGTGAAGACATCGGCGCGATCCTTCAACTCGCCCGTGACCAGGCGCAGAGCTAGATCGATCTGTTCGCCGCGAGTGGCGAGGTACAAGGCGAAGGTGCGCGGGTCATTCGCGGCCCCAGTGCGATTGAGTTCCGTCTCGACAGTGACCGCTTCAACGTCGCGGCTCGCGGCGCGCAAGGCGTCGGCCAGCGCCCACTGATATTCGGGCAACGGAATCTTCGCTGCCGCGCGGCCAAGAAGATTGGCGGCTTCCTCGGGTTTTGCGGAGGCAAGTAGAATCCGCCCCTGTAGCAGGAGCGCTGGCGGATAATCCGCGACCAATCCATGGGCGGCTACACATGCCGCTTCGGCTTTTGCAATCGCGCCCGCCTGGGCATGGAAAGTTGCCAACCGCGCGAATGCCCAAGCCGAGGACTCGGCGTCGATCACGCTCCCGGCACGTGTGGCCAGTTCGGCCCCCTCAATGGCGCCCGCAAGATCGCCTTTGAGCCAGCGTACGTGGGCGACCCGGCTGTACGACTGAAGGTTCGGCTTCAGATTGATCATGCGTTGATACGCGGTAGTCGCCTCGGAAAGTTTTCCCTGATCGGCCAGCGCGTCACCCAGCAGGCCGAAGTCGAAGGCGAACTCGCGTTGCGCCACCAGCTGTCGCGCAATTGCCTCCGCTTCCTTGAAACGATGGAGCGATTGCGCGACATGCCCGCGCAGCAGCAAGGCGCTGGGGTTATTTTCGTCATGCACCTGCAGCGCGAGCGCGCACTGCTCGGCGAGCTTGTAGAATCCTGAATCGTGACTGGTGCGGGCTTTGGCCACAAAGAGCCAGCCGAGCCGCTCGAGCTGCGGGCCCGGATCGCGAGCCGCGGACACTGCTACTTGAGCATTCACAATCTGCTCATCGGATTTTTCCGCCCCGATGTGCGGTGCGAGCGCGATCTGCCACGCCAGTGACCCGCGCGTCGGCCCCCAAGGATCGTTGGTTGAAGTCTGCCGCGCGGCGGGAGACGCATTTGTCGCCGCCGCGAGGGCGGTGACGAGCGCGAGCGACATGATGGATACGCAGCAGCGCGCGATCGTGATGCTGTAAACGGGATACAGGGGGCTCATCGAAGAATAGTTACGTGCGGCAAGCAGCCGCGGATGCCCGCAACCCCACTATTATTCCCATGGGAAAAAACTGAACCGGGATCGCCGCAAGCGACGCCTCGCACCAGCGTGTCCCGTTCTGATGGCATCACTACAGTGAATGGCAGTCTCCACTGGATTAACGCCCACGTCCATGGTGTGTGGAACGTCCTGATGGGGATTCCGGTCGACCTGTATAATCCCGCCGATGCCGTTAATGGGTCGTCGCGGTTGACCGAATTCGGTTTCACTCGGGCGCGTCGGGGGCTGGAAGGATTGGACCGCAGGCCGGCACGCCAGGGACATAATCGGAGGTTGGGCTGAAGGTAGGGAGGGTTTAAAGGCGGTCATTTAATCGTGCTGGCAGCGGCGGGATTCACTTCCACCATAGTCCCCGCACATGCATTTCGGCAACGGACATTGCTCCCGTAAAACCAGTGGGGTGGATCTGCAGTATACATCAGAAGAATCCCCAAGTTTCCCCCGGGTTCCTTCTTTTTAATCCTAAATTCCGCAGAAGAAGTAACCACTGAAGAGCACTCTTTGATACTGATGAAACCGGTCCAGACCGGTGGTGGTATGAACTTTCTTTTCATCTGCCGGATGAACGGCATCTATCGCACATCTCTGCTGGCATCAGTGATCATCAGTGAAAATCTGTGGTTCAACTGCGTTCTTTGGGTGTGCGAATGTCGCCCGTCGGCAGGGCCCGGAAAGCTGAGTTCCTGCATCCGCTCCATCTGCGTGATCCGCGCCGGATCGAAGGTTCGAGGTTATATTGCGTCTAATTCGGACACAGGAATCGATCCATTGCGGATGGCGCGGATAAAGCGGATACCCCAGGTAGTCGCGGTCCGAATCCAGATGTGGCATTTTGATTGGATGATTTATCCGCATAATCGGCGTCATCTGGGGTCAAAGGTTTGGTTTGATCAGATGATTCTGCACGACGCGCACGGAATGACTCACACCGAACCTGGGTCGTCGTAGACATTCCTGTCAGTTATCGGGGCGACGGAACAGGCAGGAATGCCTGTGACACTCAAGGCACCGCGTAGCCAGGAGGCCCTGAGCCCCGGTGGTGGGCGTCTCTTGACGGCGGCAGCCCGTGCGCATCCCTTCGCCGGATGAAAGCATTCGCTCCCAGGCCGCCCAGTGACGGTTTTTTTCCACCGGCGCAACGCGCTCAGGTTCTCCAGCACATGAATGGTGATCACGCGGATGCGGTGCTGCGCTACGCGCGATATCTCGCGGACCATCCCGAGGCGACGGCCGCGCAGCTGACGGACATCGATGCTGGTGGTATTCATCTTTCGGTTACGACAGCGACGGGCGAGGTTCCGACGCGGATCGCGTTTGCGACTCCGTTGGCCAAGCCCGATGATGCGCATCTCACGTTGGTCGCGATGGCGAAGGATGCGCGTCGCCGCGAGGTGTTGGCGCAAGCGCGGGAAACTGCCGGCCGGTTTCGACGCGAGTTCAAGACCGTGTTGCTCGGCACCGTATCGTCCGAGGGCGAGCCGGAGGCTTCGGTCGCTCCCGCCGTGATAGGGGCCGACGGTGCGTTCTATATCTATGTGAGCACGCTTGCCGCGCATACTCGGAATATTCTCCAAACTGCTCGTGCGAGTGTGCTTTTGATTGAGGACGAAGCCGCATCGGCGCAGTTGCTGGCGCGGCGTCGGCTAACGTTTTCCTGCATCGCGGCTCCGATCGCGCGCAAGGATGATGCGTTCCCGCGGATCATGGATCCCTTGAAGGAGAAATTCGGCGAAGCGATGGCGCACCTGGAGACGATGACGGACTTCCATCTGTTCCGATTGATGCCCGTCCGTGGTCGGCTCGTGACTGGATTTGGTCAGGCTTATGAGGTCGACCCGCTCGACTGGACTCAGTTTGGGCCCGTTGGCGGGGGCGGCCATTCGTCTGGGGGCGGAAAGCAGCGGAACGGATAAAGGCGGTTTGACGAGGGACCCATGCGAGGAGGCAGGATTTTCACCTAGCGCCCGTCTTAGCCGGTTCAAAATCGGATTTTAAACTCGAGTTCCACGCGCCCGAATTCCTTCGCGTGGTTGACGCCGCGCCCGGCAAAATCGATCAGGTTAAGGTTCAGCTCGCTGCCGCCGTCTTTCGAGCGCCACACCGGAAACGTGTAACCTGTCACCATCCCTGGACGCCCCTCGCGATCGACCACATACGGCCGGAGGGGGCGGCAGGTCGGGCCGGTGCACCTCTTGGCGAGGTGGCGCGGTCGATTTCACGATGTAGCGCGGCAGCATCACCGGTGCCGCGAGCGATGGCATGGTTGAGGAGTCTGACGGCAACGCGGGATCAACTTTGGGAACTGGAAGTTCGAATTCCTCCGCCTCGGCGAGCGTGCGCTCGCTGGCCGTGTTGAGGAGTAGCCGCACGCGGTTCGAGAGCCGACTGGGCGGACCGGCAGCGGTGGACGTTGCCGCGGGAAGCGAACTGCTTATAGCCGGACGCGGGGTGAAAATGGGCGGCAGTTCCGCCGTCTGTGCGCGCACCGAAACGTCGGCCCATATCAGGCCAGCCAAAGAAAATGGGACGCGCAGCGCGAGGTACATCAGGGCAAGGATGTGAACAACGCTGGCGCGTGCTAGTTCCGGGAAAACCCGTTTCCCATAGCCCGCGCTGCCCTGCTCATCCTAGTCAGCGCGGCCGAATTCCTCACGGCGAGGGACAAGAGGGGTCTGCCTGTCAGGCTGAACCCGTCGAATTGTCTCCGGCGCGAGATCTGCGATCTGGCATTCCCGAAGGTAATGGTGGATTCCGGTACAAATGATCCCATCGTTTCGCCCACCCCTATGAACCTCCTTCGCGTCTTGTTGTTTTCCCTTTGCTGCCTGCCGACTTTCGCGCAGGACGGCTTCGTTCCTCTCTTCAACGGCAAGGATCTCGCCGGCTGGGACAGCGAGCCCGGGCTTTGGACCGTCGAGGACGGCGTTATCGTCGGCACCAGCGAAGTCGGCCGCCCGAAGACCAACTCGTTCCTGATCTGGAAAGGCACGGCCAAGGATTTCGAACTGCGCGCCACCGTCCGCGTCGTCGGTGACAACAATTCCGGCATCCAGTACCGCAGCCGCCGCCTGCCCGAGATCACGCCGTGGACGATTCTGGGCTATCAGTGCGACGTCCACCCGGTCGACGTCCACACCGCCATGACCTACGAGGAACGCGGCCGCGGTATTTTCGGTTACAACGGCGTCGACGTCGTCATGGATCCGACTGGCCAACGCTGGCAGGTGGGCGAACGCCCGCGCGTGACCGCCGACCTTTCACAGTGGAACGAATTCACAATCATTGCGCGCGGCAACCGTCTTGAGCACCAGGTCAACGGCCGGACCACCTCGGTCTTCATTGACCATGACGAGAAGAACCGCGCTCTCGCCGGCCTCATCGCCATCCAGCTCCACGCCGGCAACCCGCACAAAATCTACGTGAAACAGATTCTGCTGAAGACCCTCGATGACGGCCCGGTTCTCCCGTTTAAAGAAGCCGCCCTGCCCGCCGGCGCGAAGAAGATCGACAAGCCCAAAGTCGTCAGCGCCCAAGGCAAGAATCCGCCGGCGAAAAAAGCGACCGCGCCGGCAAAGAAGTAGACCCCACGCTTACGCTTAACCAGGCTGGGTGGCGAAAGGGAGTCAGGCCGCGGCCCGAGCACTTTGGCCTGACCCGCGGTTCGATCCGAAGCTTTCGCGACAGGTCTCGACCGAGCTTCGTGCATCCACGATGTCGGTTATTAAGTATTGATCCCTTCTTCGCCACCGCTGCGGGATGCATCTGCGGGTTGGCGGTGGTCGGCACCGCGGCGGCGAAGGGACTCGCCGCCCTACCGACCCCATCGCACCCCTTGAAAAGGTAGGGCGCTGACTCCGCTCCGCGCCGGCGCCGGGGCCGGAACCTCCAACCGGCAGATGCACCCACCGCTGCGAGGATAACACCAACGTCATCGCTCAATCAGTAAACGGAATCATATTACTGCGGCCACTAGCGATCTCTACTTGGGGCCCGTGACCGGGGGTAACCTGGTCGCCAGTGCTTCCCAGTCGCCCAGGTGGACTCGCATCAGGCTTTTCCAGAGCTTGCCATGATTGGGGACGGAGAAGTGCAGGAGTTCGTGTACAATTACATAGTCGCGGAGTTTACGATCCAAACCCAGCAATTCGTCGCTGAAGCTCAGGGTGCCACCCGTCGAGCACGACGCCCATTTTCGGCGCATCGGGCGGATGTATACAGACTGCGCGTTCACCCCGAGTTTCCGAGCCCACTCGTTAATGCGCTCCTTGAATTCCTCCCGGTCTCGCCAGCGTTTCACGTTTTGTCCGATCGGCTGAACGTGTTGAACAACTCATCCACAATCGCGGTCACCTTGGCCATGTCGTCCTCTTCGGCAAAGATGGCGAAGGTGACGCTCTTCCTTAGTTCGCGGAGGGCGCGATCGCTGCGCTTCCAATGGGGTTGACCCTTGAAGGCGGCCGCCACGTTACGGCTGACCAGGTCCGCATGAGCGACTCCGTAATCCTTCAGCTTCGAGAGCACGAAGTAGGTTCTATTGTCCAACCCCCGGGCCGCCTGCTCCTGCTGGCGCCGTTCGTTCTCCTGTAGGGCCTGATACAATTTATCCAAGGCCGCGTCCGTGGAGTCCTGGCGGCTCTCAAAGCTTTCCTGCACGGCCCTGGCGCGATCGGAGAGTGCCACGAGAAACGGGTCGCCGCTTTTTTCCTCGGCCGCCCTTTCGATGCTCTTGATGAGGTTGATCACCTTGATCGCGGCGCTGCCGCCCTGACGCTTGATCACCTCGATGGTTTCCACGTCGATCGTGAGTATATCGTCGCGCATCGGCTCCATCACCGCGCCAATCTGCGATTGCACGAGTGCGTTGGTCTTTTTCTGAAAATCGCGGTCAACATAGACTGTTTTCGTGTAGGCCTTGCGAACCACGTAATAGATGTTCGAGAGCGTCGCGTAGCTGTCGATAAACGGCCGCAGGAAAGCATCCGGCGAGATGATCTCATAGAGCATCTCCATTTCTTTATACTCCCGAAAGAACTCCTTCCGCCGCTCCGGATCGCGGAAGTGCACGATCAGCGTGTCGACGTCCTTGTCGTTGAAGTTCCGCTCGATCAGGTCGAGGTACTCCGGCGCCTTGCTCTCCATTTTATTTTTGAAGAGTACCTTCAGCAGTTTCAGGTCCTTGACGATCGCGTTGATCTCGTCGCTGTCGAAGGCGAGGGCTTTCTCCAGCTTGTCGAAGATGCCGACGAAATCCAAAACGAAGCCGTGAGGCTTCACCATCTCCTGCGCCTCGTTCTCGTAGGGGCGGTTGACCCGGGCGATGGCCTGCAGCAGGGTGTGATCGCGCATCGGCTTGTCGAGGTACATGGCGTACAGCACGGGCGCGTCGAAGCCGGTGAGCAGCTTTTCGGTGACGATGAGAATCTTCGGCTGCTGATCGAGCTTGCCGAAGCTCTTGCGGATCTGCCGCTCCCGCTTCGGGTCGAGATGAAACTCCTTCAGCAGGGCGGAGTCGTTGTTGTTGCCGGTATAGACGACCTCGGAATACTCAGGCGGCAGGAATTGATCGAGGGCCTTCTTGTAGTGAGCGCAGGCTTCTCGGTCCACGCCGACGAGGAATGCCTTGTAGCCGAGCGGCTCGACGTTCTCCAAATAGTGTTTGGCGACGAACTGCGCCACCTGCTGGATGCGGGCCTTGCCCTTGAGGAAGTTTTTCAGGTTGACCGCGCGCTCAAGGATCTTGTTCAGCTCCTCGATGTCGGCCACGCCCTCGGCTTCGGCCAGAGAGAGGAACTCCTTGTCCAGCGTTTCGTGCGGGACGAGCATTTCGTTTGGCGCGAGCTGGTAGTAAAGCGGCAGCGTCGTGCCGTCCTCAATGCTGTCGGCGATGGAGTATTTGTGCAGGTAGCCTTGGTCGTCCTCGCAGCCGAAGGTCTTGAAGGTGCCCTTGCCGTAGACGGTTTTGTCCACGGGCGTGCCGGTGAAGCCGAGGTAGGTGGCGTTCGGCAGGCCGGCCATGAGGAAGTTGCCGAGGTCGCCGCCGGTGGTGCGGTGGGCCTCGTCGATGAGGACGTAGATGTTTGAACGCGTGTTCAAGTTCGCTGGCATGTCGCGGAACTTGTGGATCATCGTCACGATGATGCCCCGGTAATCGTCGCGCAGGAGTTGGTTGAGCCGGGCGATGCTGCTGGCGTGTTCGAGGTTGCCGAGGCCGAGCGCGGCGAGGTTCTTTAGCATTTGGTCTTCCAGCTCGTTCCGGTCGATCATCAGGAGGACGGTCGGCTTGTCCGCCTCGGGCGCGCGGAAGAGGAGATTGGCCGTCACAATCATGGTGAAGGTCTTGCCGCTGCCCTGGGTGTGCCAGACGAGGCCGCGGGTGCGCTTGGGATCAAGGGCGCGCGCGACGGTGGCGTTGACGGCTCCGGTCTGGTGCTGGCGCAGGATGTATTTGTTCAGCTCCTCGTCCTTCTCGGCAAAGACAATATAGTCCTTCAGGAACGACAGGATATTGGGAATGGAACAGAACGTTTTGACCCGGGCTTCGAGACTACCGGGGACATCGGCATTTTTAACCGCAGATGACGCAGATATACGCAGATGTTCTTCCGGGCCTTTATCTGCGCCCATCTGCGCAATCTGCGGTTCCAATAACTTCCACGAGAATATATTTCTGCGGACCGTGTTCCAGCTTACCCCGTAGGAAAAACCGATGGCGTCGGTGGCGGTAAAGAGCTGCTGCGGGACGAACAGCTCAGGCGTCTCAGTGTGATACCGGCGGATCTGATCCACCCCGAGGGCGATCGCTTCGTCCTTGTTGGCGTTCTTGCACTCGATCACCAGCACCGGGATGCCGTTGATGAGAAAGACGACATCTTCCCGCGTGCCGTAGTGACCATTGTGATACGCCCACTCCTCGGTGACTTCGTAAACGTTCCGCGCCGGGTCGTTGTAATCGATCAGGATCAGGTCGCGCTCGCGCTTCTCCTCGTGGTCGAAGAATTTTCCCCGGTTGCGGAGGTGCTCGACGAATTCCCGGTTGCCGTGGATGTCGGTGTGGAGATGGCGAAACTGGCCGGGCAAAACGCCCGCGGCCTCGGCGTAGCGCGGGTTGAATGTGCGCACTTGAGCGTCGAGCAAGTCGTCGAAGAAGAGCGAACGACCCCTGGCGCGGTCTTCCAGAGATTTAACCGCAGATTTCCGCAGATGGTTTTCTTCTGCCACTGAATCTGCGTTCATCTGCGTCATCTGTGGTTCAAATCCGCGCCGCCGCTCGGCTTCCTCGCGGGACACCACGGTCCACCCGATCTCCTGCGCGTAGGCGAGGATCCGCGCTTGGACCGTCTTATGTTCTCCCGGCGTAACTGTTCAGCCCGGCCTGACTTTTAATTATGGCGAATTCGCCGGAATTAAAATCCGGGTTGTGGACGGTTTCCCAGATGCCGGGGAATTCCACGGTGTTGCGGTTGCGCAGCCAATCGGAGATGAAAAAATCGCCGTCCTTGGCCTTTAGCATGTCGGTCAGCGAGATGAAGTCCTCGTCCTGATGCCGCATCACGGTGATTTCCGTGCCGCGCACCTCGATTTTGGCGTTGGTGGGTTTCTTCTTCATACGCCGACTCCTTTTTGAGAAACCGCAGATGACGCAGATGGGCGCAGATGATTTTCTGATTGGATGAATCGTTTGTAGTCCAGGCGGGGCGTTCCGAAATTGATGAGGAGTGCGCGTTCGAATCCGGTGGCTTTGAGGTAGTGCAGCACCTGCGCGGATTCGATGTCGGTGAGAGTCTTGATCGCCTTGAGTTCGACGATGATGGAGCTGTGGCAGGCGAAATCAGCGCGGTAAGGAGTGCTCAGGGCTTGGCCCTTGTAGATGACTGGAATCGGATGCTCCCGGGTGAAGGGTATGCCCAAGCGGGTGAACTCGATCTCCAAGGCATCGTGATAGACGCCCTCAAGAAAGCCATTCCCCAGTTCACCATGAACCTCCATCGCCGCCCCAATGATGGCGTAGGTTTCCGGGTCTCGGTTTGAATCTGCGTTCATCTGCGAAATCTGCGGTTAAACTCCCAGTTGCTTGAGGATTTTCCGGAGGGCCTTGTCCGTCTCCCGGGCCTCGGCTTCGATGACGTCCAATTCGTCCACAATCTCGGCGATCGGCCGGTAGGTCTCGGCGTCGCTGGTGTGAATATAGCGGCTGGGGGAAATGTTATAGTCGTTCTTTTTTAGCTCGGCATGGTCGACGATGCGGCTGAGTTTTTCCTCCTCCTTCCACCCGAGGAGGATTTGCGCGATGCGATCGATGCCGTCGTCCGGGATGAAGTTCTTGGGGTCGCCCTTTTCGAAGATCTGGCTGGCGTTGACGAGCAGCACCCGGTGTTGACGCGCCTTGGGCTTCGCCCGGTTCAGGAACACTACAATTCCCGGGGCGGTGGTGTTGTAGAAGAGGTTTTCGGGCAGGTAGAGGACGCTCTCGATCAGGTCGTGGTCGACGAACCACTGGCGGACGGTCTTTTCCTTGTTGGTGCCGGCATTGCCCGAGCCGCGGGACGCGGCCCCGGTGTCGAGAACGACGGCGGCGCGGCCCGTGTCATTGAGGCTGGCGTGCATGTGCTGGACCCAGCCCCAGTCGGCGGAGGATTTGCCAGGGAAGCCGGCCCCGGCGGGGAAGCGCCCGAGTTCGTCGGCGTCGTAGTCGGCTTCGGTGAACCAGTCCTGGTTCCACATGGGATTGGCGACGACACGGTCGAAGGTGCGGAGCTTCCCCCGCTTGTCGCGGAATTTGGGATTCTTGAAGGTGTCGCCGATCTCGATCTGGCCCTCCATGTCGTGGATGATCATGTTCATGTTGGCCATGGCCCAGGTGTCGGCGGTGTATTCCTGGCCGTAGAGCTTGAGGGGCGCGGGTTCCTTGCCCCGGGCTTTTTCCTCCATGGCGATTTCGCATTTCACGAGGAGGCCGCCGGAGCCGCAGCAGGGATCGTAGATTTCCATGCCCGGGTCGGGGGTGAGCACGCGGGACATGATGGTGCCGACCTCGGGCGGGGTGTAGAATTCGCCGGCGCTCTGGCCTCCGCCCTCGGCGAACTTGCGAATGAGGTATTCGTAGCTCTTGCCGATGATGTCGGCCTCGACGTCTTTGAGCCCAAGGCGCTTGGTGCTGATGGCCTCGATGAGGTTGGAGAGGCGGTCGTCGGCGATGTCGCGCTGGCTGTGGGTGGTGGCGTTGAAGTCGACGCGGTCGATGATGCCCTGCAGGAGCGGGTTTTCCCGGGCGATGGCCCGCATGTGGGTGGTGACGCCTTCGCCGATCTTGTCGGAGAGCGTGCGGATGACGGACCAGACGGGCTGCTCGGGATCCTCGGGGATCAGGGGAATGAAGAAACGCACCATGGCGTTCTTCTTTCCGTTCTTCGTTTCAGCCTTCTGCCAATCCATTCTGGCGAGCTGGAAGGCCTTCTTGCGCGAGCCGACCTCGGCGGCGATGCGATTGATCTCGTCGTCAAACACGTCGCAGAGACGCTTGGTGAAGATCAGGGGTAGAATGAAGTCCTTGTATTTCGGCGCGTCCTTGGCCCCGCGGATGGAGCAGGCGGCGTCCCAGATCCAGGATTCGAGGGATTTGGATTTCTCAGGCGTGGAAGGCTTCGTCATTACGATGTTTGTCTGGGCGTTCCGCCGAGCGAGACGAGACAGATAACTACGGGGACTGGAGGTTTGTGGGGGCGAGCGGGAAAACAGTTACAGGGCATGGGCACCACCGGAGTCCAGTGGGCGGACCCGCGAATCGGCGAAGGTGGTGCGCCTGCGAAGTGAAGGGAAGAACCCCGCTCCACGCTGGGGTGGCGCGTTGAACGAAGCTACGTAAGAAGCTGACCAGGACCTGACTTCGCGGCTGAAGCGACCGCGGGCGGAAGGAAGCGGACGAGCGCGCGAATGGGAAGCGTTTTCTTGGGGACGAAGGGAAAAGAGCAACGGATAGGCAAACCAAGGGATCAATCCGCTGTTTGCTACTCGTTCACGGGCCGAGTTTGCCAAATCGTCAACTTGGGAACGATGCAGTGGCCATCGAGGTCAGTTAGAGCTAACGAGGTCGGGCCGCTAGATGCTACTTTGTACAGAGGGCGCGGGTTGAAAGGGTTGAGTCGCGAAGGGAGCCACAAGGGGTCTGCCAAGACTCGGACAAGAAGCTTTTGAACTGCGGCCGTTCGCTACCACCGCACGGGTTGGCCGATGCCACAGCGAGCCCTCACTGGTCGAAGCGAAGCTGCGACAGGCTTCGCGGCGCGCCGACGCCTTCGCTGTTGTTCCCGCTGCGGCGAATCAACGCTGTCGTACGATTCATTCACGAGATATGCCCTCAGTCCGGATTCCGGGCATGACCCGTTCGGGTTTCTCCATTCGATCCAGGAGGGCGAGGCCTTCTGCCGCGGTGTGCTCTAGCGCGGCAACCTGGTCCGCCTCGTCGATGGCGAGCGCACGGCGGCACAGGAGGCGCCGTTCCTCGTGCGTGAGGCGTGGCAACTCGTCGAGGATTTCGGTCAGGCTCATGGGTGGGAACATAGGCGCGGCAACGGACGTTTCAACTCTCGCGTTCGCGCGGGTGGCACTTCGCATGTGTTTTCTTCAAGTCGGCAATGGTGAGCTTCGCGTGGCGCTGGAGCGGGTCGAGGTGCTCGTGGCCCAGCAGCTCCTTCACGAGTCACCCTGCGCCGTCCGCCGAAACGACTACGCACTTGCGGGTGAGGTCCATCGCGAGTGAATCGAACACCGCCTCTTCATGTACGCTGCGTCCCTCGTTACACATGGCCTCGCTGAGCGCCTCGTCCCACGGCGTGGCACCGGGTGAACCGGTAAATCGCACGCCTTTCGGCGCGGCGCGATAATCCGTGCTTCCAAAGCGCCAGGGCCGCGCTCCCGATTCCGCCAAGACACGCCGGGCGATGCCAATTCCGGCCGGATCAAAATCCCCGTGATAATGCAGGCGCGCGCCCGCGGCTCGCAGTTGCCTCAGGAGCACGAGCGCGGGTGTCGCGAACTGGCCATTCACACAGACCAGCGGCGCGCATCGCCGACCGAGCTGGCTCACGGCCATCGCGAGCAGGGTAGGATTTTCGCAAACGAAGACATCGGTGTCCCTGATTCCAGAGCCGTTGCCCAAGGGAGAGCGGAGCAGCATTCGCAGGGAAACGTGCAGAGGTTCCCCCGCACCGGCGGCGGTGCGCAACAGCCGCGCCAACGCGGTGTCGCCGTGTACGGCCAAATTGAATACGAGTGCCGGCGTGCTGAGTTCGTCGCACATCACCCCGACCCCGGCCCAGGCCGCACGCCGGCCCTCGGCGTCATCCTCAAAGCGAACGCCGCCCAAGCGTGCAACTGCACGCACGGCCAGAGTCGCACGTGGCGAGCCCGGGTCCAAGGCATGCGCATCGCCGAAGAGACGCGCCGCGAACGCGGGTAATGGGACGGCCTGGGCTGGAACGGAAGCGACGATTCGTTCCAGCTCCTGCAAGACGATCGCGGTGCCCGCCGGGTCTTCGCCACAGATCCGTTTTGCAGTGCCGGTCTGCGCGAGCTCGTCGATCCAGGGGAGCAGCGCGGGCTGATGGGCGAAGGTGGTTCGCGCGTCACTCCACACGGTGTCCCACTCGGCTGCGCGCTTTAGATTCGCCGCGCGGCGATTGACGATGGGGCCGTGCAACGCTTCCACCGCGCAAGGCAGATCTTCGCAAATCCCGGCGACGCGCAGCATCTCGCTCAATGCGTCGAGATCGACCGTCAGCGTTGCTCCACGGGTCGGACGTCGGCCGATGAGTGCATCGACGGCGGCACGCTCAGCGCCGGTTGCGGCGGTGAGGGTCGCGAAACCTGAGAGCGGTATCCCCATTTCCAGCCGGCGTCGGAGCAGAGCGAGCAACCGTTCCAGACGCGGATCAGCGAGTGCTTGGCGGAGTCGAGAAAGGTCAGGTGTCATTGCCATGGCCGTAGGATGGATAAGAGCGAATTCGAGGGAGCGGGGACAAGCATACACCGCGTTGGTCAAGGTCGTCGCTAAAGGCTTCGATCCTTCACTCTGGCTCCAGTGTCGCGCAGTTCCGTGCCGTTCCAGACCCAACGCGTAACGAGCACGGCGTCGACTCCCGCGCGCGCGGTGAGCTGGCAGATCGCCAATCCGGGCAGCGTGGGATAACAACCCCACTCGCGTTCGCTGGTCATGACAAAATCAAGGTCGAACGTGGCGAGCAGCCCCACGCATTTTGCGCGCATATCGCTGTCGATCCCCACAAAAACTTCATCGAGTAGAATCAGTCTTGGCGCGTGCGGTGATGCGCTGCGGTAGTGTGCTGCCGCGGCGGCGAACTGCGGCACGGTGAGCGCGAGCGCTTTCTCTCCACCCGAGCCCGTGCCGTAGGTTCGGCGCGTGAGCCGCACCCACTGATTGTCCTGCTGACGCAGCACGGAAAATCGGTGCCATTTTCGATAATCCAGCGCGTTGCCGAGGTGATCGCGCCACGTCCGGTCGGGTGCGGCGGTGCGTTCGGCTTCGATGCGTTGTTGCAAAAATGTCGCGAGGCCTGCGCGATCCTCGACCGTCCAGAGCGCGTTTTTTCGGCGGAGGCAGCGGCGGGCGGCTTCAAGTCCGGGCGGCCCCTCGGGATCGGGCTCCCAGGCAAACTTGAGTTGCATGCCGGTGCTCGTGGGGCGGGCGATCAACTCGGCGTTCGTCTCGTCGACCCACTGCTCGGCATTTCGCAGCAGGCCCTGCAACTCCACCGCCACATCGCCGAGGAGATGGTTTTCAATCACCTCGCGTTCGCGCTGATTGAGCAGGCGTTCACGATGGGTGAGGTCATCTGCGAGAGCGTGCGCGTATTCGCCCGGTCGGCACATGCGGCCTTGGAATGGGCAACGCACCACGACAATCCCGTCCTCCAGCGCGCTGGTGTCGGGCCGGATGCCGTGCGGCACCAGCGCGTCATCGAGGGCGTTGACGCGATGGTAGATTTGCGACTGCGCGTCGGACCAGGTCGTATCGTCACTCGGGGTGTCCTGCAGTTTTTCTTCGAGTCGTCGGGCGAGTTCGACGAGTCGCGTAGCCGACCAGTCGGGGAAATCGTCATCGCCGAGCGCGGGTTCGGCTTCGGCGACAACGCCGGTTTCAACGAGATGTTGTAATCGCACGAAGCCTGCCTGACGCGCAGTATCGCGCTCCGCGCGTTCCTGGGTGTAACGCTCGATTGCAGCTTGGGCGCGCACGAGCATCGCCTCGGTCTGGCGCAAGTCTTCGTCGAGGCGTTTCACCGATTCAGCGAGTCGCTGCAATTCGCTCCGCTGTTCTGCTTCGCGTTCGAGCAACTGGTGTTCATCGGCGCCAACGGTCGCGAGCAATGCGCCTAGTCGCCCCCGTGCCTCCTCGTGGTGCTCATGCGCCGTCTGGACGCGCGTTTGCCACTCGTGCTGCCGCTGTCGTGCGTGTACCGCGAACTCACGACCGCGGGTTGCGTCGCCGTCTGTCCTACACCAAGAAGCGAGCGCCGGCCAGAGTCGCGCCAGTGCGAGTTCGTAAGCATGCAACGCCTCGCCGAGTGAGTCGAGGCGGTCGACCCAGGCGAGAAGCCCGAGATCACTTGCGTCCGTATCGCGTCGCTGCCGCGCGACGTCGTGCCCGCGCCGCGCTTCATTCTCGGAGTCTTGTGCTTTATGGACGTTCTCGGACGCTTGCGCGATCGCGGTCAGTGAATGCCCCAGCGCGGCGCCCGAAGTGCGAAGCGGTTCGTGATCGGGAAACGCCTGCGCTTCCGCGTCGGCCCCCGCCCGGCGGACGGCAAGGGCGTCGAGCTCGGCAGCGAGCACGGCGGCGAGCGCGTCGAGTTGGCTGGCGCGCTCGCGAAGCTCAGCGAGCCGACGCTGGCGAGCGGCTTCGCGCGCCGTTTCACCCACATGCTCTGCGCGCAGTTTGCGAGCGTGCCCCGCCAGGGGCCCGAGTCGCCAGGCACCATCGAGGCTCACCCAGTGTTCTCCCGTATCGGCGCCGCCGCCGATACTGGCGAGTACGCGCGCGACCACCTCGGTGGTGAGTGGGTCTGTATCCGTAGTTTTGTGACTTACGCTCGGCGTCAACCAGCGAGCCAGCGTGGCATCATCAAGGCGGGCAGAATGGTGAGGAATGAGAAACGTGTCGTCCGTTGCCGGGTCGAGCAGCGTTCCATCGGGTAACAGCCACGCGTCCAGCAAACCCGAGGCTTCAAGAGCGGCTTCGAGGCCGGCACGTTCCTGATCAGTCAGCTCCGAGCGAAAATCGCACGCGCGCCACAAGGGTGCTCCGGGCCGCTCGGTGCGGTCGGCGGTGCGCAGCAGTGGTGGAGGCGGAGGCGCATGCGTGCCGGATTCCAATTGAGTGACTTCGATGGCGATTGCCTGCGCATCCGCCGCGTGTTGCGTGCGACGTGCGGTCAGATTGGCGTGAGCGGCCGCGAATGTTTCCGCGGCAACAGCGCGGGCGTTGTTCAACGCCTGCTCGAGCGGGCTGGGGCCTTCGCGGCGTTCGACCCATCCGGCGAAATCGTCTGCAAGATCGAGCGCGGGCGAGGCGGAAATTTCACGGCATCCCGCGGTCCACGTCCGATAGTGATCGAGTAAACTCCCGGCCGCGCTGGCGAGCGCGCTGCGGGCGGCGGTTTCGGCGGCTTCGGCGGAACGCAGGGCCGACTCGCGCTCGTGGAGCCGCAGCAATGCGTTTTGATGTGCTTGCGCGGTGGAGACAACTTCACGTTGGAGCGCGCGCAAGTGAGTGAGCGCTTCGCGCCGCTGGCGCACGAGTTGTTCCAGCGTGCTGCGGGCGGGAGCAATGGCCGCTGGTGCCGGCGGATTTGCGGCCAAGGGGTTGACCGCAATTCGATGCGCCTCGGCGGAGGCGGCTTGATGCGCTGCATGAGCGGCGGCAGTGGCGGTGTCCCTGACGACAAACGCCGCGGCTGAAACTTCGGCGGACAACCGCGCTTCTTCGGCTGCGGCGTGGTGGGCGCGCTGGCCCGCCTCGGCAAAATCCGTTTCGGCCTGCCGGAGAGCGTTCTCCTTCTGCCGGGACTCCTCGCGGGTGCGTTGCAGGGCCTGAATGCCACGCATCTCGGGACTCTCCTGCAGGGCCTTGAGCGCGCCCTCGGCGGCGGCGCGTTGGCCCTGGCTACGGGCAAGGTCGTCCTGCAACGCGACCCGGCGAACGTTGGATTCCTCGAGCGAGCGTTCCGCGGCGCGCAGTGCGCGTTGCGCCTCGTCGTATGCGGCGTGAGCCGAGCGCACGGCAGCGGTGCGGCGGCGGACCGCGATGCGCAGGTAGCGCCGGTAGTCGCCAAGGAACGTGTCGATGGCGCGCGCGATTTCCTGTTGCCCGGCGAGATCGGCGCGATCCGCGTCGAGTCCGCGAAAACTCTCCGCAATCGCGTCGAGCAGATCGGACCGGAGCGGCGTGAGCGCTTCGCCGAGCGCGGCGGACAGGAGTTTTTCGTCAAGCTTGCGGGCCAGCTGCGGCTGACGAAGCCGAAGCAGAAGTTCGATCAGCGCACTGTAACGCTCACCGAGGCCGAAAAGCGCGCGGTCCACGGCTGCGCGGTAACGGGAGGCCTCGCGAAAGAGTTCGCCGCGGCCAACCAGTGTCTCCGCCAACCGCTCGTGCGTGAGCGGGTGATTTTGATCGGTGCGGAGGACAAAATCGCGGCGCACGCGCAACGGCGTGATAAAGAACCAGCGATCGACGCCAGCCCGACCTTCGACGGCGCGCAGCCCGCAACCGAGCGTGAGAAAATGCTCGCTGCCATCTGCGTCGCGCCGGCCGAACTCGATCCAAGTATAGCCGAGGCGGTCGGGATATTTGCCGAGAAGGAGATTCCATTCAATGCGCTTCGCCGGATCGCCGTCGGGTTCGACGCGGTGCGGGGACGTTTCGCCATCGAGGAGAAAGGGTAGTTGCAAAGCAAGTACGCGGGACTTGCCGGTGCCGTTATTGCCGCGAATCAACAGCCGCCCCTGCTCGAAGACAAACTCCTCGTCGTCGTAGCGATAGAGGTTGAGTAACCCACTCCGCAACGGATGCCAGCGTGTCTTCACGGGCACAGGGAGCGGCGCATCGCTTTGGGTCGTGGCGTAGGCGCTGGCGGGAACTTCGGTTTCGAAGGGCAGCGCGGCGGTAGACTCGGACGGGTCAGACATGGGAATTCAAAATCACCGGTGCGGACATCGCATAGCGGCCGATCGCGGGCATCGGTTGCACGAGCCCGACCGCGTCGAGCCGCACGAGCGCAAGACCAGCCAGGCGCGCGAGTACCCGCGCGGTGAGCACGCGATCGGCGCCGGGTTGCGTGACTTCCTTTTTCCAGTGCGACTGGTGTTCGCGAATGAGCCCTCGCGTCAGACGCGTGAGTACCTCGGCCGTGGTGGTGAACGTCGCGTCCGAGCGCAGGCGATCCGCGAGATGCGTCGCGAGCAGGAGCGTGAGATGCCCCTCGGTCCCTTCTTCGGGCAGGCCGACATCGGTGGCGTCGCCGTCGAGATCCGTGAGGGCGAGACCCTCGGCGCGGACCTCGGATTCGAGGCCGGTGGCGCGTTGCAGGTCGGGCAGCAGGTGGCCGCGCTGGCGTTCGAGGTAGGCGCGCTCGTCATCGCTCAGTTGCGCGAGGTAAACGACCGGATCATCGAGCAGCCGCCGGCCGAGGGCGACTTTGATCTGGCGGTTGCGCGCTTCGGGGGTCGCCGCAACGGGTTCGGTCGCGACGGCGGCAAGGCGCGCCGCGAAATCAGTCGCGGGAGTGAGTGACGGACTGCGGCGGGCTGCGAGCAGGTGAGCGAGGACGGGGCGCGCGATGCCGTAGAGCACATCCGTGCGGTCGCGGAGAAAACGTTCCTCGTCGCCTTGCACGCGGCGCAATGCGCCGATGCGTAACAGCCAGCGCAATACATGGACGAGCGCGCGGCGGTCGTCGGCCGCTTCCAGCGAAAGCGTCACGCCATGGGCGGCGAGCGCGGGATCGCCGGCGGCGAGTCCGGCCATCTGCTCGGCGAGCCGTCCGAGGGTCGTCTGGCGCTCACTGCGCTCGAGGGCGGCGAGCGCGAGGCAGAGGAGCACATAGCGGCGGCGGTCGAACGGCTGATCCGACAATGGAT
>Ga0163150_10003703_pt1 | contig 21231 bp, 18 predicted proteins | sample OliLakLV19P2IB_FD_148628 | JGI IMG/M metagenome (GOLD analysis project Ga0163150, IMG submission 148628) | Freshwater microbial mat bacterial communities from Lake Vanda, McMurdo Dry Valleys, Antarctica - Oligotrophic Lake LV.19.P2.IB | ecosystem: Environmental > Aquatic > Freshwater > Lake >...
ATGCTACAATGAACTTGAGGTACGCAAATGGAAAGCATTCGCAAACACATCGTGCGAGACGACGAAGATCGCCCGGTAGCCGTGCAGATCGGTTACGCCGACTGGCTTAAAATCGAAAAAATCCTCGCCAACGGCGGCAGCACCGAGCCATGCACAACCGACCTGAATTCTTACCGGGGTTGCCTTACGCTGACGGAAGATCCGTTGGAATATCAACTCCGAGTTCGGGGCGAATGGGGTTGAAGCGCCTGCTCGATACCAACATTGTCCTGTACCATCTAGCGGACCGCCTTGCACAGCCCCTCGAACCAGCCGATTACTTTGTTTCAATTATCTCTGAACTAGAATTGCTTTCCTACACCAACTTGAACACCGAATCTGAGAATCGCATTCGTTCGTTTCTCAGTGACGTTACTGTCGTGCAGCTTACTCCTGAAAGCGGTACTCTTAGGTAATGCGACCCCTTCGGTATTCCATCAACGTCACATTGGACGGGTGCTGCGATCATCGTGCCGGCATCCCGGACGAAGAGTTGCATCGTCACGCGACAGAGAACCTCGACCGGGCCGATGCCCTCCTCTTTGGCCGGGTGATCTATGAAATGATGGAGTCAGCATTTCGTTCGCCGGCGTGGGAAGCGTTGCCCGACTGGATGCACCCTTTCGCCCGGACGATCGACGCGGCCAGGAAGTACGTCGTGTCGACCACCCTCGACCGCGTCGATTGGAACGCGGAACTCGTGCGCGGGGACCTGGGAACGGCCGTTCAGCAGCTCAAGCAGGAGCCGGGCAAAGGACTGTTCGTGGGCGGCGTGAAGCTCCCGCTGGCGTTGGCGGAGTTGGGACTCATCGATGAGTACGAGTTCATCGTGCAGCCCAGACTGGCGGGCCATGGGCCGACGCTGTTTGCAGGCCTGTCGAAGTATGTCGACTTAAAGCTCGTGAGCCGCCTGGAGTTCGCCTCCGGGGCGGTGGCGCTTCGGTATGAGCCGAAACGGGTTCCTAGCCTATAGCCCACAATGTTACAGTTTCCAACAAAATCGAAGCGGAAATGGTTGACGATGCGGTGGAGTCACAAATTGAATTGTTGTTGACTTGGGTACATGATGGTTTGAGAAAGTTTGGCCGGAGGGCGTTTTGCGATGAAATACAAGGTTTCGGGAATCATCGAGAAAGACGATGAGGGGTATTACGCACATTGTCCAGAGTTGCCGGGATGCCAAACGCAGGGCGACACGCTGGAGGAAGTAATCGCGAACCTGCGCGAGGCGGCCGATCTTTATTTGTCTACGTTGGACGCGGATGAACGCGTACAGTATTTGAGCAAGGAAATCCTGACGACCTCGCTTGAGGTCACTCTTGCCTAAAGCCCCTCGGCTGACTGCACCGGAGGCCGAACGTTTGCTGCTTGGCGGCGGGTTTGTCTTGGTCGCACACAAGGCAGCCACCGAATCTACATCAAAGGCAACTGCTCGCGTCGTCGTGCCGTTTCATGGTGCGCGAATTCTACATCCCAAGATTGTTCGTCAGGTGTTAAATGCACTTGACGTTTCGAGCGACTGACCGTCCTACTCCGTAGTCGACGGCGTTGCACTTCAGAATTCACCACGAAGGCGCGAAGGACACGAAGGAAATGCGCGTGCGGTTGCCGCGAAAGCATACAAAGAGCGCGAAGTAGGGATTCTGAATCGAGGAGGAAGTTACGCGCGGGCGGTGCGGACGCGGACCTCGCGCTGAATGCGGCTGCCGAGTGTGTCTTCCGCGGTATCGAGGTCGTAGTCCATCTGCAGCCCAAGCCAGAATTGGGCAGAGTTGCCGAAGTAGCGCGCAAGACGGAGCGCGGTGTCGGCTGTAATACGGCGATCGCCCAGGACGATTTCGTTGATGCGACGCGCAGGCACACCGATCTCAAGCGCGAGCCGGTTCTGGCTGAGCGCCATCGGCTTGAGGAATTCTTCAAGTAAGACTTCCCCAGGATGCACCGGCTTTAGTTTGCGGGCCATGTTCACCGACTCCTAGTGATATTCTCGATTTTCCTTTACCCTATCCGTTTCATATCGGCAGTTCGGTTGCTCGCCGCACATGCGGTATTTTGGCTGTACTGACATCTTGATAAATATCAAATACGTGTTTCTGCAAATCTTCAAAAGTTTCGCCTTGCGTCATGTAGTTTGGGTATTCCTCAAGATACCCCAACCACATATCGTCATCCTGCCAATACACGAATCTTGGTTTATCCATGGCGGTGGATGCTCCTCAAACGATGCCTAAGTGCTTTTTTACTTGAGCAGACGATACTCCGCGCTCACCTTTGGCAACTGCCTTCCTCTGGCGAATGAGACGGTCTCTGAAGGCTTTCCGCATAACCAGCCCTTCATCGGGATCGCCCAGGATCTCCATCAGCTTCTGATCAATGAGGTCGCTGAGCATTGACTTGAGTTCTTCTTGCGTCCTCTGAGCGACAGTCGCTTTACCCATTACTGAAATCCTTCTCTCACGTGAAAGCAATCGACAAAACGTTCCGACGGAGCCATTGTACTTTATTCAGGAGTAACCGCGCATCGCGCAAGCTTCCTTTCAAAAATTTTGCCATGCTTCAACACTTATCCGCGCCAAAGTAATGGGTGAATGTGAGGAAAAGTAACCTCGTGGTACAATGGTTCGTGAAGCTAGGAAATGGCTATGAACAAATCGGCAATTGAGCTGCCCCTCGACGAGATTATCACCGCGTGCAGGCGGAACCGAATCACGAAGCTGTCGCTTTTTGGGTCGGCGCTACGGGAGGATTTCAACCCGGAGAGCGACATCGATCTGCTTGTCGAATTCGAACCGTGTGCGCAGGTGGGCCTGCTGGCGCTTGCGCGAGCCACTGAAGAATTGAGCGAAGTCCTGGGCCGCGAGGTTGATCTCGTGCCTAAGAAAGGCCTCAAAGAATCCCTCCGAGATGAAATCCTCGCGGATGCAGAGGTCATCTTTGCGGCGTGACACCCGAGATTTTCGGTGGTGCAACAATCATGGTGAGTTGCCGAGAAAACTATTCAACGCATCAGCAATACGTTTCCTGCGGACAACAAGAAACTCATCATAGCTGTCCAATGCCAAAATTTTCGCTTCAGTTGGAATACATTGTGCTTCAAAAGCTCTTCTACCCGCCTTTTCAATAAATGCGGGAAGATAATCCACCGGCGCCTTATTGCTGATGGTGCGATTGGTTTTCCCTCCAATGAACGCTAGATTCGCGATGTCATCAGCTTCTCTTGCTGTGCGTAATTTTCTTTTAAGCACCGCCTTTGGAAAGATGTGATGAAACTGTAAACTATGCTGAGTTCCGTGATGCTCCAATGAAATCGCAAGTGCAGAATTCCAATCCGTCGCACCCGCCGCCCTAAAAGCCAGAAACATTGTCTTGAATAGCGCGCTACGCATATTGCGGCCTTCAAGCTCTTCAGCAGTAATATCAAGCCGACCGAACTGCAGTCGCAAGCGGTCAATAAGTTCCTTTGTTCCGCTACCTTGACGAATTATAGCCAAATCCTGATCGAGTATGGACTCACTCGAGCCTCGCGAGTAACGCCCCTTTGCATTGGACGCCAGCGCCCAATATCGTAGTCCATACGACTCGTCTTTGGTTAGCTTATATTTGCGCATATGACCGAAATAGGCAATTGTAACCATCAGGTAGGGTGACGACATAAGTACCGGGCTTACCATGCCGACATTGCTCTTCAAAAAGTTCATGGCAAACTCCATTCCTTGACAGCATTCCTTCCATGATGATTGCAATTTATCTAACGGTATCCGGCCAACCGTTAGAAACCTGGATTGACCTGTAGCAAATACAACTAGATTCTTCAAATGAAGCCCAAGATCAAGGTCGTAACCCGCTTTGGCACAGGTATGCTGAAATTCCTGAAATGATTTCAACGAATTGCGCCATTTTGCCGTAATCTGCGCAAGAGCCAAATCAGAACTCCGAAGCTTTGCTCCAAGTGAATTTACGCGTACAAATATCTCAGTGACTTCGTCGTATGAAAGCCCGCGTTCAAGTACGTCCATCCGGTACATATACTTGCGTATTCCTCGAAGTCGAGCCAGACGTTGGCTATATTTCGTGTATCGGGGATCACTTACTTTTTCGACACCAGCCCGCTCCAAGAAAGGGGCATCCGCGTCCGCTTTGTATACTTCTGACACCTTCACCCATTGCGGCAGTTGTTCTAATTTCTTTGTTGCCACAACGAAGGTCATTTGGTTGAATCGACGTTCCAATTCGCTTTCCGACGAATCTGCCTCGTCTTCGATTAAGTCATCATCTTCTTCATTGTCGTCGTCGAGTTGATCGTCAACCTCGGTCACTACGGTTAATTCCTCGGGATGATCGAGATTAAATAGCAATTCAATCGGTTTTTTTCTTCCTCGCACACTGACGGGCTCACCACGAATCACGGCGGATAGCGATGTCAAGCGTTGTTGCCCGTCCAGTAGTAGGCGTGTATTTTGAAAACTGCTCTCGTCTTGCGCCACAGCGAAGTCTTGCAGTGGAACATGTTCGTCGGTCTCCCACAAGAGTATTGCGCCGGAGGGATAACCCCGATACAGTGAATCGAGCAAGTCCCGAACCCGTGTTGATCGCCAAACATATCGACGCTGCATTTCAGGAAGCCGCAACTCTCCTCGTTTAATCATGCCCACCAATTCTTCTACACTCGCTTCCGCTTTGGCCATAAACTGTTTCCCTTCTAAAGCTGAATTACGCTTGCTCTGTAATAAGGTACAGCTTACGAGTATTAGGCGCGAGGTACAAACACAGCCGATACCGAATAAGTGTTGCGTACCGCCCCGTCGTTTTAGAATCTTACCTCCACCGTCCCAATCTTCTTCTTCCCCAGCGCCACGGTCACCGTCTTCCCCGCCGGTGTTAGTTCTTTGCGGCGTTCTTCGTTGAGGTTGCAGAGCCACGCCTTCTTGATCGGTTTGGGGAAGGTTAGTTTGGCGGTTGTGGGTTTGGATTCGGGGTTGAACACGCGGACGGTAAACGAGCCTGGCCGGTCTTCATGTTGTTTGAACGCGGTGAGTTGGACGTTGCCGCCGCTGACCGTTAGAAAGCTGAGCGATTTCGGCAGCGAGCCCTTGTGCGGACCGCACTGCGCGGGATCGAGCGGCAGGTTGAGTTCTTCAGCTTCGCGGTAGACGCCGTTGGTCCAGTCGCCTTTGTGCGGGTAGATGCTGTAGGTCCATTCGTGCGGCCCAATGCACTGCGCGAGTTCCATTTCAGGATGCACTTCCCACCGCCCGAAGATCGGGCAGTTCCGATACGTGAACGCGCGGAACAACGTGATGCCGAGCGTACGCTCCTTATTGTCCAGCGCTTCGTATTCGCGGATGCCCGTGTTCAATACTGCGAACCCTTTCTTGCCGTCGCTCATGTCCACCCAGCGGTACATCGGGTACTGCGGATTCGGTTTGCCGTAGTACGCATTGCCTTTTTTAACCGTGATATCGCGCGCGATGACGTCATACGCTGCTTCCGACATCGTCTGGTTCGTTTTCAACCGCGTGGGAAACATCACCCGCAGGCGATGGTTCTTGCACTGGTTGTCGAGCGACGTCGTTACATCGAGCCGCCGCTGTCCCGCGCGCAGGGTGAAGCGACTGGTGACGACAAGTTTGCGGCGCTCTTTTGTGCGGCTCGTGTGGTCCATGGCGTCGCCGCGAAACTGATCGGTAAGTTCGTCGTCGATGCCAATCGGAATGTCCATGTGATACTCGACACGCACCCGCGCCAGCAGCGGCCCGGCCTCTTCCAGCGCAATCACGCACGGAAACCCATGGGACGTAATCGTCTGATTGTTGTGCGGCTCCATGTGAATCCATGAATGGCCCGTCTCGCCGGTATCTTCGAGATAGTGCAGACCGCTATAGGTCTGTTTCGTTTCCTTGTGCGTGACATCAAGCGTGCCGTCGCTGTTGAACTGTACGCGCAGAAATTCGTTTTCGATCACGTTCGTTTCGACCGCAAGCGATCCCGGTTCGTACTGCCACTTCTCCTCGCGCACGATGTGGAAGGTCTTGTATCCGAATGCGGGGATGTCCTCGACTTCGATGTGGCAGAGCACGCGCTGCGAATTCAGCTCAATCGAAATATCTTGCAGGTTCCGCACCAGCGTGCCCCACTCGAACTGTTCCTTCCGCTGGATGCGCGACACTTTCTTGCCGTCCGGCGCGCAAATGCTGAATGCGTCGTAGCCCATGTTTCCGGGCATATCGATATACGCGGACACGACCCCGCTACGCGGGAACGGGCAGGGGTTGAACACGGTCAGCACGCTGTCCTTTGGCGACAGGTCAGAATTATCAATCGCGATTTGCACCGCGCCCATGCCGCGCCGCGCGAGGCCGTCGCTGATGATGCAAATCTGATCGAAGCGGAACAGCGAATCCTTTTCCATCTGGTCCACGCCCGCGCCGGTGATCGTGTCATGCGGATGATTCTGCAGCAGCAGTTTCCAACACTTGTCGATCGCGGTCTTCACGTACTCGCCGCCGTTCATCGAGCCGATCGCGCTCCACGGCTCCGCGAGGCGTTGAAGCGCGACCTCCGCCTTGTGGTTCGCGCGCTTGAGGCGTGTGCGCGCGCTGATCACGTCGCCCATGAGATGCGTCCACTTACCCGTCGAACCCGGGTCGCGGCTTTCCCCCGTAAGCACGACGGGGTTCTTCAATTCCTTGCGCATCGCGTCCATATACGTCTGCAAATCGGAAAACTTGATGTCATGTTCCGGCAGCAGCTTCTGGCACAGCTTCATGATCTTCGTTTCTTCCGGATCGGGATCGCTTGTGTCAAATCCTTGCATGCAGCAAATCTGCGAAGTAGTGAAATGTTCCGATTCGTCCTTCACCAGTTTCAGCAACTGATCGCGAATGGGTTTGTCGTTCCATTGCTTGATGTTCTTGTCGAGCACGTGATAGTGCTCGCGCGGTTTGTCCGCCCGCGCAAGGCGGAACGGCGCCGCGCCGCGGTCCCAGTCGTACCGCGCCCACACGTCGTCCGATCCATAACGCAGATAGCGGTACACATAGATGTAATAGCTGAACCGGCTCATCGTGCCGAACCGCATGCCCAAGAGGCGCGATCCGTCTGGTCCTTCGAGAATGAATTCGCTCTTGGGCACATTGATGCCGCGATAAAAAATGATGGTGTCGATATCGAAACCTTGATAAATCTGCGGCATCTGCGAGGTCTGGCCGTATCCGAAGGGTGTGTACCCGACCTTTGCGACTTTGCCGTAGCTTTCCGCGACTCGATGCCCCACGACGAGGTTGCGCACAACCGATTCCCCGTTGACGAGATATTCTTCCGGCAGAGAATACCACGGCCCGACAATCAGCCGTCCCGATTTGACGTGTTTTTCGACCGTCGCGCGCTTCTCCGGTCTCAGCTCGAGGTAATCCTCGACGCACAACGTCTGCGAATCCATTGTGAACGAATGGAACTCAGGGTCCTTGTCGAGCAGTGCCAGCAGATTGTCCATGAAATCCAGCAGCAGCAGCCGCGTCTCCTCAAACGGATATCCCCACTCGCGGTCCCAATGCGAGTTCGACACAACATGGATCGTCTTGCGGCCTTTGGACATCGGAAAAATCTCCCCAGAGTTGAAAGGGAATATGATCGCAAATACGCGGGGGACAGCGCAACGGATACTGGGAGGGCGCGCGTCCTCGCGCGCCTGCTATCCCACGCAGTCCATATTTCTTAGAGCGCGCGGGGACGCGCGCCCTCCCAGGTTTCGCCGGTTGGGGTGAGCAACATGACGCGGATCGGTTGCGGGCCATGCGTTGTTGAATCGATCTCCGTTTGCACGCGGCCTTTCTCGATGCCTTCGTTCAGATGCCGCATCCATCGTTCCCAATCCGGGTCCAGTGGGTTAAAAACGAACCAAGTGCGTGTGCCCGCCTCGACGTCGCGCACGGACCTGCGCAGGGGTACGCTGAAATCCACCCAGCGCTTCCAGGCTTCCTTGTAATAAACGGACAGGCTGTACTCGTAACCCATCCCCCGCGTTACGATGCGGTCGCCTTCTTCGGCGTGAAAGCGAATCAGATCGGCAACCTCGGCCATAACGGGCCGCATCGGACGCTCGATGCCTAGCACGTTAAAAATACCCAGCGCCAACAGTGAAATCGCGCAAAATGCGCGGGTTGTTGGCGGCGAAATTGCAAGCCCACGGCCAATGAGCATGAACAGCGGAAACGCCGCGTACAGCGCGTAGCGGTCTACATAGCACGGCACCGCAACGTATGATGCGGCAAACATCGCGAGCGGCGGCACAACGCACCATATCGCAAGCATCAGCGCGGCTGTCCGTTCCTGTTTATCCACGCGCGCGCGATACAGCGCGCAAGCCGCGAGAGAGAGTGCCAGCGCGCCAAACGCAAGCGCTCCCCACCAGCGCGGACCTTCAAGCGGGTCAATACAGTCAAACTTAGTGCCCGGCAACACGAAGAGGAACGATTCGACGAGAAACGACGGTGGCGGCACGACGATCCAGGCTACTGCTTCTTCATAAGGCGTGAAGCGCCAAATCCAGGGAAGGATTGTCAAAACGATCGCGCCCTGCGCCGCCACCCACGCTACGTATCTCCGCCATGCACGGGGATCGTTCGCGACGATGAAAACGAATTGCGCCAGAAAGCTGAATGCAGCGAGAAGTTGTGTGTTAATGAGCAGGAGATTGAGCAGCGCATTCACGTGCCAGGCGCGCCGTTGTCCGCGGGTTGCGGCGAAGAGTGCAAACCAACTGCCCAGCGCCAGCAGATACATCAGGCCATACATGCGGATTTCCTGGCCGTGGTACAGGAAGGGTTTCGAGAGCGCGAAGCAGAGCGCCGCAACGACCGCGGGAAATATGCCCCAGAGGCGCAACGTGAAGGCATACAGAACGGCAGCCGTGCCGAGCGCTATGAATACACTGAGCCAGCGCAGCCCCGTGACCGATTTAGAAATCCCATGCCACCATGCGTACTCCAGCACGAAGTACAGCGGCACTTTCAGCTTGTCCACGTCGCGCGACGCGTCCAGAAAACCCGCGAGCGTGGACTCATCCAGAAGTACGACGCTCACTGCCTCGTCATACCAGACGGATTCTTCCGCTATGCCGTGCGCCCGCGTGAGTAACACGACGAACAACACGGGTACTAATCCCAACCACTTCCGCATGCGGCAATCGTCGCATGCACCCAGCGGCATATGCAACGGGAACCCGTACCGCTAACGTCCTCCTAACCCCCCGCTGGTAGGGTGAAACAGTCACCGGTATCCGGTACCCTTTCTGGTTTGAATAAAATGTATCGAGGGTCTCTCGTCATGAAGCATGTAGTAGCTGGTTTCGCCGTCGCCATGTCGTTTTGCTGCACTGCCTTTGCGCACGTCGGCGAGCATCCATCCGTACACGACACAATAGCGGGCGTCATAGACCGGTTGAAGACAACCTTGCCGGTTGAGTCCTTGGGCACGCTTACACTCGACCAGGTCGACGCCGCGCTTACGGCGGATGAAAAACATGTTCTCGCGTCCGAGTACTTGTCATTCGACGTGAACGTGCCTGTCGAGCTCTACGTTGTACGCGACGCGAGGCTGGGCGCGGAACCGTACTGGTTCGCGCAAGATGGTTATGAGCAAACCGGATTGCGCATGAAAATGGACGATAAAGAGTTCGACGCGTGGAAGAAGTCCTTTCCCGCCGGCCATATCGGGCTTGGCGTGAACAGTCTTACCGGCGCAGGCGACCACTACTTTGTAGCGATCGAACCAACCGACCCCGGCGCGACGATTGCCCTCTCGAATATTTACCCCGGCCGCCACACCCTCGGCACGTTGAAAAACGGCGAGCTGGTGTACGCGGACCGCGACGACCTGAAGGTAAGCGAAGTTCCCGCGGAGCTTGATGGCACGGTGCTCTTGCGCGGTGACAACAGCCGCAGACGCGAAGGCCAGTTGGTAAACCTGTTCCGGTTCACGCCACACCCCGCGAGCGAGACGCCGGACCACATTGTCCTTACGTGGAGCGCCGATCCCAAGACGACGCAGGCAATTCAATGGCGGACATCCACGGCGGTGAAACAGGGCCGCGTGCAATACATCAAGAAAGCGGATTTCAACGCGTTCAAGCGCAAAGAGCCAATCGTGATCGAAGCGGAGACCAAACCGCTCACGAACCCGACCCTGGTGAATGACACCACGATTCACCGCCACACCGCGATCATCACCGGTCTCGATGCCGGCACAACCTATCTCTATTCCGTTGGTGACGGCAGGAATGACGGATGGACTGAACTCGCGGAATTCTCCACGGCGCCGGAAAAAGTTGTACCGTTTTCGTTTATCTATATGGGCGACGCGCAGAATGGCCTCGACCGTTGGGGCTCGCTGATCCATCATGCGTTTCGCGAACGGCCCGATGCCGCATTTTACATCATGGCCGGCGACCTCGTGAACCGCGGCGCGGAACGCGATGACTGGGACACTTTCTTTCAAAATGCCGAAGGCATATTCGATCGCCGCCAGCTTGTGCCGTGTCTCGGCAATCACGAATACCAAAATAACAATCCCGGATTGTACCTTGAGCAGTTCGCGCTGCCCACGAATGGGCCGGCGACGATTGGGCCGGAGCGCGCCTATTCATTCGAATACAGCAACGCGCTTTTTGTCGTGCTCGATTCCAACCAGCTCCCGGAAACGCAGACTGAATGGCTCGAGCAACAACTTGCGAATACCAAAGCCGTCTGGAAGTTCATGGTCTACCACCATCCCGCGTATTCGTCTTCCGCAAAACGTGACAATCCTGGAGTGCGCAAGCAATGGGGCGCAATCTTTGACAAATATCACGTGGACATGGCGCTGCAAGGCCATGACCATGCCTATTTACGCACGTATCCCATGAAGAATGAGCAGCGTGTGGCGTCGCCCGCCGAAGGGACGGTATACGTGCTCAGTGTCTCGGGCACGAAGTTTTACGATCAGGGTGATTTGCCGTACATCGAGTTCGGAATGACCAATGTCGCCACCTATCAAGTGCTGGACATCCAGATCGATGGGAACCGCCTCGTCTATCGCGCCTACGATGTAGACGGCAACAAACGCGATGAACTGATTATCGAGAAATAACCTCATGGGGAAGAAACTCGAAAATGGAGCGCGGTAGCAGCCGCTGGCGCACTCGATATCGCGATCTAATCCAACAGCCGCGCGCTGCCCTTCAGATTCGGGAATCGGCGGTGTTCGATCTTGTAATACGCCATCAGCAAATCGTGTTCGAGATGGATCGCATCACGGAGGTCATCCAAAGTCCAATCCATGTACGCGTCGAAATCAACTTCATCGAGCCGAGTCGAGTCTGAGATATACGCCAGTTTCGTCGCATCCTTGAAAATGCGGATGCAATCATCGGTGAATCGATACACCTTCGGATACAGATATTTCGACACAAGCGAGTACAATCGCTCCTCGGTCGTTGTCACCCGGTTCGTGCTGCCCATCGTGAACCCGATCACGAACGCCTCGTCCTCGGCCAATAACCCGCGCCCCAGGATGATATGGATGATGTCGTGCATGTGAAGGTCGACCCGTCCGTGAAAAGGGTCCAGCCCCGGAATCGCGTACTTCGGGTTTTCGACCAACTGCACCATCAATGGAATCTGCTGCGGTTTCGCGCCCAGCGCTTTGAGGCTGCTGTGCGCTTCCGTGAGTGTGACGTCCCCCCGAGATATAGGTGTATGCCAGTCTTTCCACGAAGTTTTCGTAATCATCGGTTGTCTCCGATTTTGCATCCGTCTCAAATAACAATTCTCGGCCGCCAGAAATGTCCGCATACGGACGCGCGAGAACGAATTTCGGGAACCCGGGAACCATTGCGTTGTATGCTGTTCCCGAACGTCGCAAACTTTCGGGGAGATTGATGGTGAATCGCCGGGCATTTCTGAGAACGGGCACGCATGCCGTCGTTGCAGGCGGCGCAATTGGGGGAATGACACCACGGCCTGCGGCTGCTGAACCGCCCCGTGATGCCACCGACACGCAACTCCCTTCATTGCTCCGGGACTATTCTCGAGAAGATCATCGCCGTCGCTTGCAGAATATCGCGACCAGCACCATTCGATCATGCATGCGCCAGCACCTGATTACCGACTACCTGCCGGGGCAGTGTTGCTACAACCTCGGCGAATATCCCAGCACGAAGCCGTGGGAAATCGGCGAGTACGACGAACAGGAACTGGATCGCCTGCGCGACGAGGGCATTCAGATTCTTCAGGTGTTCGACGATTGGAATGATTCGCTGCGTCTGTTTGGCGGGAACAAGTATTCCGCAGTCAATCCCGCGGGCTACCGCCGGTTTATTGAGATGGCGCACGGCCGCGGCATGAAGGTCCTCACCTACACCTCGCCCTGCTTCATTCAGCGCACCGATCCCGATTTCCGGCAGGAATGGAGCCGTGAAGGCGATTTCCTCGTCGTCGGATATTGGGACATGGCGCGCTGCTCACCCGCGAGCCCCGGCTGGCGCGCGTTCGTACTCAAAAAATTCGCGCAGATCATGGATGAATACGGGTCCGACGGCCTTTACGTCGATGGCGGGTACCTGGCCAATCAGCATGCCGCAAAACGTGCGATGCCCGTTGCGAAAGACGAGATTGTGGCGTTCGACGAAACGCCGGAACACGATGGCGCGTTCGCGGACCTGCTCGCGCTGATCTACGCAGACGTGAAACGCCGTGGCGGCATCCTGAAGTTGCACGTCAACGCCGCCGAACAACCGCAGGCGGGCGGTCTCAAAACTTACGACTATCTGTGGGTGGGCGAGGGCGTCGCGCAGGCCGATCCGCTCCGCGAAACGGTGAAAAACCATGCGCCCTATGTCGTTCCCTGTCTGGACATGGGATTCACCAGCATTGAGACCGAAGACGAACCGTATCTGCATGCTATTCCGTACATGCAGTTTCCGGTCACGATGGGTGGCCGTATTTTCACGGGTGAACGCGGGTTCGTGCCGGGTGTGAAATACAACGACGACTTCTGGCTACAACGCTGTCGCGACGCATGGAAACAGTATCAGGCCGATCCATCGAAGCTGCATACCTACAGCGCGTGGGACGCGGTCCCCGGCAATCCGAATACGCGCCTGGTCCATGCAAAGTGGCTCAAGCGCTACAAGCCGCTGGTCGAGGAAGGCACTTGGGCGTGGCTGGAAATTGGCGATTCATCGTTGTTCTCCGCGCCATTGCCGAAAGGCGTCGTCGCGTCCGCATTTGCCAACCGCGAATTGCATCTGGTCCTTGCAAACTATGGCCGCGCCGCGGTGGAAGTGGAGACGGCGTCCCCGTACCTCGGGGCAGATTCAGACGTGCCCGGCACGAAATGGACCGTTCCAGCGCGATCCCTTACTATCCTGCGCAAACAGCAACAGTCCCCCGTATAAGCCAGAGTGAAAGCATCCCATGTCAAAAATCACGCTCGACCTCCACGACATCTTCAATAAAAGCCAAAGCATCGAACGCGAACTCGAGCGGGTCATCGACGACGCGGTCCGCAAGCGCATCCGGACCGTCGAAATCATTCCCGGAAAAGGGTCGGGCCAGCTCAAGAAACGCGTATTGAAATTCCTCCAACAGCCCCACATAAAATCCCAGTACCAACGGGTCGAAAAAGATTCAAAAAACTTCGGACGGCTGTTCGTCCACTTCCGCTTCGAGTAACTGCTTCGCCTTTTTTGTGGTTTTTCCTATCCGTTGGAAGCGCGAAGGGCGCGCGACTATACTGCTGCGCCAAACGCAATCCTCACGGAGCAAATGATCATCATGTTTGAGCAGCTCGAAACGGCGCCGCCTGACCCCATCCTAGGCATTGGCGAGGCGTTTAAAAAAGACCCAAACCCGAACAAGATCAATCTCAGCATTGGGGTCTATTGCGACGAGAACGGCAAGACGCCGGTGCTCAAATCCGTGAAGAAGGCGGAGGAACGCATCCTCGCATCGGAAAAGACGAAGAACTATGTGAATCCAAACAGCGGTACAGCCGAGTATTGCGCGGCTGTTCAGGAACTCCTTTTCGGCGGCGGCCACGAAATTCTCGCGAGCAAAAGGAGCGTCACCGCGCACACGCCGGGCGGCACCGGCGCGCTGCGCGTGTCCGGCGATTTCATATCTTTTCTCAAGCCGGGCGCGACGGTGTGGCTAAGCGACCCGACGTGGCCGAACCATCCTGGCATTTTCCAGGCGTCGGGTCTGAACGTCGCCAACTATCCGTATTACGACGCCGGAAGCAGGAAGCTCGATTTCATGCCGATGCTCGAAGCTTTGAAAAAAGTGCCCGCGGGCGATTTCGTCGTGCTGCACGGTTGCTGCCACAACCCGACGGGCATGGACCCGACAGTGAACGAGTGGAACGCGATCGCGGAGGTCGCCGCGAAGCAAGGCTGGGCGCCGCTATTCGATTTCGCGTATCAGGGCCTCGCTGACGGCGTGCGCGAAGACGCGCGCGGTTTGTCACAGTTTCTCGCCGGCGGCCTCGAAGTATATATATGCTCGTCGTTCTCGAAAAACTTCGGGTTATACAACGAACGCGTCGGCGCGCTCACGCTCGTCGCCGATTCTGAATCCAGCGCGCAGAAAGCGCTCAGCCACCTCAAGCGGACGATTCGCACGAACTACTCGAACCCGCCCGCGCACGGGTCGAACATCGTAACAACTATCTTGAACGACGCCGCGTTGCGCAAGGAGTGGGACGGCGAAGTAAAGGGAATGCGCGACCGCATCGCCGGCATGCGCCAGGCGTTTGTAAACACGCTCAAGGCCAAGGGCGTCGCACAAGACTTTTCGTTCCTCACCACGCAGAAGGGAATGTTTTCCTTCTCCGGCTTGAATAAAGCGCACGTTGACACGCTCAAGGAAAAGTACGGTGTCTACATTGTCGGCTCGGGCCGCATCAACGTTGCGGGGATGACGCCGGGGAACATGGATGCGCTCTGCGATGCGATCTGCAAAGTGTTGACGTAGCGCAAATGAAGCTCGAAAACTTCAAGGCCGGCGGATGGCGCGCGCAGTATCAGTACAAGACTTGATTGTAAGATAAGAAAAGCGCCTTATCTTTATTTTACACGACAGCTAAGATAAAGATAACGCCATTTCCTTTTCTTAGCCACAAAGTAAAGTAAAGAAAGGGTCTTTTCCTTTTTCATTGGATCAATCTAATAGTTGTACCCGTTTATAAAAGCAAGAACACCGCTAAACACTTACGTGGCAAAAACATACAAACCTTTGATTAAAAAATTTTATTCCTCGCCTCGATCAATGTTGCCCATGAATCCCGGCCCTCCCGCGGCGACGAAGCCGTTGCTCGCCCCGGAATCGCCGGGGCTGACCCAGAATGAGTACAGGCGGGCATTCTTGATGTGAAATCGGAACTGGACCGGTTGGTCCACCAAGGAGGAGAGGTCTTCCCCGGATTTCCAGGTCACACCGGCGCGCGTCGAATCTTTTGTAACGGGGACACAGGACGCGGCATCAAACCCGGTGATGGCCGTCTCCTGTCCTGGTTGTATGACTAACCTTCCTCCGAGGAAGTACACGGGTAGAATCTCGACGCGGATTTCGCCCTGTGACGCGTCGGCATTGACAAAAAGATGTTTGCCGGTGAACTTCACCGGACGTGTCGTGAGCGTGCCCTCGGTTCCCAGGGCATCCATCGACGCGAACCCGTCGCGCCGTAGCGTGGCAAGACCGGTGCTGCACACACCCGATGACGTCGATCCCTTCACGCCTTTCCGGCCGCTGACGTAGAAGTACAGCTTGTCGCCAACGACGAGACAGCAGCCGCCGGCGGATTGCACGTTGCCCCAATTCCAGTCGCCGTAATTCTCTGACACCGGGATGAACGGCGCGCGGCTGGGCCGATCCCAATGGAACCCGTCGCGACTGAATCCGACGCAAATCTCGTTCGGTTTCGCGCGGTCTTCGGGTTGCCCACGCCAGATGGAAAAGAGACCGAGCATCACGCTTTCGTACGCGACGCAATCGAGGTTATACAATTCACAGCGAGTCTTGAGGTCTTCGCGCATCGGGTCCAGCGTGTCCGCGCCGATCCAGAATGTAGACTCGCCGGGCTTCCAATTTGCCGCGGACATGACGTCGGGTCCTTCGTGGTATTCCCTGAAACGTCCTACCTCCGGTGTGTAACCACGAACATTGAAGACCCATACCTTTCGAAACGGATTGTAAAACACCGTCGTGCGATCACCCGTCGGGCCAGACTTGCCCAACGGCTCGCCCCAGTGTTTGCCGTCGGCAGAAAAATAGATCGAGTACGTGCCGTCATCCTGCGGACGTCTGTAGAAAAACATTTTATACCGGCGTTGCGGGTCCTTTTCTTCCAAATCCAGCCAGATGATCGAGGAATCGCGCTGGTCCGTTTGAACGATGTTCGTACCGGGGACGATGTCCAGCGCAGGTTTGGTCCATCGAATGCCGTCTTTTGATTCCGCGTAACATGTCGATTTGGTATACCCGCCCATGTACCACATCTTGAACAACTGGTCTTGCGGGTCGAACCATGCGCCATCGCTGAACACCATCGCCGTGTGCGCGGGAAATCCCTTCGACTCGCCATTCTCCCATTCGCTGTCCGGCGCCATCACCGGGTTCCCGGGATAGTAGGCCGCCGCGTGGAATGTCCGCTTGAGATCCGTAGCTTCGATGAGAAAGTCGTCGACGAAGAGTTGCCGCCCCGTGTCAATCGGAATAATTGGCGGTGGGTTCTTCAGATAGGGTACCGGCATAGGTTCGCGCGTGGGAGCGCGATCCACGGGTGGCCACTGTGCCGGCAACTCGATGCCGTTATACAGCGTCTCGGCGAGAGATGACACCGCGATAAAGCAAACGATTACTGATCGCAGGTGGGTTGGCATGGAAGCATCATTGCACGCTACGCGTAAAACTGTAAAGCGGGAAACGGCGTCGCGATGAAACCGGGAGGGAAAATTATCATAAGCGTCGGGGGGCGAACCTGCCATTACCGTCTCCGAAAGGAGGAAACGCGTAGGAGGCGTACAAGACGGCAGTCACGGTCACCCGCACTGAGTATCCGATCATTCGCATTTCGCCGTTGCCCGAAACCGGGTTGAGGACGCTGCACCACACCCGAACAGTGGAATGGCAAAGCACCGTTCGGATGAACGCCATCTCAACGACAAAACGCGAGGACTAGATGCGGCAGGCCGCCTGCCCCGACGGCTTAAACTGTTCAAATGCCTCCAGGGAGGCAAAGGGCAGCATACCATAATGAGGGGGCGTTGTCTTCCACTTTTTATGGAATTTGGAGGGTTTCGGGTGGTTATTTTTGGCGGAATTGAAAATTCTTGGCTAAAAAGCAAATTGATTCGCGGATTTATCGTAACTCATTGATTCTAAACGCTATGCGTAAAAAGCAGAATACTGTCTGTAATGCGTAATTCAATAATTGCGGCCAGAAGCGTGGCGTCTTCAGGCACCCTTTGTTCGATGTTGCCCGGGGCAGATGCGCAACTTGATGCCGTGGGCGCAACTGAGAGTACAATATTGCGATCTTGTGGCGAATCAGTATTACTCAAGGGAGATGGACCGGATGGCACATGCGACGTTTGCGACAACATCACGCGGTCTGGATCGAAGTCTTGCGCCGATGAAGCTGTTCGAGAAAGCAAAACGCATCGGGGTGTGGAACCCAAGCGACTTTGATTTCACGAAGGACAGGGAAGATTGGGAACGCTTGACGGAGTCAGAGCAGACGCTGCTGATCCATCTCACGTCTGTGTTTCAGGCCGGCGAAGAAGCGGTGACTCTCGATCTGCTGCCGCTGATCGGCGCCGTGGGCCGCGACGGCCGGGTTGAAGAAGAGATTTATCTTACGTCGTTCTTGTGGGAAGAGGCGAAGCACGTGGATTTCTTTCAGCGCTTTCTCACGGAAGTTGCGGGCGTCACGGGCGATATCAGCCATTTCCACGGACCGAACTACCGGTATCTGTTTTACGAAGTGTTGCCCACCACCATGAACGCGCTAACCACCGATTCATCCCCGGCCGCATTGGCCAAGGCATCGGCGACATATAACATGATCATCGAAGGCGTGCTCGCCGAAACGGGCTATCACGCCTACTTCACCGTGTGTGACAGGCTCCAGATACTGCCGGCGCAGCGCGATGGCGTTAGCCACATCAAACAAGACGAAGCGCGCCACATTGCCTATGGCGTCTACCTGCTGTCGCGGCTCATGGCGGAACATCCCGGCTTGTGGGACGTCGTCGAGGGCGCCATGAACGAACTGATTGGTCCGGCGCTTGGCATTGTCGAAGAAACCCTTGGTTCATACGATCCCGTGCCATTTGAACTAAAAGTATCGGATTTCACCGAATTCGCGGTGGGACAGTTTCAGAAACGGTTCGACCGAATCCAGCGCGCCCGCGGCATGACGATGGCCGAGATCGATGAATTGACCCATGCGGTTATCGAAAGCGGGGATGCGTAGGTCCATTATGCCTACGGACTTCAATCGCTTAGCATAATGGCTGTTAACCGTGTATACTCGCGGTTTGCAGCATGAAAATACATAAGCCATCACGCTAGATGAAAGCACCTTCAGACTACATGACATTTGACGATTTCGGACTCGACCCGAGGTGTCTCCGGGTCCTGCATGAACAGCAGATAATTACCCCTACACCGGTCCAGGCCCAGGCAATGCCCATCGCGCTCGCCGGACGTGACGTAATCGCAGTGGCGCAGACGGGGACAGGCAAGACGCTCGCCTTTTCGCTTCCGGCATTGACGCGGTTGGCGTCGGAGCACAACACGCGGAACCAGATGCTGGTACTGACGCCTACCCGTGAACTGGCCGTCCAGGTCGAGCGCGTCATCCAGATTTTGGCCAAATCCCTGCACATGCACAGCGCGGCCATCTACGGCGGCGTCGGCATGGACAAGCAGACCCAGGACCTCAAACGCGGCCGCGAGATAATCGTCGCCACACCCGGGCGCCTGCTCGACCACATGGGCCGAGGCAACGTCGCGTTTCCCCAATTGCGCATCCTGGTGCTTGATGAAGCGGACCGCATGCTCGACATGGGGTTCCTTCCCGACATCCGCCGCATTCTGCGCCAACTTCCCCGCGAGCGCCAGACGATGATGTTTAGCGCGACGTTCCCCGACGAAATCGCGCGGCTAACCTCGGAGATGATGAACGAGCCCGAACGCATCAGCGTTGGGCTCATTGCGCGTCCCGTTGACAGTGTCCGGCAGCTCATGTATCCGGTCATGCCGGAGGACAAGGCGCGCCTGCTCCTGAAAATCCTCGAAGAACAGAACATCACGTCCGCCGTCATTTTTCTTCGCACAAAAGACCGCACCGAGCGTATCGGGACGATGCTGCACAAAAAGGGCTACAAGGCGGCGTGCATTCATGGCGACCGTTCCCAGCGGTTGCGCGAACAGGCGCTCGATGGGTTTCGTAAAGGCAGGTATTCCATCCTCGTCGCAACCGACGTTGCCGCGCGTGGTTTGGATATCGAAGGCATTACGCACGTCATCAATTATGACATTCCCCCGACGGCAGAGGATTACATTCACCGCATTGGCCGTACCGCTCGCGCGCAGGCCGAGGGCGACGCGATCACGTTCGTTAGCCCAGCCGAGCATACCGCGCTGGAAACGATCGAACGGGCCTTGGGCCGCAATCTCCCGCGCTCAGAATGGGACGGCGCGCCGCCGGTGCTTTCCCTGTACCAATCCAAAGAAGACGCGAAACCGAAACCTGGGCCGCGCCGGCCCGCGCGCAGGCTGCTTCGCCGCAGGTAACGGTGTGATTACGTCCCACGGCCGTCGTATACTCACGAGCCGTGCGGGCCAGGCATACGTCTGTGTAGCTTCTTTTTTTGTCCAGGGGCGCCGATCCGCAACGAGGACCTTCCATGAGTGTGGAACATCCGCGCGAAAAAATGACCGCCTGGCATTGGGCGTCGCTTGGAGCAATCCTGCTGCTTGCACTCGCCGTGCGCGTATTTCGCATTCAAACCGAATCGATCTGGTTCGACGAGGCCGTCACCTACATGTGGCTCGACAGCCCGAGCCTCATAGCGTTCTTTCGCGCGGAGGGCGTTTACGACCCTGTCATGGTGCCGGTGTACTACGCAATGGCCTATGGCTGGTTTCACCTTGGTTTCACGTCCATCGTTGGTGTGCGGTTGCTCTCCGTGCTCGCAAGTATGCTCGCGGTCGCGGGCGTGTACTACTGGGGCCGGCGCATGTTCAGCCACGTCGCGGGGCTCGCCGCGGCGGCCTGCATGGCATTCGCAAAACTACAGATTTACATGTCGCAGGAGATTCGCAACTACGCGGTCACGATGCTCGTGGCGTTGATTGCAATGTACATATTTCAGCGCGCCGTCCAGTCGGACCAGCGCAAATGGTGGATCGCGAACGTCGCGGTAAACATACTGCTCGCATACACCCATTTTTTCGCGCTGCTGCTCCTGCTCGCGCAAGGCGTCTACCTGTTGCTCACGCGCCCGAAAAGCGTGCTGTGGATTTGCGCGTGGACCGCCGCGCACGCGCCTTTTCTCGCGCTCATGCCGGTATGGATCAGCACCATTGTCACAAGCGAACTGGATGAAACGGGCTGGATTCCCTGGGCGCCGCTCAGCCGTGCGTTCGATGCGTACTACTACGTGTTCGCGGGCAGCCTGCAAGACGCCATGGACTTCGTCCGCGTGCTGCCGTTCGGAATACCCGTCCATCATCTGCTTGGCATGGGTATGCTCGTCGCCGGCGCCTGGTTTATTGCCTATAGCGTACGCCAATACCGCGAGAAAACCGATTCGCGTGAGGGGTATCAACCCAGCGCCGTTTTGATGTTGCTGGTCTGGTTGTTTGTGCCGCCCGCGGCGTTGTTCATTCTCGGCCGCATCATCCAGCCCTGTTTTATCGAACGGTACGTGCTCTACTCGGCTGTCGCGTTATATCTCATCGTTGGCGGTGCAATCGCCGCGATTCCCAGGCCAGCCTTGCAATATACCGCGCTCGGAGTGCTTCTGCTTATTTTCGCGGGAAACCTCGTGGATTCCGCGCGCCCACTCCGGCACGACTTCCGCTCGACGGGCACGGTTCTTCGCGCCGAATTCCGGGAAGGTGATCGTGTCTTCGCGTGTTTCGACAC
>Ga0163150_10003704_pt1 | contig 21210 bp, 20 predicted proteins | sample OliLakLV19P2IB_FD_148628 | JGI IMG/M metagenome (GOLD analysis project Ga0163150, IMG submission 148628) | Freshwater microbial mat bacterial communities from Lake Vanda, McMurdo Dry Valleys, Antarctica - Oligotrophic Lake LV.19.P2.IB | ecosystem: Environmental > Aquatic > Freshwater > Lake >...
CTCATGAATAAGGGGCTCCTAACTCTGTGCCAGCAGGAGCGGTAATACAGAGGCCCCAAGCATTACCCGGAATCACTGGGCGTAAAGGGTGTGTAGGTGGTCATATTAGTCGAGCGTTAAATCTCAGGGCTTAACCCTGAAATCGCGTTCGAAACGGTACGACTTGAGAGCGTAAGGGGTGAATGGAACTCATGGTGTAGGGGTGAAATCCGTTGATATCATGGGGAACACCGAAAGCGAAAGCAATTCACTGGTACGTTTCTGACACTGAAACACGAAAGCGTGGGTAGCGAACGGGATTAGATACCCCGGTAGTCCACGCCCTAAACGATGATAACTGGATTTGGGGAGTATCGACCCTCTCCGAGTCGAAGCTAACGCGTTAAGTTATCCGCCTGGGTAGTACGGTCGCAAGACTAAAACTCAAAGGAATAGACGGGGGCTTGCACAAGTGGTGGAGCGTGTGGCTTAATTCGTCGCTAAGCGAAGAACCTTACCAAGGTTAGAAATCCTACTGCACGCCTAGCGAAAGCTAGGAAGCCTTCGAGGGTGTAGGACAGGTGATGCATGGCTGTCGTCAGTTCGTGGTTTGAATCGTTCCCTTCAGTGGGGTAACGAACGCAACCCTCGTTGCCTGTTATATTTGTCAGGCGAGACTGCCCCCTCACGGGGGAGGAAGGTGAGGATGACGCCAAGTCAGCATGTCCCTCTGATGTCCTGGGCTGCACACGCGCTACAATGGCCGTTACAAAGGGGCGCAATGGGGTAACCCGGAGCAAATCCTAAAAAGCGGCCTCAGTTCGGATTGGGGTCTGCAACCCGACCCCATGAAGCTGGAATCGCTAGTAATCGTGGGTCAGCCACACCACGGTGAATACGTTCTCAAGCCTTGTACTCACAATAAACGCGCACAGCAGTGCGCATGTCTACGCGGTTAAAATCCGCGCCCCCGATTCGTCTCGGGGCGTAGCAGAAGAGCAGTCATAGATCCGCGAGGAGTATGGCGGAGGGCTCGGATGCAAAGAGCAGCCGTTCAACACAACAAAGCCAATCGACCTATCAGTGGGTGGTGAGGATAGGGAAGATTCAAGAAACGCTTTGAGCGGATGTTTGGAAGAGATATGCACATAACCTGTGGAGATCTGAAGCTGCAATCGCGGCAACGCGATAGAATGAATCTGACGCAGCGTCAGAAGTCAGCTGAGTCATAGTATTTGCAATATGCAAAAAAGGACTCACTCGATACAAAATCTAAATCCCGACTACGTTGTCGGGCTCGTAGATGGTGAAGGAAGCTTTACTATCTACGTGCGAAACCCAGACGTAGAGAAGAAGGTCGCACGAAGAGTAGTCGTAGAACCAAAATTCTACATTAAACTCATCGAACGCGATAAAGAGATTCTCTATGCCCTCAGGGATTTCTTCGGATGCGGAAGTATTTACTTCCAAAAAGATAATCGTCCGAACCATCAACACTGTTATCGATACGAAGTCTTTCGTTGGGAAGAACTTCAGTCGATAATAATTCCGTTCTTCAAGAAGCACTCGCTTCGATTCGCCTCAAAACGGCTTGATTTCGAGGTTTTTTGCACCATGATGAATCTCTTGAAAAAGGGGAAACATCGAACGGATAAGGGATTGAGAGAGCTGTTTAAGTTGAAACAGCGCATGCATTGAGCTCGCGCAGTGCGGGAAATCCGCTCGCTGCGTGGGAACATTAATTCTTAGATTCAAGAAGATACTCGCCCGTCAACTCAGGGAAGTTGGGAGTGCCCAAAGCTCATTCTTGTAATGATCTAAGGCAAACTCAATGACAAAGAGTAAGTCGTAACAAGGCACGGGTAGCGGAAGCTGCTCGTGGATTCATTCCAACATTGGACGCTGAACCATCTTAGGATGGGGAAGCTGATAGTCGATTGTGCGCTCTCTGAGCACACAAAGAGAATGGCGTTGATACTCATCAACTACGCCTGACATATCGGCAAAGACCGGTAGTTTGGACGAAACAAAAGAGTGTCCGACACACGCCACGAGCGTGTGACGGATCCGGCACACGGTAGCCCGTGTGTCTGGATGTATTCTGTTTCTTGTCTGTGTGTAAAATGTCCGCAAAACGCCGACTCCCATCGAGGAGCACGGTGCTTTTTGCGTTGGGACGAATACAGGTGTAGGGTTCTCTACAGTCCACCGATTACAGAAAAACGGACCAGGGAGGATCCAAAGGCGGCATTCAGTGCGGCATTTCGTGCGAGAGATGCGGACAGTTGCCCGCGTCGAGGTGAAAGTCGAGCAGGGGTATGCATCAACTTTTTGGCTGCTGCCGGCGCATTGCTCGCATTCGCCACATGCATCGCCGGCTTCGCGCTCTGGGCGGTCATTATTTGGCCCTTCGTACAGCAAGATAAGACAATGAGCAAGCGACGCTCATTCTGATTCGTAGACGATTAACTCGACGCCGGCACTCTCGCCGGCGTTCTTTTTTATGTGTACAACCTCTTTTGTGCTTCTGAGTCGCTCGCATATGCTGATACCAGGAAACTTCCTCCAACCGAAGGTGTCGCCATGGCGAAACCGAGCAATAAGCGCAAACCTGTGCTTTCTAACGAGAAGGAACTCGATGTCGCACCTGAGCATGATGCTCTGGCGATGGGTGGCATGTCGTCGCCAGTAGTTATTCTGATGAACTGCACGATGCGGTTTTATTTTGATCTCTGGAAGATGGCCCTGGACCCGATGTCGTATGTGCCGCAGTGGCCGCGGCTAGAAGCTGAAAACACGTAGGCATGTCTCGTCCGGGAAATTCTAAGAGCGCCGATATTTCATCGGCGCTCTTCGTACCTTCCCTCGAATCAAAAAAAGTATCTTTTCTATACGCTTCAACCTTGCCCATGACAAAGAAGATCCAGAAGCGACAGCTGCTCTTTTCGACTCGATCGTACAATCAGTACGAATCACAGAACCGGAGTTGTCACTATAGGGTCGGAAAAGACAGCTCAAATAGACCGTGCTACCGTTAAGTCTGGTTATTCGTGCGGACTGCCCTAGGGAGGAAGAATATGCGGATCATGTTCAACGATGGTTTGCGTATGCGTCCGATCACGCTTAGAAAATGGCTCAAATATAAGGGCATGAGCGTGTGGTTCTTATTCTTCTGTATCTGCGGCTTCATGGGACTCGTCGTCTTTGCCGCATGCGGCGTCACCAAACGTTGCATGAACTGGACAGCCGAGACCATGCACGGTTACGGTTGAATATGTATCGAAACGCCGGCACTCACGCCGGCGTTTGCTTTGGTCATATCAGTGCGCCAGGAAGGAATCGAACCTTCGACCTCTGTCTTATCAGGACAGCGTTCTACCACTGAACTACTAGCGCAAGTAAACGCGATAGTAGCAAAAATGATGTATTTGCGCCATCGGCTTTCACTTTTATATGAAGTCTGTCATCATACGCGGATGAATTACAAGGTCAGCGGAGGGAAGACCCTTTCAGGCACAGTACAGACGAACATTTCTAAAAATGCAGCGGTGGCACTCCTTGCCGCGTCGCTCCTCAATCGCGGCGAAACAGTCCTCAAAAGAATGCCCCGCATCGAGGAGGTAAAGCGACTCATTGAGGTCATGGAATCCATAGGCGTCAAAATCGTTTGGGATCCGAGCGGAGATATGCGTATTACCCCGCCGGAGAAAATAGATCTCTCGCGTATCAATATTGAGTCGGCGAAGCGTACTCGATCGATCGCCCTTTTCATCGCGCCCCTTGCACATCTACTCGGCAACTTCGAACTACCAGCCCCTGGCGGATGCAACCTGGGCAAACGATCTCTAGGCTCACATATCGATGCTCTTGAGAAGCTCGGAATATATGTAGTAGGAGACGAAAATGCGCACGTATACAAAGTCGAGACGCTCCAACTCAAGCCGGCGGAAATAATAATGTATGAAGCGTCTGATACTGGCGTGGAGAATGTGCTCATGGCTGCCGCGCGCATTCCGGGCATTACGACTATAAAATTCGCATCGGCGAATTACATGGTGCAGGATCTCTGCGTATTCCTGCGACATTGCGGAGTTAAGATCGATGGAATCGGTACGTCCACACTCGTCGTACACGGACTTTCAGAGATCAATGCTGAAGTGCACGGTCATCCCAGTGAAGATCCTATAGAATCGATGTTCTTTGTTTCGCTCGCTGCGACCACACGATCCGAGCTTACTATTGCACGCTGTCCGATAGATTTCCTTGAGCTTGAGCTCTATACGCTTTCTCACATGGGACTGATGTATTCACGCGGCGAAGCATATGCTTCGGGAAATGGTCACACGGTCCTGCGCGATATCACCATCCATCCATCCGAGCTCCATGCACCACCGGAAAAGATTGCTCCAAGACCGTATCCCGGCATCAATATCGATAACCTACCTTTTTTCGTACCAGTCGCTACACAAGCGGCGGGTGGGACTCTCATTCACGACTGGGTATACGACGGACGCGCGCAGTACTATCTCGAGATGAATCACCTTGGTGCTCAGGTGGAGCTTCTCGATCTGCATCGAGTAATGGTGACAGGTCCGACCAAGCTCACTCCCGCAAATATTCAGGCCCCACCGGCTCTGCGTCCCGCAACACTTGTCCTTATCGGCATGCTCGCTGCGGAGGGCGATTCGACACTCTACGAGGTCTACCCGATTAATCGAGGATACGAGAATCTCCACGAGCGGCTTAAAAAAATTGGCGCAGCGATAGAAGCTGTCGAATAAAACCCTAATATAGGATTCCTTTTTTTGTTAATGCACGAAGGTAGAAAATCCCTACGACTCCAAGAAGCCAACCTATTACACTTGGCAGCATTTCAGCCAAAGAAAGATAAGTCACGTTTATAAGAATCGAGATTGTAAGCATGGCGAGAAGGAAGTAAGTTGACGACCGTCTCAGCGCGAGCGATGAGATGGCGGTTCCTAAAGCCGTCAGACATAAAAATAAACTCATGACGCCGAAAATTCCGAAAATCCAGCTGGAGTCATCGAAAAGTGCCGTTGTAAGCGAGAATAGTACATGGGCAAACAGAAAGAGGGTCCAGACAGATATAATCCATATTCCCATTGGCCGCTTTTCCACTACTTAACTATAATCGATATTTCTCGTAACAAGCCGAGTTTAGGTACAATTACCCCAGTAGTTGTTCAACACCTGTGTTGCACAACATGCCGCACCTCTCTAGATCTCCAAAAATATGTCGCCGAGTTCTTCCACGCGCATCTTTGCACTACTTTCGCGGGTAAATTTTGCGTACGCTGTCTTGTTATTGAATTGTTCTAGGATGATGTCTGGCATGAGAATCTTTTTCCACCGATTGTGGTCGACAAAGTCTTGGTAGCTGGAGTACGGATACATGGCGTAGGTTCCTTTCCATGCGCGCAGTTCTCTCGGATTACGATGAATGTATGTGGAGAGGTACAGCAGTTGGTCGTTATGTTCTACATGTACTGCGCGATATGGACCCTGAAAAAGGTGTCCGGAGGTCTCGTACTTCGTATTGTAATATTTCGTATACGCATTCAAGACTCGTTGCATGTAGCGGGGGATGCCGTGTTCCTCAACTTCTTTGACGACGAGGTGAAAGTGATTTGGCATAAGGCAAAAGGCAACTAATTCTATATATCGGGTTTTGCACAGCTCTGTCAGCACAGTCTTGTCAATGTTAAACACCGAGTGTTGCACAAACTGCTCCACATGTCTGGAAATATTTGCAAAATTCACGGGAGACTGGAGAAACAATATTAGGAACAGAAAGCGCATATAATCCCTTTTGTCGTGGAAGACTAGGCTCTTATGTGCGCCGCGGTTGCATAGGTGGTAGTGCTCATCGACACTGATTGCAATGGAACGCATATACGAATATTAGCGACCTCGTGCAAATGTGCAACACTCAGTGTTGAACAACCTGTCGTGTAAGCGTCAGCACGACAACTTTCGTAAGCGGCTTAAAAAAATCGGCGCAGCGAATAGAGGCTGTCGAATAACCCACCGTGTGCGTATCGGTATTAGCCCGATCTCTTCCCAAGCTTTTCTGGATGCGAACCGGTGAGCACGAGGGTGTGTCTCGGGTCTTGCACGACGTACCGTCTCAGTTCGTCGATATTATGGATGATGGTTATTTCCGTCATCGAGGGCATGCGCTCCAATGCTTCACGGACGGCGCGTCGCAGATAAATAAGCGATACTCGGATGCCTCGCTTCGCCAGTTTTTCGAAATGCTCTTCTAGAAGTTCGAGTGCCGTAATGTCCACAAAATGTATGCTCGATGCATCAATGACAAGCGCGTATGCCGGGCGTTTCTCCCGCACTTCGTGTTCCTGTATCACCTCTTCAACTTCGCGCATGAGGCGAGCGGTATTCATATAGTAGAGCGACATGCTGATTCGAGTGACGCACACGCCGGGGAATGTCTCCATCCGATCTTCTCCGGAGAGACTCCGGAGTACATTCCATTCTTTGTCTACGCCCATTTCCTGCGCGCGCGTACCCCAGGCAATCTGGCGAATCAAGAACATGAGGGCGATCACGATACCTATGAATATTGCATCATCAGGTCGCAGCAAAAAGGTCAGTCCGAATGTGAGGAATGCGACATACCCGTCCGCGCGGGATATGCGAAGCATTTCTCGTAAGCGGCCCACATCAATAAGCGGAAGTGCCGCAAGGACGACGATAGATGCAAGTGCGGCCTTCGGTAGATAGAAAAAAAGCGGTGTCAGAAAAAGCAGCGCGAAGACCGTGATAACGCCGGCCACGAGCCCCGATATGCCGGTACGAGCGCCGGCATCAGAATTGATGGCGGTGCGCGTGAGCGAGCCGGAAATAGGATAGCCACGGAAAAGCCCACCCACGATATTTGCCAGACCTTGTCCGACGAGCTCCTGATTGGTATCGAGTTGTTCGCGCGACTTTGCGGCGACAATCTTTGCTGTCGCATGGGCAGTCACGAATCCCACGAGCGCGATGATCGCAGCTTTTGGAAGGAGAGAGAGTAGGAGGACAAAGGATAGCGGTGGCAGAGCAAAAGAAGGCAAGCTCGCAGGAATCTCTCCCACGAGAGCAACGCCGCGGTCGCCGAGAGAAAGTGCGAATCCCGCCAGTATCCCCAGCGAAAGGACGACCAGTGCACCGGGAAAGATGCGGGATATCTTTCGGGAAGTCACAAGGATCACGAAGGCTATTGTTGCAATGAGTAGTGTCAGGAGTGAGAGCCCAGGGACGCCGAGAAATATGGATACGATATTTTGCAGTGCGAGTTCGCGTTGTACGAAGTCGATACCGAGTATGGCCGGTACTTGCGTAAGCACGATTATAAGAGCGGCTGCTGCCGAGAAACCAGCGATGACGGACTGTGGGACGAGATGCATTACGAAGCCAAGACGAAAGAGTCCCATGAGCAGATAGATGATGCCGACAAGTAAAGCAAGAAGTGCCGCAAGCCCTATGAATTCAGCAGAGCCGGGTTCGGCAAAAGGGGCGAGTGAGGTAAGTGTGAGAAGACTTACGAGCGCTACCGGACCTGTAGAAAGCTGCCGAGAGCTACCCCACATCGACGCGATAAAACCGGGAAGTGCTGCATAGAGTCCGTATGCCGCCGGGAGACCGGCGAGTGCCGCGAATGCCATTCCTTGTGGAATTTGGATGACGGCGACAGTGATTCCGGCCAGAATGTCGGAGCGGAATTCTGCGACTGAGTATGAATTGCCAGGTCGGAATATGCTCGGCACGAAGGCCAGAATCATCGATCGGATAGTCGTTCTCACGAGTGACACCATGTCCCTGATGATACACGCACGAGAGCGCAGCGGATTATGTGGTTCAGTGCGCAACGACCCGGACTTTCTTCGCTGCGGTCTGTGCTTTTTTGCGCGCTTCCTTGACGGTCTTGCCGAGTGCGAGAGCGACGGCCATACGGCGATGTCCGGGAGACATTGGCTTGCCGAAGATGCGTATCCACGTGTTTGGCTGTTTGAGCGCCTCCGCTACGCCTGTATAGGCGGGAGTATTCGTCGGTATCTCTGCGAGTATGGGCACGCTCGCGCCAGGCTGGCAGGTGATCTCAGGAATGGGGAGGCCGAAGATGGCGCGCACATGCAGCTCCATCTCGCTCATGTTTTGGGACGCCATCGTGACCATGCCCGTGTCGTGCGGGCGAGGAGAAAGCTCTGAGAACCACACCATATCGCCTTTGACGAACAGCTCGACGCCGAAGATGCCGCGGCCCGTCTTTCCGCAAAGCTCCTTCACTACTTTGCCTGCGATGTCGCGCGCTTTTTTCAGCGCCGTCTTGCTCATGACTTGCGGCTGCCAGCTTTCGCGGTAGTCACCGTCTATCTGTATGTGGCCGATGGGTTCGCAGAATGAGATGCCGTCTTTGTGGGCAATGGTGAGGAGGGTAATTTCGTAATCAAATTTTATCGCGCCTTCGACTATCACCATTCCGGTATTTGCGCGCGTGCCTTCCATCGCAAATTTCCACGATTTCTTGATATCAGCCGGTTTTCGCGCCACGCTCTGCCCGTGACCGGAAGACGACATCGTGGGTTTGATGAAGCAGGGGAACCCCACTGCGTCAGCGCCCGCCTGGAGCTCCTCAAGTGACGATGCAAAACGATACGGAGATGTGGGCAATCGCAATTTCTCTGCTGCAAGCTCGCGGATGCCGCGGCGATCCATAGTGAGTCGAGCAGCGCGCGCCGTAGGTATCACCGTCCAGCCCTCTTTTTCGAGCTTGAGAAGCGTTTCAGTCGCGATCGCTTCTATTTCAGGCACGATAAAGTCGGGCTTTTCTTTTTCGATGACTTTGCGCAGCTCTCTACCGTCGCGCATGTTGAACACGTGGCTCTTGTGTGCCACTTGCATAGCAGGGGCACCTTCGTAGCGATCACACGCTATCGTTTCAATACCCAGGCGTTGCGCCTCAATAATGACCTCTTTGCCCAGTTCACCGGAGCCAAGCATAAGCAGCTTCTGGCCATTCTTGCCTGGAGTGCCGAATTTCATGAGCGAATGATAACTCACGATGCGAACTCACACTTCTTGTTAATTGGTATACGCTATACACCTCAGACATGTTAGACCTGCGATTATGAAAAGTGGCCCCAAGCCGAAAGGGAAAGTTCGAGTCGCGTGGTCCCCCGAATTCGCATACGCTATAGGACTTTTGACGGCTGACGGATGTCTCTCTAAAGACGGACGGCATATCGACCTGACCTCCAAGGACAAAGCACAAGTGCTGTTGTATAGGAAATGTTTAGGCATAGCGACTAAGGTAAGTACAAAGCGTTCGGGTGCTGGAAATTTGGCATATTGTATACAGTTTAGCGACGTCCTCTTTTATAGATTTCTTCAAAGCATTGGATTGTCACCTGCAAAGTCGAAAACTATCGCATTCATTGCCGTACCCGACGAGTATTTCCTCGACTTCGTAAGAGGATATTTTGATGGGGATGGGTCGAGCTTTTCCTATTACGACTCTGTTTTCAAAATGAGTTTTCGGTTTTACATATCCTTTACTTCCGCGAGCCCGTTGTTCGTTGATTGGCTTAGGGGTCAGCTGCGCCGTGTGCTCGGTGTCAAAGGGCATATCGGTCGCAATCGAAATAACACGTACCAACAGTTAAAGTACTCGAAAAAAGAGGCAGTTATTATGAGCAGGAGAATGTACTATTCTGAAGCGGTTCCGTGCCTTCGAAGAAAGAGGTTGAAGATTATGCAATCTTTGAGCATAATCGCTTGACGCCGCGGTGGTGAAATTGGTAGACATGCACGTTTCAGAGACGTGTGGGGCAACCCATGGGAGTTCGAGTCTCCCCCGCGGCACATGTATACAAGGCTTCGCGCCGGTGTTTATGAGCTGCTTATTTTCGGTCTCAAAGAGGCGCAGGCCTGCATCTTTGCCGGTTCATTCTTCTTCCTTCTTTTCATCTCAAAATACCTGCCGCTCTACGGCTTTGCGCGCTACGATTTTCTTTTCATCGCAGCGATACTTCTGCAAGTCATTCTCTACCTCACGAAAGTCGAGACGTGGGATGAGGTGAAGACCATTTTCCTCTTCCACGTCATCGGACTCGTGCTCGAGACGTTCAAAACGAGCGTGGGCTCGTGGTCCTATCCGGAAGACGCGTTCTTCAAGATGGGAGACGTGCCGCTTTTCTCAGGATTTATGTACGCGGCTGTGGGCAGCTACATCGCGCAAGCGTGGCGCATACTCAAGCTCGAGCTTAGGGAGCCACCGAATTATGCAGCGACGCTCCTGCTGTGTGCCCTCATCTACCTCAACTTCTTCACGAATCACTTCATTCCTGACATGCGACTTCTCCTTATTCCTGCAGTGTTTCTGCTTTTTGCCCGCACAAGCGTGACCTTTTTGGTCACGGAAAAGCGTCGCTCCATGCCGCTCGCCCTCGCATTCTGTCTCATAGCCTTCTTTATCTGGGTTGCTGAGAATATTTCCACTTTTCTGGGTGCGTGGCAGTATCCGCACCAGGTGCATATCTGGAATGTCGTATCGACCAACAAGATAACTTCCTGGTTTCTCCTCGTCATTATCTCTTTCATAATCATCTCGTATCTCAAGCAGTACAAAGAGGCACGCGTTGCCGGAGACTGAATAAGTGGTATCGTCTGCCAGTAATGGAACTTTATGGCGCCGCGGCAAGACTAGTATGAAAGTCGATGCTATCAAAACTGATGTTTTCACCGAGGGTGAAGATCTTCACGATTTCATAGCGGCTTACCTGCCCACAATCAAGGAGAAGACCGTACTTGCGGTGACTTCAAAGATCGTAGCGCTTTCAGAAGGGCGAGTGGAAAGGCCAAAAAACGCTGCAGAGAGAGGCGCCATTATTCAGAGGGAATGCGATTGGATGGTCGCGACCAAGCATGTGATCCTCACCATGAAAGACGGTATTCCTATGGCTAATGCCGGTACCGATGAATCCAATGCGGGGGGAAAGCTCATACTTTTACCGAAGGATAGTTTCGCATCGGCGGACAAGCTCAGGAAAAAATTGCTGGCGCATTACAACATCAAGAAACTTGGCATCCTCATTACTGATAGCCGAGTCATGCCGCTCAGAGCAGGTGTCGTTGGTGTGGCTCTCGGTTATGCCGGCTTTTGCGGCGTGAGAGATTATCGCGGGAAAGGTGACATGTTTGGAAGGCCCCTAAAATATACGCAGACTGATATTGGAGACGGACTTGCGACTGCAGCCGTTCTCGTCGCAGGGGAGGGTGATGAACAGCAGCCGCTCGTCATTATCGAGGACGCGCCCGTGAAATTTACCGAAAAAGTAAATCGTGACGAGCTTATGATCGATCTCGAAGAGGATATGTATCGACCTCTCCTCGGCCGGATAGCAGGAGATGAAGACTAGCGTCTGTCTTTGCGGAAGATGAACGAATACGTCGTGGCGGTCAAAGCGATGAGGGCAAGAATGCCCAGGAGGATGAGGAGCCAGGTCCAATCAAACGCGGTTGTATCGACGGATCCCGCAGCAGCAAATTGATCTATGGACGCGGGTTCTACGGGTGCAGGTGCCGTTGATGTGGCCTCGGCTTCATCGACCACAGATTCGCGGACGTTCCTCGGCGTATTTTGACGCGCGGGTGTTATCGGATTCTGCGCGGCAAAGGTCTGAGTATTCGGAGAAAGTTCGAATGCCGGTGCGCTCGCGATGACCTCTGGCGTCGTGGATGCGGGGGAAGGCGCTGGTGTCGGCAAAACCGGCACAGTGCGGGGGAAACTCGAAAGAAGTGAATCCCAGGTCTTACCGAGCACGCCTACAATCGCGTATTCCGTCGCCCACGCGCGATTCATCGTACTCGCGCTTGAGGACTCAGCACCTCCATCCGCTTGCTGCAATCCCGCAAGATAATCCTCGGGAGTGGCCATGCCAGGTATCCAACTACCTGGGGACTGTCCCAGTGCAGAGATAGCTTGCATCGTCCAGCTCGTAGAGAAGCTATTGCTGAATCCGCCGTTGGCTTCTTGCTTGCTGCGAAGCAAGCCTTCCGCGCGGACGATAGCTCCTGATGCACCCGGTAATGCGCGGACCAAAGAAAGCGCCTGCACGGCTGCAGCAGTAAGATCGGTGCTGTTTTCCCAGGAACCATTCGCCGCTTGCTTAGAAACGATGAACGCGGTGACTTTCTGGATGATCGGATCGCCAGCTCCATAGCCTGTGTGTGTGAGAGGGAAGAGTGCGAAGATGTCATCATTGACCAACGAGGCGTCGCCGATCTGTGTGCCGTCAAATGATGCAACGATGGGATTAATATAATCTTTCCCTGCGACCGAATACGGATTGATGCCGAGCGCGAGGAGTGCCATCGCGTGCCTCTCGTAATCTGCGATGTTCGACATTGTTGGCGTGGCCGATGTGAGATACTCCTTCAGTCTAGATTTTGCGATACCCGGATCGGCTGCACTAAACGTGAGCGCTGCCCAGTCGGATAAGAGCGGCGTCTCAAAGGATCCGTCCGGATTTTGAACAGTAGAAAGATACGTGAGTGCTCGCGGAACGCTAAACGAGCGCTGTGATGAGCCTCCAGAGGATGTTTGCGCGAGGACCGTGAGCGGGATGGTCGGAAAATAAAAATCTTCAGAAATACCTGCGCCGTAGGTGCCCGGTGTCGATATGCTGAGTGTTGCGTTACCTGCCGAGTCGACGAGGGCACTCGATATGACGGTCGGGGAGAAAGAATCTCCCTGTACGACACCCACATGGTATCCGACAGCGGGAGTCCAAGAGTCAGAAGCGGCGACGTAACTCTCCGCCGTGAGCACGAAAGGGGAGTTCGTCGTAAAGGTACTTACGTTCGAAGAGATGCGACGTGCGTTTCCAAAATACACATATACGACATCGCCATTCGATAGAGTTACGGAGTCCATGCCGCTGCCCGGTGTCACGCCATTCACGGCGAATTGCCAATTCGAGCAAAAGGTACTGATGCAATTTACATAGAAGGAACCGAATGAACTGAAATACTGCAGATCCGTAATATCAAAAGCGGTCTGTGCTGCATCCGCTGCTGCAAGAACGCCCGTGACACTATTTGCAGGCACTGAATGAGAGTCGCCGCCGGCAGTGGGGGTAAGCGCTACTGTTCCCCCCGGAAGGTCAACGGTCCCGCTCCACAGGATCGTGGCACCACTGCGCACCGTGAGGGTCGCTTGAGAAACTGCGGCGCTCACAGTGATGGTCACGGTGCCTTCGTCTTCTTCAGAACCCGAAACACCCTTGTACGTAAATGTGTCTATACCGGTGAAGCTTCCGCCGGACGTATATTGCACGCTGTTGCCCGAGATACTTCCGAGTGTGCCATTGGCCGGTCCCGTGACGATGGAATAAGTGATCTCGCTGCTATCGCTCGCAGAAGCATCGAGGGTAATTGTCGCTGCGATTCCTTGAGTTGCTACGGCGTTTACATCGCTTGTGGTGACGGTTATTCCTGGATCGGGCGGAGGAGGACAAGGGATAAAATCCGGAGGACTATTGCAAGGGTCCGGTATTCCTTCAGCGCCTGCGGCTGTGGGAACGATAAGCGCAATGCCGAGGAAAATGCTGAATAGGATTCGTCTGGATACCGTCATACGAATTGTGGAGCTAGGGAACATAATAATAGCCTAATTTTCATATTTCCACTCGATGGAATCGCCTCGAGAGATGCGTGTCTGCGAAGCACCCGTGGAGGATTCTTTATCGTTCACATACAACATCCAGTTGTATCCGTCGGCGGCTTTCTTTCCATTTACGGACTCCACAAAGAAACCGAGACCGGGATGCTCCTTTCCTGAAAACGAAAGATCGCCGGTAGCCCGTAGCGACTGCATGCTATCCAAAAGTATCCCTGCTTCGGCGATACGATACTGATCCTCATCGACGATGAGTGTTGCGAATGCCGCAGGTAGTGGCGATTGCTTGGGTACCGGCGATACATCTGCGCCTGTCGTAGTGGCCACATTGAGTGCTGCGCTTTGTCCAGCATCCTGTACCCGCATCGGGGCGGCGGGAACTTCGGAAGATCGCACATGCACAAGCACACCGACAATGGCTGCGACGAGAAATCCAACGATCAATAGTAATCTTGTGTTCATAGTGTTCATGGAAAGAAATTGAAATGAAAAAACTCTGCCCGAAGCAGAGATTAGAAAGCATTCGCAGACAAAGGCGAATGGTCTCCTGCTCGGGAATATTGGTTTCTGATGACCGGACTCATTCCCCGAAGGGACATTACCGTTGCGGCACAGTAGAGGGATCTCACCTCACTTCCAATTCTCTCCAGCGAGAGACCCGAGTTTTCTTACTCGGCAGACAACCGTATCGACGATTATATGCTTCAAATAAATATCCGCAAGTGCACAGCCGATTACGAAAGAGAACGCAATAAGTACAAGTGGTATAGTGGCTTGAATGAACGATTATACGGACGTCTTCGCTGGCAAAAAGATCACGGTCATGGGTCTTGGACTCCTCGGCCGCGGTGTCGGTGATGTGGAGTTCCTCGTGAAGTGTGGCGCCCACGTCACCGTGACCGACAAGAAAACAGAAGAGGAGCTCGGGGAGTCCGTAGCGCGGCTCAAACACCTTTCGGGAATAGAGTTTCATCTCGGAGGACACCGAGAGGAAGATTTTACCGGCGCAGACCTCGTCATCAAAGCTGCCGGCGTGCGGCTCGACTCACCCGAGATCGCAGCCGCAAAAAAAGCCGGAGTGCAGGTAGCGATGTCCACGGCGCTTTTTGCCAAATATGCATCGGAAAAAGGCGTCAGGATAGTAGGTGTTACCGGCACGCGAGGGAAGTCCACCGTATCGCACCTCATATACCATGTCCTCAAGAGCGCAGGAAAGCGGGCGCACCTCGGAGGCAATGTCCGGGGGGTTTCGACGCTCGCGATGCTGCCGGAAGTTCTTGCAGGGGATGTCGCGGTCCTCGAGCTCGATTCATGGCAGCTGCAGGGATTCGGCGAGCTTGTGTTTAGCCCACATGTCGCAGTCTTCACGAATTTGATGCCCGATCATCAGAATTATTATCGGGACATGGATGAATACTTTACTGACAAAGCGAACATCTTCCGTAATCAAAATATGGGAGACACGCTCATTATCGGGGAAAGTATTGCTGAGAGAGTTTCCAAATCCCATCCACCCGTAGAGCCGATCGTCCCAGGAGAACTCGCGAAAGATTGGCAATTGAAGGTGCCGGGAGTTCATAACAGGCACAATGCCTCTCTTGCGGCTTCCGCACTTCTCGCTCTCGGCTTGACGGCCGACGCGATACGGGAAGGCATCGCCTCATTCGATGGCGTTGAAGGTCGCCTGCAGCTCGTGAGTATGAAAAATGCGACACCCGTCTATAACGATAACAATGCAACGACTCCGGAGGCAACGATCGCGGCATTGCGCGCACTCAGTAAAGGAAAGAGAAATATTGTTCTCGTTGCCGGTGGAGCTGACAAAGGGCTCGCACTCGACGAGTTTGTCGCGGAGATCCGTCGCTGCTGTAAATCTGTGTATCTTCTTGCCGGTACGGGAACCGATCTTCTGAAAGGACAGCTGGGCGATGCGATCGTATTCCATTCGCTCGAAACGGCCGTCGATTCTGCATTCGATGCTGCGGAGCCCGGCGATACAATACTTTTCAGTCCCGCCTTTGCATCCTTCGGAATGTTCAAAAATGAGTACGAACGCAACGATCAATTCCTGGCGCTCCTCAAGAGGCGCGGGCTATGAGTGCGCGGGCAGGCGATTGAGAAGTGCTTCAAGTCCCTGTTGCATGGGCTTGGACATTTCTGAATCTTTTTCCAAGGCCTTGATGGTCTGGAGAAGCACGTCGTCTATTCTGCGTTCGTTGTCGAAGAGAAAGGACGGGAATTCTTGGAATTGCTCAAAATATGCCTTGAACGAGCGGACGCGTATTTCGAGGTTGGGGCTTGTAGCCTCGGCCTTTAGCTTTTCGAAGTTGAATTTCGGCTGCTTCGGGATGGTCATGCAGTGATTGTAGCTTCTTCCGCTCCGGAGGGAAAGGTTGTAGATGTTCTGGAGTAAGAGATAATCATGCAGTATGGAAATTCCGAAAGCAGTACACATGGTCGGGGTAGGTGGTATCGGCATGTCGGCGCTTGCGCAGCTCTTACTTGATCGCGGCCACGCGGTCACGGGCTCAGACAGAGAAGAGTCTCCCGTAACAGCACTTTTGGCGCGAAAAGGTATTGTCGTCGCTATCGGTCACGATCAGTGCTCAATACCCGCGGATGCGGCGCTTCTCATTTATAGCGATGCCGTGCCGTCAACCAATAGCGAAAGAGTGCGTGCAAAGGAAATGTCTATCCCAGAAGCATCATATTTTGAAGCGCTCGGGGAGATATCTAAAAAATCGCGGACCATTGCGGTAGCCGGTACACATGGAAAGACTACGACTACGGGCATGCTGGCGAAGATCCTCCATGCGACGGATAAAAATCCTACAGCGATCATTGGTTCTATCGTGCGGGATTTCGAGTCCAATTTTCTCCCTGGAAAAGAGGAGCTCTTGGTCGTAGAGGCATGCGAGTATCGTGACCACCTCTTGAAGCTTACTCCGGAAATACTCGTGATAACCAATATTGAACTCGATCACACGGACTATTTCCCTGATCTCGCGGCTCTTCAGGCTACCTTTCGCGCGGCAGCAGAAAAAGTGCCGGTGCACGGCGTCATTGTCACGAATCCGTATGATCCCGTGATCGCGGGAGTGCTCGGCAATGCGAAGGCACCCATCATCGATTACACCACTCAGACCGTGCCCGAGCTCTCTCAGATCGGGGAGTTCAATAGAGAGAACGCGCGCGCTGCAAAGGCTGCAGCGCGGGCAGCCTTCCCTCATCTTCAGGAGGAATTCGTCGACCGTGCCCTCATCGATTTCAAAGGTGCGTGGCGCCGCTTTGAATATAAAGGAGAGACCGCACTCGGTGCGCTCGTTTTTGACGATTATGCGCACCATCCCACCGCGATAGAGAAGACCATCGAGGCAGCACGCGAGAGATTCCCCGAAAAGCGCGTCGTCGTCGCGTTCCATCCTCACACCTACAGCCGCACACGCTCGTTACTCAACGAATTCGCGCTCGCACTGGCGAAAGCAGATTACGCCATCGTGGCTCCGATCTATGCAGCGCGCGAGGAAGTAGATCCTGCAATTTCTCATTCTGTCCTGGCAGAAAGATCGATGATGAACGGGGGAGATGTCGATGCGATGGATTCGTTTGATGAGATACGAGGAGCACTCCTCAAGGAAGGAGAGGGGACTCTTATCATCACCATGGGAGCAGGTGATATCTATAAAGTGGCCGAACAGATAGCCGAGTAGAACTTGCATACTCATAAATATGTGCTATAATACTAATATGACAGCCATTGGGCTGTTCCACAGTAGGAGTTCTTAATGGCGAAGGCAACGCGAAAAGCCTCCGGTAAAGTCATTCACCGTTTCCGGGGCATCGACCGTTCTGGTTCCAGGATGGTATACAAGCTAGAGAGTTCTCTCGCGCTTGCGCAGCGTCAGCTCAAGCAGTGCGCCGAAGACCACCAGGAGTCGCGCATCCAGAGCGTGTACAACCAGTTGACGCCCCGTAATCGGCGGAAACTGGCCGAGTATGGTGATCTGCTCTTGGGCGTTCCCAAGAAAAAGTGATCCTCATGGAAGCCGCGGCGCACCTTGCGCCGCGGCTTCTCTCTTTTTGGTATCGGTGATAGCGTCTTCCCTATATGAACGAATCTGCCACGGAGCACGATCCTCCCGCTACGGGGAAGCTTTCCATAGTCGCTACTCCTATCGGGAATCTTGGCGACCTCTCCTTCCGAGCTCTTTGGAATCTGAGAGAATGCTCGGTTATATATGCAGAAGACACGAGGGTCATCTCGAAGCTTCTCTCGCACTACGGACTCCACAAATCGCTGCAGCGACTCGACGCAGCAACGGAAATAAAGAAGGCAAAAGAAATTTGTGAGCGCATCGAACGGGGCGAGCACGTCGTCTATGTATCCGATGCGGGAACTCCCGGTATTTCCGATCCAGGCTCGAGGCTCGTAGCGTATGTGCGCGAACATGCACCGCATGTTTGTATCGATGCGATCCCTGGTCCGTCTGCGCTCACGGCAGCGCTTTCTATCGCAGGCATCGATGCTACGACGTTCACTTTCTTAGGCTTCGCGCCGCACAAGAAAGGTCGGCAGACCTTTGCCAAGCAGGTGGCGAAAAGCGAGATCCTCGTTGTTCTCTATGAATCACCGCATCGCATCCAAAAGTTGCTCTCGGAGCTTGCGTCGGTCGGTATCAAGAGGGTTTCCATCGGCCGCGAGCTGACCAAGCTTCATGAGGAGATGATTTCGGGCACACCTGAGGAGGTCTCTCTGAGTCTCAAAAAAAGGAAGGCAGAGCGGGGAGAATTCGTTGTCATCGTCCCTCGTGGATAGAAGAAAAGTTGTTCACATTTGGGCACCAGCTATTTCATTTGCGTCTACGCGCTATACTGACCGCATGACGATCGATACGCTCATCATGCTTTCAGGCGCATTCGTCGCTTCTCTCCCTTTTCTCGGACTACCCAATTCCTGGGACGCGGCTCTCTTTTTCATAGCTGGCTTATTCGTCGTTGCGCTCGGTATCGTTATTCGCCGCCGTGGCAAAAACCTTGATCTGAGAGGTCCCGTGAGTCGCGATCCACAATTCATCGAGAATATTCCTCGCGCTGGTGAATGAGCATGTCCAGTCGTAAAGCGCATAATGGAAGAAAAATAGGACTCCTACTCGGACTCCTTTTCGTTGCTATCGTGCTTCTCATCGGGTGGACCTCTGTCTATTCCGCCCCGTCTGCCGTGTTCTCTCGGCACGCTACATCCACCGCGCCAACAAGTACGCGCCCAGAACCGGAGAAACCGAAGGCTGCGCACATAGCTACACCGAGCGCGGTAAAAGCTGTGTACATGTCGCAATGCGCTGCGGGCACACCGTCTTTCCGCAAATACTTGACCGAACTTCTCGACACGACAGAGCTCAATGCGCTCATTATAGATATTCGCGACTACACGGGCAAAATTTCGTTCCCTACGGAGCATCCGATGCTCAAAGAGTATGTATCCGACGAGTGCGGAGCCAACGACATGCGTGCGTTCCTACAGGAGCTGCATGACAAGAATATTTACGTCATAGGACGTATCACCGTATTTCAGAATCCTGCGTACACCAAAGCGCATCCAGAGCAGGCAGTGCAAAGGGCGGGGGGAGGCGTATGGAAGGACAACAAAGGACTCGCGTTCGTCGATGTGGGAGCCAAGGATTATTGGGAGACTGTCGTCGCACTCGCCAAGGAATCCTATGAGATCGGCTTCGATGAACTCAATTTCGACTATATTCGTTTCCCCTCTGACGGTCCGATGAAAGAGGCGGTCTACACATGGAGCCAAGGCAAACCGAAGCCAGTGGCGCTCGAAGAATTTTTCAAGTATCTGCATGCGAATGTAAAACCGACGGGTGCAGTCATGTCTGCCGACCTCTTTGGCATGACGACGACGAATACCGACGATCTCAACATTGGTCAGGTGCACGAAAGGGCACTTCCCTATTTCGACTATATAGCGCCTATGGTGTATCCATCACACTATCCAAAAGGTTTTCATGGCTATAACGATGTAAACGCGAATTCGTACAATATTGTCCATTTCTCCATGAGCGAGGCTGTCCGTCGCACCATGGCCACGACTACCACGGTGGACTCATTCACGCATACGCGTATCGGCACTTCGACGCCGGCGCTGTATACAAAGCCCGCGTACCCAGCCAGCAAGATGCGGCCCTGGCTGCAAGACTTTGATTATCCGGTGGAGTACACGCCCGCGATGGTTGCCGCACAGATCAAAGCGAACGAGGATGCCGGACTTAATTCGTATATGTTCTGGGACCCGTCCAATAAATACAGCAGCCTCAAACAAGTCGTGTCGGCCGAATAGAAAGTGCACGTACTAAAGCGCTTTATTGGTATACTTGGGCAGTATGTCGGATCATCACGATCACGAGGCTTCCGCGCATAAACCTCACCCGGACCAACACGACGATGAGCGTCGCATCACGTATTTCGCGATGACGCACACGCGCGGGAAAAAAGAGATGTTCGGTATCCGTGCCGTCGACCGTGGAAAGCACGTCTATGTCATCGGCAAGACCGGTATGGGCAAATCGACGATGCTCGAGAATATGGCCATTCAGGATATCCAGAACGGGGAGGGTATCGCTTTTATCGATCCTCACGGCTCCACGGCTGAGAAGCTTCTCGATTTTATCCCTCAGGACAGGATAAAAGATGTCGTCTATTTCGCACCTTTCGATACGGATCACCCGATAGGCTTCAACGTGATGGAAGATGTGGGCTATGACAAACGTCACCTGGTGGTATCTGGTCTTATGGGAGCGCTGAAGCGCATCTGGGTGGACGCATGGAGTGCACGTATGGAGTACATACTTCAGAATACACTTCTCGCGCTCCTCGAGTATCCGGATTCGACTCTGCTCGATGTGAACCGCATGCTCACCAACAAGACCTTCCGCGAAGCAGTCATCGCGAAAATAACCGACCCCATCGTGAGGGGCTTTTGGGTAGACGAATTCGCCGCTTTCACAGATACCTATACCCGTGAGGCTACGCCTGCTATTCAGAACAAGATAGGACAGTTCACCGCGAATCCGCTGATTCGCAATATCGTGGGCCAGGCAAAATCATCCTTCGATCTTCGCAAGATGATGGATGAAAAGAAGATATTCATCGTGAATCTTTCGAAAGGCAGAATGGGAGAGACGAATGCGAGCCTCTTAGGTTCGATGCTTACGGTCAAGATATACCTTGCCGCTATGTCGCGCGCCGACGAGCCAGCCGCGCGCATGGCCAAATTGCCACGTTGCTACTTTTATGTCGACGAATTCCAATCGATGATGAATGAAGCATTCGCAGATATTCTTTCGGAGTCGCGCAAATACAAGCTCGCGCTCACGCTCGCCAACCAGTACATAGAACAAATGGAAGAAGAGGTGCGTGATGCCGTCTTCGGCAACGTAGGCACACTCATCGTGTTCCGGGTTGGGCCATTCGATGCGGAAGTGCTCGAGACGGTCTTTGATCCTACCTTTACGCCCGAGGAT
>Ga0163150_10003705_pt1 | contig 21209 bp, 19 predicted proteins | sample OliLakLV19P2IB_FD_148628 | JGI IMG/M metagenome (GOLD analysis project Ga0163150, IMG submission 148628) | Freshwater microbial mat bacterial communities from Lake Vanda, McMurdo Dry Valleys, Antarctica - Oligotrophic Lake LV.19.P2.IB | ecosystem: Environmental > Aquatic > Freshwater > Lake >...
TGCTGGCCAGCTACTACGATCTGGCCAGCAAGCCGGAGAGCGGTTTCGATTTCGTCGCCATTCCGCACAACCGGCGCGAACTCGGCGGCCTGCTGAGTCAACCGGCGCTGATGGCCGGACTGTCCGATGGCCGTGAATCGAACCCCGTGAAACGAGGCGCCTGGCTGGCTCGCAAGATCGTCTCCGAGCCGCCCGACGATCCGCCACCCAACGTTCCCGCGTTGAAGGAAGACACGGCGAACCTGACCTTGCGGCAGCGGCTGGAGCAGCACCGCAGTCAGGCGGCTTGTAAGGGCTGCCACGCCAAAATCGATCCGTGGGGAGTCGCGCTGGAAGAGTTCGACGCCGGTGGCCGTTTGAAAACGGACCCCGCCGATGCGCGCTCCACCCTGCCCGACAAAACCGAAGTCTCGGGCATCGGTGACCTCCGCCGTTACCTTGGTCAGGACCGAATCGATCAGGTTGCGTTCAGCGTTCTGAAGCATCTGGCGACTTACGCCACCGGCCGCACGCTCACTTACAGCGAACTGCACTTTCTGAAGCAGGATGCGGTGAAACTACGTCCCACTGGCTACCGGCTGCGGGATATGGTTCGTTATGTGGCCAGCAGCAAGCTGTTCCTCGAAAAATAGTAGAATTTAATGATTACGCTGAAGCGCAGCAGGAGAGAACGATGAGCACCCGAATCCACCGCCGAGCCTTCCTTACCGGGCTCGGAGGAGTTGCCCTCGCATTGCCGGTACTGGACGCCATGGGCGCCGAAGTCACCGACAACATCCCCCGCCGCTTCTGCGCGATCTACACCGCCAACGGTATGTCGCTCCCCAAACAGGAGAACGGCCTGACCGACTGGCACTGGTTCCCGACCGCGGAAAAGAATGGCGAGTTCGTCTTTGGTAAGTCGACCGAACCACTGGCGCCGTTCCGGAAGCACCTCAGCTTCCTCGGTGGTCTGCACCACCCCAGCGGGCCTAAGGCCGATCCACACACCTGCTCCGACATGTGGCTGACCGGTGCGCCGCTGCATAATCCGAAGCCGGGCACGTACAACTCGGTTGGGCTCGATCAGATGATCGCGCAGCACACCAAGCAGCACTGCCGGCAGCCTTCGCTGGTGCTGTCCATTGATGCTGGCACTGGTTTCCTGTCGCGCACCGGCACGATTTCGTACAACCTGGAAGGGCGTCCGATCCCGGCCGAAAATAACCCGCGCCGCGTCTTCAATCGCCTGTTCCGCGGCGATCGCGAGTCGCTCCAGACCGAGCACGCCAAACTGCAGCGGCGCATCAAGCTGGTCGACGCTGTGGCGGAAAGCGCGCGCACCTTCGACAAGCAGCTGGGCCAGTCGGACCGCGAGCGCATGGACCAGTACCTGACGTCGCTGAATGAGCTGGAATCGCGGCTGGTCGCCTCAGAGCGCTGGATCGACGTTCCGCTCAAGAAGCAGGACTACTCTCACCTGAACCTCGATGCCACGTCCGAAGGCGAGCCCGCGGAGTACTACCGCAACATGCTGGATCTGATTGCGCTGGCATTCGATGCGGACATCACGCGCTCAGTGACCTTCATGCTGAACCGCGAAGACGGCATGGGCATCAGCGACACCTTCCCGCTGAAGCTCGGTTTGTCGAAGACGCATCACAACTTGTCGCACGCCACCGACAAGGAAGGTCAGATGCAGTTCGCGAAATACGACCTGTTCCTCAGCCAGCAAATCGCCCATTTCCTCGAGCGCATGGCGAGCTACAAGGACCGTTCCGGGAGCGTGCTCGACAACACCATCGTGCTCTTTGGCAGCGGTGCCAGCACCACGCACAATCCAATGAACCTGCCCACGCTGGTGGCTGGCGGCAACAACCTCGGCCTGCGCCACGGACAGTACTGGCGCAAGGGCGATACGCGGATGTCCAACGTCCATCTCAGCATTCTGCGTTCGCTTGGGATTCACCAGGAGTCGTTTGCCGACAGCACCGGCACTGTGAGCGATTCGATCTTCACCCGCGCGTAGCAACGTCGGGGAGAACTTTTCCGCAGCCTTCTCCGTACTTCATTGCGGAGACGGAAATATGTACTGCACAAAATGCGGAATCGCTCTCGAAGAATCGGTTGCTTACTGCAGCCAGTGTGGCACTCCCACCGCGCAGCGGCCGTTTATGTCGGCTGGCGTCAGCGGACCCCGCCTGACGCGCTCCATTTACGACAGTAAGGTGGCCGGAGTATGCGGCGGACTGGCACAGTATCTGAACGTCGACTCTACGCTGATCCGCCTGGTCTGGCTCGTCGCGATGGTCTGCTTCCCGCCCGTGCTGCTCGGCTATATCGCTGCGTGGATCGTGATGCCGAAGGAGCCACCACGTCTGACGTCGCCGTATCCGTTTGCCACGCAGCCGCAGCAGTAACCGCTACTGCGCCTGAAGCCGCTTTTGCAGCTGCAGCGCCTGAGCATTGAGACCATTCAACTGGCGGAGGTCTTCCTCGGCCATCCCCACTGTGCTCTGGATTCGGGCCAGTTCGGCCAGGGTTCACGGTGGCGCTGCCGGGTGTGCCTTCGGCGCCTCGACGGTTGTCGAACAGGTTCGCCAGTGCGCGATACTGCTCTGTGATGTCGCGGTAGCGGCCGAGGATGGTGGCCATGAACCCCTCCCGCCTGCGGTAAAGCTCCTGCAGTTCTTTGGTTAGCTGCGCCAGCTGGGCCGCTTTGCCGGAGCCGGTCGATGTATCCTCCCGGAACTTCTTATTGGCAGCTTCGGCGCGGACCAGTTGTTCATTCCTGCGCGCCAGTTCGGCCCGGGCGCCCTCGGCCTGCTGGTTGGCCGATGCCAGTTCCTCCTTCCACGATGCCTCTGCCGCGGCAAGTCGCTTTTCGTCCTGCCTGGCTTTGTCCAGCTGGGTTTGCAACTCCGTGGCTCGCGCCTGCAACTCGTCGATGGTCCCCTGCGCCGACATGAGGGTGTCGCGCAGTTGCTGGACTGTCGCAGTTTCGTCGGCTGCTACCGCGGATGGCTTTGCTCCTCCCGCCCGCGGAGCGCGGCCTCGGACAGCAGGCGCCGGAGGGCTGTCCGGGAGTGACGGAGTTGTCGTTGAGGTCGTGGCCTGCGAACGGAGCTGCTCCACCTGAGACCTGAGCTCGCGGTTCTCAGCCTGTAGTTTCGAGATTAGCTCTCGGTCTGCGGCGTTGTGCGCGTCCCCCTGCCACGGCCGCCACACAAGGATCGATACACCCGCAACCAGCAGGATCGACAACAGCAGTGCCCATCGCTTACTCATCGGAACCTGACCCTCCTCCCTGCCACTATTCCTTTGCTTTCCGCAACGTAAAGTGAGAACGGTACGTGAACTTTGTCTGACGGACCGCCGTCCCTGCAGTGTCCGACACCGTGAGATGAACTTCGGCAGATTTACCCGCCGTCTTCTGAAACTCCAGCGTGACCACGTGATGGTTGCGAATGCTGCGCAGGGTATCCTCCACGGCCGCGGGTACTTCGGCAAGGGAACGACACACCACAGCCGTTCCGCCCGTGGTTACGGAGATCTGCTTCAGCCCGTCCAGATACGCGGTATTGAGGCGGTCGCTGCGCCAGGTGGTGTGCACGATGAACACCGGCGTGGCTGTCGCGGTCAGGTTCGCGTCTACTTTGGCGATCTTTTCCTGAATCAGTACTTCGGGAAAGCGCCGGCTGAGGTCGCCCGCATCGCTTGAGTTAATCACTGGATTCGTGAAGTCTTCCCGGTAGTTAGTAACTTCGCTGTCGGTAAGATACAAAATCGCCACGCGTACCTGGGATCGTGCCACCATGGCGGTTCCTATCGAGGCCACCGTTTCCACCGAACTGAGCAATCCTGCTCTGCCCGTCACCGGCAGTTCTTCCACCAGCTTCCGCAGGCGAGCGCGATCCCGGGTGGGATCTTCGAGAACGCGCAAAGAATCCTGAGCACGCAACAGGCCCACGTGGACGTTAGGCGGCAGTTTATCCAGCTCTTGCAGGAATGCGGAGGTTGCGCTCTGCGCCAGTGTAAGGTCGCCGGCCAGGTCAAGAACCACCAGCAGAATCAGGTCGTCCGACGGTTTCGCAACAGACAGCACTTTCGCTGCACTGGCGTTAACCGTTGCCTGCAAATCCGCCGCGCGGAGTGGCACGTCTGTGTCCGCCATCAACACGGGTACGCGGAGTCGAGCCGGAGAGCTCGGCCCCGGAGTACCGGCGGTTGCCAGCAGCGCGGTCAACAGGCACAGGGCCACGAGCGTTTGCACGGTATTCAGAAACTCAGCCTCAGTCCCAGTTGAATCACGCGGCCTCCGCGCGATCCCAGGATGCGGCCTGCGTTGACATTGGGAGCGCTGGCGGTGCCGATTACGTTGTCGGGGATTTCCCAGTTGGCGGTGTTGATGAAGTTGAAGCCGGCCGCGGTGAACTCTACCGCGCGGTCGGGCCCCAGTGCCACCCGCTTCGACACGCTCATGTCGTAGTTCTGGCTTCCGGGGTTGCGTAGCGACGGATGCGTCCGGGAGCCGTTACCCATGCTGAAATCCTCCGGCTGTACAAACGCCGCGGGGTTGAACCACAGAGCCGGACCCTGATCCGCCACATGTGGATCCACATTCGGCACGACGTCTACGTTGACCGCGGTAAGCACACCGCCCGTGTTGTTGAACTGCGGTCTGAGATAGATGGGGCCGCCGCTGTAGAGGATGGCGCTGCCGCTTACGGACCAGCCATTGGCCAGGTAGCGGGTCCAGTCCGTCGAACTCAGAAACGCGCGATTGGTTCCAAACGGCAGCTCGTAGGCGTAAGTCACCTGGAGTCGGTGCGGCACCTGACCGGGAGTTAGTGCCCATTCGTTTTCCCGGTTGAAGTAATCCTGTCGTCCGTAAGGTCCCGAGTAATCGTCCATTTGTTTCGAAAACTCGTAGTAAGCGGTGAAGGACAGCCCCATCGATGCTCGCTTTTCCAGCCGGATGAACGCCGCGTCGCGTTGATACCGGCCCACCGGCGAGGAGCTGTACACATCGAAGCCCTTGTATTGCGGGTACGGGCGCAGGGACCGGTTGAACGCTTCGTCATTCAGCAGATCTCGGAAGGTAAGGTTGTCAGGGTGAATCGCGTTTGGGTTCGAGGCGCTGTTACTTACTGCCAGGTTATGTCCGCCCGCGTAAGTCAGCCCAACCGTCGCCACAGTCGAGAAGGGTAGCTCGCGTTGCAGTGTTAGCGAGGCGGACTGGTACGTGGGCACACGTGCGCTCCGGTCCATCAGATCGGCAATGGTGTTGTCAGCCGATTCCGGCCGCAGATCGGGAGCGGTACGTTGCACCGCGGGAAGGCCATTGCGCAGCGTGCCCACGGGCTCCAGCTGCACGTTGGGTGAGATCCATGTTGGGTACAGATTGAAGCCCTGTGTGCCCCACTGCCCGTCGTAGATCGGAACGGACGAGAAGCTTCGGTCGAAGGCTGCCCGCACCACGGTGCGCGATCCGCCACCCGGGTTCCAGACGAGGCTCGCGCGCGGCTCCACCCGAACCGTGATCGGCTGAAAACCACGAGGCTCGCCGTTACGTCCCGCGGCGATCAGGATGCCCTTGCGGAGGTCGATGGTGGATTGTCTGTCGTACTTCTCCGTGCGCGGCGTGGTCACTTCCACGTTCGTGCCGACGCTGATCAGCAGGCCTTTGCGCACCTCGTATTCTTCACGCACGCTGATGCTGGCGGCGCTGCGCCGGAAGTAGGAGGGCGACGAAACGATGCTGCTCTCCGCATACTCCGGCTGGCCGAGCAGGAAGCTGGCAAAACCCTGACCTGTGTTGACGATCCCCGGCAGGCTGGTCAGGCCCGAACCGAATCTGTAATGGGCCGCCGGGTATTGCGGCCAGAAGGTGTTCACGCGATAGCGTACGAACTGCGCCGTGCCTCGAAGCGCGTGCTTACCGCGCCTGGTGGAAAGCGAATCGGTGGCGACGAAGGTGGTCCGGGCGCTCTTCAGATTCGGATACGCGCGGCCCATCCCGAGGTAGGGTGAGATGGAATATACGGGGAACATCTCACCGTCTCGTCCAGTGCGCGAGGTGTCGGAAGAGACCCGGAATGTCGCTGTGTTGACCGTGTGCGACGAGAAGGTGAGAACGTGATCGACCACTGCGCGTCGGCTGGCGAACGTGCGATCCACGGGACCCGGGTTAGCGACGTTGGGAAATAGCTTCGCCGCGCCCAGCAGGCCGTTGGAGAAGGCGAGCTCGGTGCTGACCCTGCTGCGCTCGGTGAGCGTGTGGTCCACTTTGGAAATCATGCCGTTTGCCACGTTGGTTTCCGGGGAGTTAACGAAGTAGTTATTGCGAAAGAACGGACCGACGTTTGTGTTCGGCTTCGGGTAAAGCGCGAGGGCGCTTTGTGCCACCGGATCGAGGCGGGTCGAGGGAATGCGGTTCTCCGGAAACGGCGAGCGCAGGTACTTGAGGTTCGTCAGCGAGACGGCCTCCCCTGCATGGAAGTTCGGGTTCAGCGTGGTGCTGTCCGGGTCGTAGATCGGCAAGGAAGCGCCCGCGGAGTCGACTGTAGCTGAGTAGTCGCCAGTGCGTTCGTCGAGGGTAGGGACCGTGTACAGGTACGTGCGCGAGATGCGCTCCCGGACGCCTTCATAGGAGATGGAGACGAAGGTGGTGCGGCTGCCGTCGTAGAGGCGTGGGATGACCAGCGGACCGCCCGCGTTGAATCCGAACTGATTGCGCCGCAGCAGGTTCTTCGTGCCACCGCGCTGCCGGATCTCATGCCGCACGGCGTCGAGCACATCGTTGCGCAGGTTCTCGTAGAGCCGGCCATGCCATGATCGAAGAAAGCTGGCTGGCGCCTTTTTGGGCGCGCCGCTACCCTCTCCGCGCAGCCCGAGGCTCGCCGTCTGGACGCGAAACACCTCAATCGCGCGTTCCGCCTCCGTGACAGGGGGAGCGGGCTTCGTCTGTGCCAACAGGGTCGGGCTTACGAAGATCAGCCAGGCAAGTAGAGCCGGAACGATCTGCCTCACATCTTGAGCTTAACCGCCTGGGGTGAGCCGTGCGGATCGAGGAGGGCTCAGCGCGAGAACTACCAGGCCAAAAACACCACATCAAACGCGAAAAGCGAACCGAATATCCATTTATTGTTTCGGGCCAGCCATTCCGGCAGGTATATGTCGAAGTTCGCGGACCGCTCGTCAGTGTACTGTGACGCACGGTCAGTAAGCGGACAGCGACCACGATTCAGAGCGAGCACCACGCACTCTACGGACACAAACCCCGCCAGCAACTCAGCCCAGAAGAACCGGCGCAGTGCCGAAGCAACTGGAATCAGAACAATGCACGCCACAAAAAACAGCCACACCGCCGTGTGCAGCGCTTTCACCATGGTGAGTTTCCGCCGCCGCTCCCCGGTCGCTTCCATGTAGCTGGAGGATATCAGTGTCTGGACTCCCGGGCGGAGTAAGAGATAATCCCTCAGAGACCTACGATGACGAAGCTTCTACTCCCCATCCTGTTCGCGTCGCTGGCGTGCCCGCTTATGCGTGGCAGTGAGAACTGGCCGCAGTTTCGAGGGCCGGATGGTACCGGCCATTCGGATTCGAGTGGACTGCCGCTGAAGTGGAGTGAAACCCAGAACGTCGTCTGGAAAACCCCCATTCACGACCGCGGCTGGTCGTCGCCAGTCGTCTATGGAAACCAGATCTGGCTGACGTCGGCTACCAAAGACGGCACGCAGCTGTTCGTCATCTGCATCGACCGCGAAACAGGGAAAGTCATTCGCGACTGGAAGCTCTTTGACGTCGGGAAGCCGCAGTTCGCTCATGCCTTCAACACCCATGCATCGCCTACCGCGGTGATCGAGGAGGGCAGAGTCTACATCACCTTCGGATCCGCGGGCACTGCCGCCATCGATACCAAGACATTCAAGGTTCTGTGGGAACGGCGCGACATCGAATGCAATCACTTTCGCGGCGCGGGCTCCTCACCAGTCATTTTCCAGAACCTGCTGCTGATGCATTTCGATGGCAGCGACCACCAGTTCGCAATGGCGCTCGACAAGAAGACAGGCAAGACGGTCTGGCTCACGAAGCGATCCATCGACTTTCAGGACCTGGACCAGAACGGCAAGCCTGCCGCCGAGGGCGACCTTCGCAAAGCCTTCTCCACCCCTCAGGTCGAACGCATCAATGGCCGGTGGGAGATGATCAGCCTCGGGGCAAAGGCGGCATACGGCTACGATCCATTTACGGGTAAGGAACTGTGGCGTGTGGAAGAGCGAGCCCAGCACTCCGCCAGCACCAGGCCCGTGCTCGGACACGGGATGATCTTCTTTCCCACCGGCTTTTCGGCCGGACAGCTCCTGGCGGTGCGAACCGGCGGCAACGGACTGATCACCGACACCCATGTCCAGTGGAAGGTGAAGCGAGGCGTGCCCAACAAGCCGTCTGTGCTGCTGGTCGGCGACCTGATCTACATGATTGGCGACACAGGCATCGCCAGTTGTATCGACGCCAAAACTGGTGAACAGGTCTGGCAACAGCGCATTGGCGGCGAGTATTCGGCCTCGCCAGTATATGCCGATGGCCGCCTCTGGTTCTTCAGCGAGGACGGCAAGACGACCGTGCTGAAGCCAGGAAGAGTCTTCGAGCAGGTCGGCGAAAACCGGCTCGAGGACGGCTTTCTGGCATCACCGGCAATCGCGGGTAAGGCGTTCTATCTGCGAACGCGAACCCACCTGTACCGCATCGAAGAGAAGTAGCTGAAACCACTCCGGCGTAAACCCGAAGGAAGTTATGTCGGCCAACCGCTTTACGGAAGGTCTTCAAGATCGCGCAGGATCGCGGCCATGACGGCTGGTCAGGTCGGTGCGCCGGTGTCCCTGATGGGGAATGGAACCAGGCCACTGATGGCGCGGTGAATGTCGTCCAGCACGCGGTGCGCTGCGTCCGGGCTGTGTTGCCAGATATACCGGCAACGGCGTCCTGCACCAGCTCGTGTCAGTGTCCGAATAGATGTCGCCAAAGACATAAATGCGAGTAACGGACACTGGACCCTCGGCCGGTATTCCGGGCAGTCAGGCAAATCGCTGAGGCAGCAAGGACGAAGAGAAATCGCATCCGGACGTTATCGGATCCAGTCTCGACCGGGTACCTGCTCCTGGACTCTCAGTGAGAATAGACTCAGACTCCCAATGAAGCTCAGCCACAGGATCAACTCGCTCGAAGTTCTGGACATTCGGTATCCGACGGTCCGCATGGGAATGGCGGGTTCCGACCCGCGTCACCTCGCTCCCAATTACTCCTGTGCGGCTGTGATACTGCGAACGGATACCGGGCTCGAAGGTCGCTCGCTGGTCTTCACGGCTGGCGACGGCACCCAAATCCAGAAGGTGGCCATTGAGGCGCTCCAGCGGTTCGTTGTCGGCCTGGATCTTCAGGAATTCATCAGCGAGCCCGGACTCTTTTCGCAGGCTCTGGCCGAGCACCATCAGTTGCGCTGGCTGGCACTCGGCACGTACCGGATGGCCGTCGGCAGCATTGTGAACGCGCTCTGGGACTTGTGGGCGAAGGCGGAGCGCGTGCCCATGTGGCAGTTGCTGACCAGCCTGTCTCCGCAAAAGATTGTCCAGTGCATCGACTTCCACCATTTACGCGACGCGCTAACCGAAGATGAGTTGCTGGAGATGCTGGAATCGCGCACGGCTGACAGGGAGCGGAATCTGGCGCGCCTTCAGAAGGAAGGGCCACGGGTCTACAGCACAGCCGGATGGTCCGGCCGGCCGCTTTCGGAAGTTCGCGAGTTGTGCAGCCGTTTGTACCGCCAGGGCACTCGTGCGTTTAAGGCGAAGGTCGGCCGGGGTCAGCAGTATGACCGGGCCCGCGCTTTGGCAGAGGATCGACTGATGCTGAACGCGATTCGCGAATCCACTGGCTCCGACGCGCAGCTGCTTACCGACGCAAACCAGAATCTCGGCGACTGGCGCAACGCTGCCGCGTACATGCTGGAACTGGCCGAGTACAAGCCGCTCTTCATCGAAGAAGCGATTGCGTATAACGACGTCATCGGGTACATCCGCCTGGCCGAAGCCCTGGCTCCCGCAGGCATCGGTGTGGCTGGCGGGGAGCAGGCTCCGGACGCAGTCACCTTCAAACAAATGCTGGCCGGAGGCGGACTGACGCATTGCCAGATCGACGGAGCTCGCGTGGGCGGAGTAAACGAGTTGTTCGCCATTATCGCGATGGCGGCGAAGTATGGCGTTCCGGTATGTCCTCACAGCGGCGGCATTGGGTTAGGCCAGCTGGTCGGCCCGCTGTCCGTGTTCGACCAGGCGTGGTTTGGCAGTGAAGGGCGGCTGCTGGAGTATCTCGAATTCCTCCAGGCGGGCGTGTTTCGACATCCACTGCAGATTCGGGATGGCCGCTACGTTCTGCCTTCGGCCGTGGGATGGGGCCTCGAGATGGAGGATGGCTTCGTCGCGCGATACCGCTATCCCGAGGGTCCCGACACAGCGAATTCGGAGGAAGCCGACCGGGTCGCGGCTGCGCAGCCAGGAGCACCGCCCTACGTTCGGTACTGGGTGTCGTAGATCGCGCGATTACAAAACTTGCACAAAAAACTGACCTCCTTTTGCTTCGCGCTGCGCGTCTCTTAACTGGACGGTCATTATGCGAATGCTCGGAAGTCTGATCACGTTTGTTCTGCTGGTGTTCTCAGTGCACTGTATGATCTTTGCGCTGAATCCCGGCATAGCCGACGTGCGGCATGCGCCTGTCCGCGCGGGCAAAAGCGCGTCGGCCGTGCTGCCAGTCGCCAGTCAGCTGACGTCCGTCCAGAGGTAAACTCCGGCCTGCTCGTCGCGGGCGACAATCCCCGGCTCACCTGGAAGCCATGAGGCATTTACGAAGAGAGTGCGGCCCCTGAGCACTTCGAGGCAGCGACCCGACGAAAGGTCCCAGATACGTACGGTGTTGTCATGCGCCGCCGCCAGCACATCGGTATCCCAAAGCCGGATGTGAACGGAACAGGAGAGCACGCCGAGTTGGTCCGCAGTCCACGCCAGGTGCTGCACGTGCGCCCGGTGCGCGTCGATTACCAGCCGGCACTCGCCAGTTTCGACATCCCACATTCGAACGGTTCCATCACGCGACCCCGAGACAGCCCGCCGCCCGTCATTGGCGAGCAGTGCACAATACGCGCCATCCCGATGGCCAGTGAAGCGCTGTACGCAGGCACCGGTGGCGAGGTCCCATACTCGCACCTCTCCATCCCCTCGATCTCCCCCAGCCGTGACAGCGCGCTTCCCGTCTGCACTGAATCCGAGCGCCCGGACAAAACCGGTGTGGCCTTTTAGGACGCGCATACACTCGCCAGTATCGACGTCCCAGAGCCGTGTTGTGTTGTCGAACGATCCCGAGAGCACAAAGCGCGGGTCCTGCTGATTCCAGGCGAGACCCCAGATGCGGTTCGTGTGTCCGCTTAGCTCGCGAATGCATTTCCCCGACGAGAGATCCCACAGAGGGGACCGTCAGCCCCACGACGCCGGTGATGGCCCGTCTCCGGTCAGGACTGAACGCGCAGGTCAGGTCGCCTGCATTTAGCTGAAGTTGGACAAATTGCTCCGGCGTGTCTCGCGCGCCGCCTCGCTATTTTGAATCTACACCTGACACGCGCAAAGACCACTCTTTCGTCCCACCCCTCGCGGCCCGAGCCATACTGCGCTCCATCCACCTCGCCAGTCAGCGCCTCTTTCTGATCTCCGGGAACGGCTGCGTGCAATCCCGGCGGTCCTTGTATTCATTCCACCGCCGCAGGTTCTGTAATCGAGCAAAGGCTTCTTAATCGTCGTCCTCGGTTGTTCCCTCGTCCACAGCCTGTTCTGTGGGAATGAGGGGTACCGCCTGGCCAGCGAAATAGTTCCGTAATCGCAAAGTCAGGGCTTCTGGCGTAATTCCTCCAGCGGCCAGTTTCTGGGCGAAGGAACGGCCGGGATGTAATACATCCCAGGAGGATTTGTACTGCGTTGCGCGACGAATGCCTGGATCTTTATTTCCAAAACCGTCGATGACCACGTTCCAAATGGGCTTGAATTCCTCGATCATCATGTTTTCACCCAACGGGATCCAAATGTCATCAACGACAAGAGACCGGAAATGAAAATCCGCCAACTCAAGATTTGCAGCTTCGCTGATTGATGCGGCGTGCTGCCGCAAACGATCCCGCAGGGATTTTCCTTTTGCCGCGTCAAAAGTCAGTCCGCCCTTGCGCGCGCCTCTGGGGATGGCTTTCCCCACGTAGACTGGCTTCTCAAACGCACCATTGCGATTGGGCTGAGCGATCGGTTTATATGTCTCGAAGGAGCCAGTGTAGTAGATCGCATACACGCCGGCGCCGACCAGATCGCTCGCTTCAGCCAGCGCCTCTACCTTCCGCGTCAACAAGGCCTCCGCCACACTGCGACCAAGGTTGATCTTATCCAGTGGGTTATAAGGCGCTTCCATTTGGTTTTAGTCTGACACGTCGTTTAAACGCAGCGTATCCGACACGGACTTAGCAATTGCCGTGGCCAGGCGTACCGGTACCGCATTGCCCAACTGGCGCATGGCTTCCGTCCAGGGACCACAGAACACGTAATCATCCGGAAAGGTTTGCAGTCGGGCTGCTTCCCTGACGGTAAAGTACCGAATACTTCCGTCTGGTCGCGCCAGCATGTTCTCCCCACCTGGCACACCATGATCCCCCGCTTTCAAAGTTTTAGCTGGTTCGTCCACAGGGCTTCCTGTATGTCCAGGGTAGGCGCGCGCGCCCGGGTTGAACACGTGATTCGGTACTTCGTTGTCAGGGTACTTTTCGGGGTCGGGAAGATTGCGAATCGCATCTCTGACGGTTTGCCACCGCCTCGTCTCAAACAGCGCACCATTTCGCAGCCGCTCCACTCGATTCATGAATCGCTCAGGAGTCGCCGGCCGACGCGCCTTTGGCACCTTATGCTGGTCCCAGTACTCCCCGCTAACCCACTGAGAGTGGAGCAATGTGTCTTCCGAGTGATCGCCTTCCGGAAATGTCCACTCAACCCCGAGATCCGCGCGGAAACCGACAAAAAAGACCCGTTCCCTGCGTTGAGGCACACCATAATTCGCGGCGTTCAAGAGGCGTGTGACCACGTTGTATTCCGAAGTCTGACGTTGCGAAGTATGATGCTGCTCCAGTCGAGCTCTGTGCTCTTCCCAGCTCTCATTCTGCAACCTCGTCAGGCTCGGATGCTCAAGTTGCTTTACGATATACGCGAAATAGTTCGCAAAGGATTGCCGGGTCAAACCCTTAACGTTCTCGAAAATAAAAGCCCTGGGACGAAGTGAGCGAACCGCGCGCACGGCTTCGGGAAACATATCTCGTGAGTCCATGTATCCCTGGTGTTTGCCGCCCATTGAGAATGGTTGGCACGGGGGGCCGCCCGACACCACCATCACATCGTCAAGCCGGCTGTAGTCAAACTCCCTGACGTCGAGTTGGTGCAATGGCCATCGATCCACAGCCTGTTGGTGCAGGCGCTGGTTCTCGCGAAACGTCGCGCAGGCGTCCGGGTTCCACTCGATCACAGCCGCATGGTGAAAGCCGGCATTGGCCATCCCAATCGCCAGGCCTCCAGCCCCCGCAAACAGCTCAACGCTATGCATCCAGAAACCTCATGATTCGTCGCGGCAGCGCACTGTGTTGAAGCTGGCATTCCCAGACGGTAAGTGTCTTCCAGCCGGCCTCGCGGAGCTGTCGCTTCACTCTGGCATCTCTTTTCCGATTGCCCTCAAGTTTGGCAATCCAGAAATCGAGACGCGACTTTGGCAAACGCGCCAGAGCACAATTTCCATGTCGATGCCAAAAGCATCCATGCACAAAAATGACCTTACTGCGACTTCTAAACACCAGATCCGGATGCCCGGGCAGGTCCCTGGCATGCAAGCGGTATCTGTATCCCAGACCAAAGACGATCTTTCGGACAAGCATCTCCGGCCGCGAATGCTTCGACCGCACACGCGCCATGATCTCCGATCGTCGCTGTGTTGAAACCGAATCCACAGGGCAATGCCTTCAACTTTGCTTCAGTGACTGCAACAGCGGCCACTTGTCGGCGATATAGGAATCCGCGGCATCGCGTACAACCCACGCAAGCGACACCTTTTTCTCACGCGCGATTGCTTCGAGCGTTCGATAGGTGTCGGGTGGAAAACTGATCGATGCGCGGACAGCTGCGGTGGACTCGGATTCTGACTCTTTCGGGCTCACCATAATTCACCACCTTACACCACTTCGGTGAACGTAGAAGGCAATCCTGCCCGTGAGTAGGCGAGGACCAGGGCGCAGAGTTCCCAAAACTCTCGTGGATCCCACTGCAACCCCGTACAATAAATGCTTCTCATGACCACCCCACCGGACCCGAGTCGCCTCGCCGCAGTGCCCGCGAGCATCGCAGCGATCGAACGCCCCGCCGAGCAACTCATGACCTGGTATTTCATCCGGGCCGTTTTCTCGACGGTCGCCTTCCCTGTGCTCCTGCCCGTCTTGTACTTCCGCTATCACACCATGCGCTACCGTTTCGACGAGGAAGGCATCCGGATGAGCTGGGGCATCCTGTTTCGTCACGAAGTGATCCTCAACTACTCCCGCATCCAGGACATCCATGTCGAGTCCAATTTCCTCGAACGGATGCTCGGACTCGCGCGAATTGAGATTCAGACCGCAGCCGGGACCTCCGGCGCGCACATGACCCTCGAAGGACTCGCCGACCATATGGCCATGCGCGACTTCCTTTACTCGCGGATGCGCGGGGCGCGCGGCGTTGCCCCTCAACCCAGGCTGTTGGAAACCGATGGCGCGGCGTCCGGCGAGCTCGTCCAGGTTCTGCAGAGCGTTGCCGACGAACTCCGTGCCATTCGCCTGAATCTGGCGGCTACCGCTCCGCAACCACAACAGGAGCCACGCGCCAATGGCTGATGCTCTCCGCCGACTCCTGCTCCGGCTGCTCCGGGTTCCGCCCGAGCCCGATGCTCCGGAAGGCGCGCCCGATTCGGTGCTGCGCTTCCGCGCCGGCGCGAACTTTTACCGCTGGAAACTCCTGCTCTGGGCCTTCACCTGTTGCATCTCCACCGCGGGCCTGCTGGCCTTTCTGTACGTACTGGGCCAGGCATTACGCCGTGCCCCGGCATGGGCGCACGGCGCATTTGAGGCAGGCGTAATCGTTCTGCTTGCCATTGCAGCCGTGATCTGGATCGCCACGTATCTCGCCCTTCGCCTGGAGTACGACCTGCACTGGTATATCCTCACCGACCGCAGTCTGCGCATCCGGCACGGCGTCTGGACCGTGCGGGAACTCACCATGAATTTCGCAAACATTCAGGAAATCCGAATCGGCTCCGGGCCGTTGCAGAACGTGCTCGGCATCGCCGATGTGGAAGTGCACTCGGCTGGCGGAGGAGGCGCGGAGGCAAAGCCCGGCCACAAAGGGATCCAGCAACGGAACGTTGCGGCTTTCGCCGGAGTTGCCAATGCCGCCGAAATTCGCGACCGGATACTGGACCGTCTGCGCCACTATCGCGAGATGGGTCTGGGCGGCACTGCGGATCGCCAGCCACAACCCGCCGCGGTCTCGAGGCCCGTTCAGGAGGACCATCCGGCCACCCTCGAAGCGGCACGGCTTATGTTGCAGGAAGCGCAGGCACTGCGCAAATCGCTGGACAGCGCCAGTCAGGCCCGCTGAGGCGCAGGCCTCGCCAACAGAAAATGGCGGCGCTGGGCACGCCGCCATCTCATCACGCTTTGAGCTTTGGAACCCCCGCCGGTTTTTAGCGAAGATCGAAGCGGTCGAGATTCATCACCTTCGTCCATGCCCTGGCGAAGTCCTGCGCGAACTTTTCCTTCGCGTCAGCCGAAGCGTAGACCTCGGCCACGGCGCGCAGTTCGGAGTTCGAGCCGAAGATCAGGTCGACCGGGGTGGCGGTCCACTTCGCTTTGCCGGTCTTTCGATCCACTCCTTCGTAAAGTCCCTCCGCGTTCTTTGACGCGTTCCATTTGGTCGACATGTCGAGCAAGTTCATGAAGAAGTCGTTGCTCAACGTGCCGGGACGGCTCGTGAGGACACCATGTGCGGCGCCGCCGGTGTTGGCGTTGAGAGCACGCATGCCCCCGATCAGAACCGTCGCTTCGGTAACCGTGGCATTCAACATCTTCGCTCGGTCCACCAGCATCTCGGCTGGAGAGAGCGTCTGCCCGGCTTTGTAATAGTTGCGGAAACCATCGGCCGCGGGTTCCAGCGCTGCGAACGAAGCAGCATCCGTCTGATCCTGTGCCGCATCCACCCGGCCCGGCGCAAACGCAACCTGCACGTTGTAGCCGGCAGCCTTTGCGGCTTTCTCGACCGCGGCGCTGCCGCCCAGGACGATCAGGTCTGCGAGCGAGACCTTCCTGCCGCCGGAAGCCGCGCCGTTGAATTCCTTCTGGATGCTCTCCAGGCGCGGTAACACTTTCGCCAGCTCAGCCGGGTTATTCACTTCCCAGTCCTTCTGCGGAGCCAGGCGCAGGCGGGCACCGTTGGCGCCACCTCGCATGTCGCTGCCACGGAAGGAAGCTGCGGAGGCCCACGCCGTTCGAACCAACTCGGGAACGGTCAGCCCGGAGGCGAGGATTTTCGCCTTCAGCGACGCGATATCCGTTGCGCTAACCGGCTTGTACGCGGCCTTCGGCAGCGGGTCCTGCCAGATCAGATCTTCTTTGGGAACTTCCGAGCCGATGTAGCGAGCCTTTGGACCCATATCGCGGTGAGTAAGCTTGAACCACGCCTTCGCAAACGCGAGGCGGAATTCTTCCGGATTTTCCCGAAACCGCATGGCAATTGTCCGGTAACTCGGGTCCATTTTGAGCGCGAGGTCGGTGGTGAACATGATTGGGGCGTGACGCTTCGACGGATCGTGTGCGTCGGGAACCAGGCTGGCACCCTTGTTTTCAGAGGGAATCCACTGCGTGGCTCCAGCGGGACTCTTCGTCTTAACCCACTCAAACGCGAACAGGTTTTCCAGATACTGGGACGACCATTTGGTGGGAGTGGCGCTCCATGCGCCTTCCAGCCCGCTGGTTATCGTTTCACCGGCGTTGCCCTTGCCGCAATTGTTCTCCCATCCGATTCCCTGCTTCTCAATGCTGGAACCCGCGGGTTCGGCTCCCATGCAATTCGCCGGAGGCCGGGCACCGTGAGCCTTGCCAAACGTATGGCCGCCGGCAATAAGGGCGAGTGTCTCCTCATCGTTCATCGCCATCCGGCCAAAGGTGTCGCGGATGTCTTTGGCTGCCGCCAGAGGATCGGGGTTCCCGTTAGGGCCTTCCGGATTCACGTAGATCAGTCCCATCTGGACAGCGGCCAGCGGTCTTTGCAAATTCCGGTTGCCACTGTAGCGCTTGTCATCGAGCATCTTCTGCTCAGGCCCCCAGTACATCAGTTCCGGTTCCCAGTCGTCCGCACGGCCTCCGGCAAACCCGAAGGTCTTGAACCCCATGTTCTCCAGTGCGACGTTGCCCGCCAGGACCATCAGGTCTCCCCATGACAGATTTGCGCCGTACTTCTGCTTCACCGGCCACAGCAGGCGGCGAGCCTTGTCGAGATTTCCGTTGTCCGGCCAGCTGTTGAGTGGATCGAATCGCTGCTGCCCGCCATCCCCACCGCCTCGGCCATCCAGCGTGCGATAGGTGCCGGCGCTGTGCCACGCCATCCGGATGAAGAACGGCCCGTAGTTGCCATAGTCGGCTGGCCACCAGTCCTGCGACGTGGTCATCACCTGATTAATGTTTTGCTTGACCGCCTTCAAATCGACAGTGGCGAAGGCTTTGGCGTAGTTGAAATCCTTCCCGAGCGGGTTGGATTCGGCGGAGTTCTGCCGCAGTGGTGAGAGGTCGAGCTTCTCCGGCCACCAGAATTTGCTCGACTGAGGCTGTTGAGCACTGCCAACACTGCTGAGCACGAGTGTTGCCACTGCCAGCGCGGTAAGCCGGGAACTTCCAGACGTTTGCATGGTCCGAGTGTACGTTTAGAATTGACATAGGTCAACACGATCAAGGCTATCGGGCTGATCGGAAATGCCTATGAATCAGAAAAAAAGACGCGCCCTCGGATTTGATTTGCGCCAGCTGAGTTACTTCTGCGCGGTGGCACGGGCGGGAAGTTTCACGAAGGCGGCCGAAGAACTGGGGATCTCCCAGCCCTCACTTTCTGAACAGATTGCAAGGCTGGAGCAGGGACTCGGAGCATCGCTGTTTGAGAGGCTGAACCGTCGCGTGGAGCTGACGCCGCCGGGCGAAGCGATTCTCGGTAAGGTGCGGGCACTGCTTGAGGACGCAGCGGCAATACCGGAACATTTTGAGAGGGTTCGGGAAGGGGTGCGCGGTCCGTTGCGCGTGGGAGCGATTCCCACAATTCTGCCCTACTTTCTGGCGCCGCTTCTGAAGGGTTTTACCGAGCGCTGCCGGGAGGTCGATCTGCATGTTCGGGAGGGTAAGAAAGCGGAGCTGGTGGAACAGGTGCTTGGGGGGATGCTCGACATTGCGGTGCTAAGCCTCCCGGCGGAGGGCGCCGGACTTGTGGGCAGGGTATTGTTCCGCGACCCCCTTTATCTGGCGGTTCCGGAGGGCCATCCGCTGGCGCTGAGTGACAAGGTAAATCTTCGCCGGGCGTCCGAAGAACGGCTGCTGATTCTGAAGGACGGTCACTGTCTGAGGGACGAGACGCTCGCGGTGTGCGCCCGCGCAAAGACCCGTTTCGCGGGACAGTTTGAGGCGGATCAGCTCCTGACGATTTTTGAATTAATCCGGGCCGGATTTGGCGTGAGTATCGTACCGGATATGGCGCGGGGTTTGAGCGAGGGCTGCCGGCTCATCGAGATCGAACCGAAGGCCAGCCGCAAGGTGGGATACATCCGCCTGCAACTCCGATATCTGCCGAAAGCTATAGAAGCATTCACGGAGTATTTAAAAGAGGCGGCGGAGAAGCGGAGCCGGTAAGTGCGTTCCGCTGTGAGCTTAATAAGTCAGTTACCGCCGAAAAGGGCGGGTTCCCACTTCCTCTTCGTCCAGTGGCGAGAGAAAGCTCGCGGGCACCTGGGCCGCGCGATAAACGGATCACCAGGGCCACGCATATCCACGCCGCCGCGGCGCATCCAGAGCAGGTTTGCGACACCAGACAGTACCAGATAAACGGTCGCGGCGATCCCGGTTAACCGGCCTGCGCGGTCGGCAGTTCGCTCATGGCCATGGCTAAGAAAGAAGTGTTTCCGAGCGTAGCATGACTGCCGTGGCCCTTCACCGGCCAGAAGGCTGCGGAGTTCTTTTCGACGTACCGATCGGGTCCTGCCCGGAGCCAGTGATATACACTGTTGCCGGAATGGGAAGCTCAGCAGGAGGCGTTGAGACACATGGCCGCCGAGGTTCGCGACCAGCCCTCCGACCGGGTTTCCTCTTCGCAGACCAATACTCGTTGCAACGATTTTCGTTTTAGTTCATCCAAGCCAGACAGAATGGAACCGAATCCTATGACCGTCACATCGCAGACTCCCGAGACTACCGCCTCCACCTGGAACCTCGACCCCGCGCACTCTGCCGCCGAGTTTAAGGTCAGACACATGATGATCTCCAACGTGAAGGGCCAGTTCACCGGTCTGGCCGGCGTCCTTACCCTTGACGAGAGCGACATCGCCAAATCCAGCGTCGAAGCCACCATTGACGCCTCTACCGTCAGCACCCACGAGGCCCAGCGCGATGGCCACCTGAAGAGCCCGGACTTCTTCAACATCGAACTCTACCCCACCCTCAAGTTCCATTCGAAGCAGGTGACGCGCACCGGCGTTGACGAACTCGATGTAACCGGCGATCTGACGATCAATGCCATCTCCCGCGAAGTCGTCTTCAAAGTAGAAGGCCCGAGCCCTGTCGCGAAGGACCCCTGGGGAAACACCCGAATCGGCATGTCTGCGCATACGAAGATCAACCGAAAGGATTACGGACTCCACTGGAACGCAGTCCTCGAAGCGGGCGGCATTCTCGTCGGAGAGGACATCACCATCACGCTGGATCTTCAGTTCATCAAAGCCTGAAGTATTTCCGACGCACCGATGCTTCAAAGGATGCACTGAGGAAGAACTATGTCCCTACGCCCTGTCAGAGAAGTAATTCGAGCCAAACCCACCACCGAAGGCGCAGGAGTCAAACTGCAGCGAGCCTTCGGCTTCGGAAATACGAAGGAGTTCGACCCCTTCCTGCTCTTCGACGATTTCCGCAATGAAAATCCGAAGGACTACCTTGCCGGATTTCCATGGCACCCCCACCGTGGAATCGAGACCATTACCTACGTGCTTGCAGGCACGGTCGAACACGGCGACAGCCTCGGCAACCGCGGCGAGATGACCGCCGGTGACGTCCAGTGGATGACCGCCGGCAGCGGCATCCTCCATCAGGAGATGCCTCGCGGCGATGCAAAGGGCCGTATGCACGGCTTCCAGCTCTGGGCCAATCTTCCGGCGTCGAAGAAGATGACGGACCCTCGATATCAGGACATCCCCTCCGCCGCCATCCCGGAAGTCACCGAGGACGACGGCACCCGCGCCCGCGTCATCTGTGGCGAGTTCTGGGGCAAAAAGGGTCCGGTTGAGGGCGTGGCCGCCGACCCGAACTATCTCGACATCTCCGTGCCTCCAGGCAAAACAAAGCGCCTCAAGGTGGAGACCACCCGTAACGCCTTCGCGTATGTGTTCGCCGGAGCAGGCACTTTCCGCGACTCCTCCACGCCCCGCGCTGTGCTCACAGAGCAGGCCGCGAAGCCTGAAGCAGCACCGGTCTACGATGCCGGCAATCATTCACTGATCCTCTTCGACCGGGGTGATGAGATTGTAGTCCACGCCGGTCCGGAAGGCATTCGTTTCCTGCTGGTCTCCGGCAAGCCGCTCGAAGAGCCCGTCGCCTGGTACGGACCCATCGTCATGAACACGCAGGAGGAGTTGCGGCAGGCTGTCCGCGAGTTGAACGACGGCACGTTTATCCGTCACCAGTAGTAACCCGATTATCCAGGCACCATCCCGGCCCGGAGCCACCGCCCGGGGCCACAGCGCTTTCTGGGCGGCAGGATTTTAGAAGATTCCCGGCCCGACGCCAACGCCAACTACAACTCCCTGCAGGTCAGCGTCAACCGCCGTATGAC
>Ga0163150_10003706_pt1 | contig 21205 bp, 14 predicted proteins | sample OliLakLV19P2IB_FD_148628 | JGI IMG/M metagenome (GOLD analysis project Ga0163150, IMG submission 148628) | Freshwater microbial mat bacterial communities from Lake Vanda, McMurdo Dry Valleys, Antarctica - Oligotrophic Lake LV.19.P2.IB | ecosystem: Environmental > Aquatic > Freshwater > Lake >...
CCTCTCCAAGAAGGGTGGCCCCGGAATGTTTACCATTCCAGGACTTTGCAAAATCGTGGTTAAGGACAAGCCGGCATTGCCACGCCGTGAGGTACGCCGGCCAGGAACCAACGAAATGGTCTGGGCCGATCCAAGGCCCGCCAGCCGGGCTGTTCGTGTTCGGCCATTGAAGGGTCTCAAGGATATGGTCGCCTGATCCGGCGTGCCGGAACTCAGCCGGGTTTCAGTTGACCTCCAGTTTCTTTGAAGCCAGCCTGGCAGATGGAACATTTCTGAATTCGTAAGCCGTTCCGGGCCATTCCGGGACGGTTTTTTTTCGCCGATCAGGGCCATATTGTAATACCAGCTGATAAACAGAATCCCGTCCCGGATTTGCCGGGAATTCGCAATTCGCCTGCTCCATTCACCCCAATAATGGACAGGCAATGAGTGACCGATGCCAGCCAATCTCACCGCACAATATCGCAATGCCGAGAAGGCCTGGCGCAACGCCACGACATTACAGGAAGAGCTGGCGTGCCTCGAAAACATGTTGCGCGAGATTCCCAAACACAAGGGAACCGACAAACTTCAGGCTGATCTGAAGCAAAAAATCAGCCGGCTCAAGGTCGAGGTGACGCGGCAGAAAAAACCGGCGGGGGGAAATCCATCGAACCGGATTCCCCGTCATGGTGCCGGTCGCGCGATAATTATTGGCGGTCCGAACTCCGGCAAAAGCAGTTTGCTGGCGGCGTTGACCAAAGCTACACCGGCCATTGCTCCGTATCCATTTACCACGCGCCAGCCGTTTCCGGGAATGATGCCGTGGGAAGATTTGCAGGTTCAGTTGATCGATACACCACCGATTACTGCCGATCTGTTCGACAACGAAGTTGTCTCCATGGTTCGTGGAGCCGACGTGGTGGTTTTGATGCTGGACCTGGCAAGTGACAACGGGTGTTCAGAATTGCAGGAAGTGATCAGGCAATTCGCGAATTCCAAAACACGGTTGGGGGCGGATACCTGTGTCGATGGTTCCGATGTGGGAACCACCTGGACGGCTACAATTCTGGTTCCCAATAAAACGGATTTGCCGGGGGCAGAAAACCGTTTGGCTTTTTTTGCCGAATTCCTTCCGGCCACATTTCCTGCCATTCCGGTCTCATGCGAATGCGGAAACGGGTTGGATCAATTGCGCGCAACGATTTTTGAACGCTGCGACTGCATCCGGGTTTACACCAGGCAACCCGGCAAAAAACAGGCCGACATGGACAATCCGTTTGCCCTGAAGCGTGGCAGTACGCTTGTCGAACTCGCAGAACTTATTCACCGTGACCTGCTAAAATCACTCAAGGGAGCCCGGGTCTGGAAGCAGAATGCCCACGATCCGAAAATTGTCAAACCCGACCATGAACTGGAAGACCGCGATATCGTGGAGCTGGTTGGCGGATAGAATGGCCCGAAGGTCGCTGTTTTTCATCAACTGTCCGGAAGATAGTTTACGCGTGGAGCAACTCATGTTTCGATTGCTGCAACCGGTTCTGCTGGCCCTGACTGTGGTGCCGTTTTTGGGCGGGTTGGCGACAGGACAGCTTCAATTTAATGGCCGCAACGGCCAGTCAGTCGGGAAATTTTCTGAGGCAGCGGGAATCCTGGCCGCAGAGGTCCCGATTGTCCTGAACGGCAACCGGCTGGACTTGAACCTCCCCGAACGTGACAAGGCTTTTGTCGCCTGTCGTGAAATTGTAGGCGGGAACGGTGGCGGTGGGTCTTCCACCAGCGGTAACATGTGGAGTTGCAACTCCAACAACGGAAAATTCCGTGCCGAGATGGCGAATTCATTTGAGTTTGGAAACTTTGTGTCGGCTGACCGGTTGCCCGGAAAAAGCGTTTTTCTGAACGGTCTGGAATACCCGCTGGCCAGAACCTCTATTCGCCAGTCACCGGAACAGCTGCTGGCATTCCATCTCGACACCGCCAACAGCCGGGTCTTCTGGATGAAAGGAACGGGAACCGAAGTGGTTCTGGTGGACCTGAACGGTGCCACTGCCCGTTCGTGGAAGGGGGAATCCTGGGAACAGATCAATTCCAGTCATGATCTGATCGGATTGTGCAATGGATTGATGGACGTCGGGATCAACCTTCCCGCGGCAGCGCCGTGGCAAGAGGTGGCTACGTTAATACGGGAACTGATTGTTTTCCCGGAATCGGGATGGGAAGAATTCATGCAGGAATTTGCCGGGCTGAATTCGGCAAAGTTTGAAGACCGGGATACCGCGTCGGCGAGGCTTGCAAAGGAGACTGGCAAGTGGAAGGTGGCGATCGCGTGGGGTTTGATTAGTCCGAAAACGCCTCCCGAAGTCAAAGCCAGACTGCGGGGGGCGATTGCCGTTGACCTTGATTCATCTGCCAACCACCTGATTCATTCTGTAACAACGGGAAAGCTTCACCAGTCTCCCTGGGCCCTGATTCGTGTTTTGGATTCCGGAAAAGACCGCCCGGAAGAAAACGGCGCGGTCTATTCCCGTCTGCGGGAAGTTACCGGCGAGGCGTTTGGTGATGAATTGCAGATTTGGAAGAATTGGCTGGCAAAGTCGGAAGGGGAACCTGGGGCGGTCGCCGCCGACGAAATGTTGGATGAAGCGGCGGCCGCAACTGTTGCCGGGGAAGATGACGATGCCGGTTTCAAGACCGCCAGTTTTGACTCGGCAAAGACCGGGCTGTCCATGCTGCTGGCGATTACGGTTGACGGTCAGGGGCGGTGGGTGCTCGATCGCGATTCGTGGCGGACCCATTTTGGGGGAAGGGATGCAGAGGACCTGGTGGGAGAATTGAAATCCGTGTTTGACAAATCGGGATTGCCTCCGTCCTGGCTGAATATAGGCAACGGGCATGATCCGGAATTGATTGGGTTCCCCCAAATTCTGTTTGAAAAATACACGGAGTCACTGAGTCAGGTGTTTGCAACTCCCCAGGAGAATCAAATGGCCCAAATCCGGATGCAGCAGCAAAGGAACCGCACGTTTGGATTGTCCTCGCAAAAAACACTCAACAGGCAATTCGAGATGCCCGGACTGAAAGTGCAGTTGACGATGCACGCGGGTCAGCAGGCCGATCGCGGGAAACTGGCTGGCGACTTTTTTGAATTGGAGGTTTCCGAAGATAAAGGGCCTGGCCGGATGATTCATTTTCGCGAAGAACAGGACGGATCACTCAAGCTGTTTTGCATGGGAGCCGGTCAAAAGCAAATCCTGGGGCTCGGTCAAAACCAGGACGGTGAATGCTGGATTCATTTGATCGATTCTGGGAACGTAACGACGCATCGGGCCGAAAGTGCGATTTCGCTGTTGTCGACGAACCGGGAGTGGTTTGACGGGGAAGTGAAACCACTCTTCGCAGAACTTGGAATTGGGTTGGGAGTCGCTGCTGGCGGGCCATTGCAAATTGTCGATCAGGGGCCGATCGAGTAATTTCCCGGGGATTTTTGGGGGATTTCGCAGATTTGAGCCGGACCGGCCAGGCCTTAACGGCAAGCCAATGCGCACAAACTGCCAAATAAGGGCAATTGCCGGACAGTTGCGGGAAGATCCCCAAATCTTTCGCCTTTACCATGCAGCAAAAACGGTACAGAATTGTTTTGTGCCACGAGATTGCCAGTTGCAAACTTTGCCGGTTTGTCGATCTGCATGGGGAAAGTCTGCTCGCCTGTTTTCCCGCGAACTCCGTGCGATTCCCAATTAACCCGGGTGATATCCAAATGTCTGACGTACTCAAACCAAACGATCCGGCCCATTCTGACTCTGCGTTGACACGTCAACCTGACGTGGATCCGGCAGAAACCCAGGAATGGCTGGATTCACTGCAGTATGTTTTGAATTCTCGCGGCGAAGAGCGGGCGGCATACCTGTTGACGATGCTGGAAGCACGGGCGCGGCAGGAAGGGGTCGACTTGCCGGTTAAATCCAACACTCCCTATCTCAATACGATTCCAGCCGACGAGCAGCAGCAGTTTCCGGGCAATCGGGAAATTGAACGCCGTATCAAATCGACAGTTCGGTGGAATGCCATGGCGATGGTTGCCAAGGCGAACAAGAACAATGACGGCTTGGGTGGTCACATTTCCACATTTGGATCGTCTGCCACGTTGTATGAAATTGCCTACAACCATTTTTTCCGTGGACGGGGCGAAAGCGGTTATGACGGCGACCTGGTTTATTTCCAGGGTCACGGTTCGCCAGGCGTGTATGCCCGGGCCTATCTCGAAGGCCGGCTGACCGAGCAGCACCTGATCAACTTCCGCCGCGAATTGCAGGCGCAGCCTGGCTTGTCAAGCTATCCCCATCCGTGGCTGATGCCCGAGTTCTGGGAATACCCGACGGTCTCGATGGGACTTGCGCCGATCATGGCGATCTACCAGGCCCGGTTCAACGAATACCTTCGCAATCGCGGGATCAAAGACACTTCCAACCAGCGGGTTTGGGCTTTCCTGGGTGATGGCGAATGTGACGAGCCGGAAAGTCTGGGAGCGATCACGCTGGCTTCGCGCGAACGGCTGGGCAACCTGAAGTTCGTCATCAACTGCAACCTGCAGCGACTGGATGGACCGGTTCGGGGTAATGGAAAAATCATCCAGGAGTTGGAGGCGAATTTTCGCGGCGCGGGATGGAATGTGATCAAGGTCATCTGGGGTGGCGACTGGGACCCCTTGCTGGAAAACGACGAGACGGGTCATTTGGCCAAGCGGATGGCGGAAGTCGTCGATGGCCAGTACCAAAAATACGTTGCGATGCCCGGTGCTTACATCCGGGAACATTTCTTTGGCAAGTATCCCGAATTGCTGGAGATGGTCAAAAGCTATTCGGATGAAAAGCTGGAGCGGATGCGGCGCGGGGGCCATGATCCCGAGAAGGTCTATGCCGCCTTCAAGGCCGCCGCAGACTGTACGGACCAGCCGACCGTGATTCTGGCCAAGACGATCAAAGGTTACGGTATGGGCGAAGGGCGCAATACGGCCCACAACAAGAAGAAAGCGGAAGACGACGAGTTGCTGGAATTCCGTAACCGGTTCCATATTCCGCTGGCCGACGAAGAAGCGTTGGCTCTGAAGTTTTACCGCTTTCCCGAAGGGAGCGCGGAACTGAAATACCTGAAGAGCCGCCGTGAAGCGTTGGGTGGCAGCGTTCCAAGCCGGCCCCAGGCAATTCCGAAAATGGAAGTCCCGCGGTTTGAGGAATACCGCCAGGTGGTGGAGCGGGACAACGGCAAAGAGATTTCAACGACGCAGGGTTTTGTCCGGTTGTTGAGCCGGTTGTGCAAAGACAAAAAGATCGGCAACAACATTGTGCCAATCGTGCCGGATGAATCGCGGACGTTCGGAATGGAAGGGATGTTCCGCGAAGTTGGCATCTACGCCAACACCGGACAGTTGTACGAGCCGGTGGATTCAGACCAGCTGGCCTACTACAAGGAAGCCCAGGACGGACAACTGCTGGAGGAGGGGATCTCCGAAGCGGGCGGGATGTCTTCGTTCAATGCCGCCGGTTCGGCCTATGCTGCGCACGGAATCAACATGATTCCGTTCTATATTTTCTATTCGATGTTTGGATTCCAGCGGATCGGCGACCTGATTTGGGCCGGTGCCGACCTGCGGGCCAAAGGGTTTATGTTGGGAGGTACGGCTGGCCGGACGACCCTCAACGGCGAAGGTCTGCAGCATCAGGACGGTCACAGTTTGATGAACGCGATCGCTTTTCCGACCGTGCGGTCATTTGATCCGGCGTTCCACTATGAAACGGCCGTGATCATCTTTGACGGACTGCGGCGCCTGTATGAGGAGGGCGAGACGGCGATTTACTACTTGATGGTGGGCAACGAAAGTTACGCGATGCCCGAAATGCCGGAGGGTGTGGAAGAGGGGATCATTCGCGGCATGTACAAATTCCGGTCGCGCGAAGTTGAGGGGTCCGCCCACCGTGTGCAGTTGTTCGGAAGTGGTGCAATCATGAATTGCGTTTTGAAAGCGCAGGAGATGCTGGCCGACAAGTTTGGGATTGCCAGTGATGTCTGGAGCGTAACGAGCTACACCGAACTCCGCCGGGACGCCCATGCCTGCCGGCGGCACAACCTGTTGAACCCCGAAGCACCGCCACAGAAAAGCTACATCGAAACGGTCATGGAAGGCTGTCGGGGCCCAATCATTTCGGCCAGCGACTATGTGCGGGCCCTGGCCGAGCAGGTCTCGCCGTTTGTCCCGTCTCCGATGTTCTGTCTCGGGACCGATGGAATGGGGCGAAGCGAAACCCGCGATGCCCTGCGGAGGCATTTCGAGGTCGATGCCGAGTTCGTTACGCTGGCGTCGCTGTACCAGCTGTCAAAACTGGGCGAACTGGAAACCGCCGCAGTTGCATCCGCCATACGCCAGTTGGGAATTGACCCCAGGAAAGTCGATCCCCTGTTTGCATGATCCGGCGCCGTGGCCGGTTGTAACCACACCCAATTCAAAAACCTGGAATCTGAAAATTTAATGGCTACCGAAATCAAAATTCCGGCACTGGGAGAAGGCGTCGACGCGGGCGATGTGCTGGAGATTTTTGTCAGCGAAGGCGACGTGATCAAAAAGGATGACGGGATCCTGGAACTGGAAACCGACAAAGCGACGGTTACCGTGCCGGCTTCTGAGGGTGGCAAGGTTACCAAAATCCACGTTGCCAACGGCGAGACAGTCAAGGTTGGCCAGACGATTTTGACCATTGAACCATCCGCTGCAGAATCTGCACCCAAAGCCAAACCGGCTGCAACCGGGCCGGCAGCTGAAAAGCCGGCTCCGGCAGCAACCACCAAGCCGCCGAAAGCGCCCGCTCCCGAACCGGTTGCACCTCCTCCGGCAACACCCGCTGCCGCGCCAGCCACGGTGGCATCGCATGCCGTTTCACTGTCGGCAAATGTTGCCAGCACGATTCCCGCCGGTCCGGCCATGCGCCGTTTCGCAAGGGAAATCGGTGTCGATCTTGCGCATGTTCAGGGCACCGGTAACAACGGCCGTATTCTGCGAGACGACATATTGCGGGTTGTGCGTGGAGGCGGAGCCCGGACCGCAGCTCCAGCGAGAGTTGCCGGATCTCCAGCCCCGTCCGCCGAAGGAACCAGCGACAGCTACGGACCGGTTCGAATTGAGAAAATGAGCCGTATTCGCCAGACCATCGCGCAAAAGATGCACGAGTCCTGGACAACGGTTCCCCGCGTCACCAACTTTGATGACGCCGATGTCACCGACCTGGAACTGATCCGGCAGAACAATAAAAAGGACTACGAGGCCCGCAACATCAAATTGACAACGATGCCGTTTCTGATCAAAGCGGTGGCGATGGCTCTCAAGTCACATCCGATTATCAACGCGTCGGTCGACATGTCGGCCGGGCAGATCGTTTACAAGGACTATATCAATATCGGGATTGCCGTTGATTCGGACCGCGGACTGGTTGTTCCGGCACTTCGTGGCGTGGACAAGATGGGAATTCCGGACGTCGCCCGGGCATTGAGTGAAATTGCCGGGAAGGTGCGTGAGGGGAATTTCGGAGTGGAAGACCTGCGCGGCGGTACGTTTACCATCAGCAATCTGGGTGCCATCGGCGGAACCTATTCCACGCCGATCATCAATGTTCCCGAGTCGGCTATTCTGCTGGTTGGCCGGTCACGAAAGATGCCCATTGTTGTCGGTGACGAAGTCAAACCGCGGCTGATGATGCCACTCAGTCTGTCCTATGACCACCGGCTGGTAGATGGGGCCGCTGCGGCCCGGTTCCTGAACGATGTTATCGGTTACCTCGAAGCACCCAGCCGTTTGCTGCTGGCGCTGTAACACAACTGCCGGATGCGGCTGGTGGTTTCAGGTTCCCTCCGGTTTTTCCGTGGTCAGAACCCTTTTCCGCTTGGCATCGGTCCCGTTTGCCAGTTGTTGCAGGTGTTTGGCCACCAAAACTCCGGCGTCCGGCAATTCGGTTTTCAGGACGTCACTGATTGCCTGACAGCTGCCGGTCTCACGAAGGTCGGTCATCATTGAGTGCAACATATTTCCGGTCGCCGGCGAGTACTGCAACAGAAAGTGGACCCAGATCCAGGCTTCTGCATAGTCGAGCTGGGTCATGTCCTCCGGGCGGGAAATCATTTCCAGGCGGCCAAGGTCCGGGACCCAGCGGTTTTCTCGAAACTTGTTTGCCAGCAGAACTACGTGTGGCCTGTTCAGGTTTCCCTCGGATCGCGAAGTTTCAAAGTATTCTGCCAGTCCCTCGTCCACCCAAAGCGGTACGTTGGGAACTGATCCATGCAGGTATCCATGCGTGACTTCGTGGCGGAGGTCTTCCGCGACCCGGTCTCCCCAAATTGCAAAAACGCGCAGTTCGGTATCGGTTTTCTCAAACACGGCCCGCCTGTCAGCCAGATTCGGTTGAGTCCGTCGCAGATAGCCGGCAAATGTCTCCGGGTCATCGAACAGGTAAATGTGTACCGGCTCGTCAGTCAGCGTAATGTCGAGAGCGTTTCGAAGGTCTTCCCGGCGATACTCCAGTTCATCGATTAACCGGTGACGGCTGGGGACCGGGAACGTCGAGTGGACGACGAGGAATTCTTTGGCAAGTTCTTCGCCAACCGGTAACTGGCTGTTAACGGAAGGTGTCCGGCAGGCCCCCAGGAACAGGCATCCGGTCGCCAACATTCCCAGAACGCTCCGACAAAACCGGTGATGCTGGTTTTCAACCATGGGCGTCAGGAGTCGGGAGCCTGGATCCGGAAGGGGTTTGGGGAAATCCGTTGTTTCGGCAGTCTGGCGAAGCATATCAGGGACCACCAGGCAGATCGATACCATTGGATTGAATCCGGATCGGTCGGATCAGTCGGATCAGTCCGGTTTTTCCGATGCCGATTCGATCGGTTTTCGGTCGGGTGCCTGCAGTCCCTATGCTGGCGCAATTGAAAACCGGTGTTGACGAAAACGGCCAAATTCCCAGAATCGCCTGTTCACCGCCTCTTTGCGGAAGTGTCCGAAACGGCCATGGAAGGTTGCATTGATGAAACTGATAACATTTGGACTGCTGGTCCTGGGCCTTTTGGCGTGCGGTTGCAACAAACCGGGAACTTCCAAAGTCGAAATTCCGGTTCGCGAGTCTGCAGTCGGAGAAAAGTCCGGAGGTCTGACCACCGTTCGTGTAGAAAAGGACGCGGGTGCGGACTCTCCCGCCCAATTGGTTCCGGTCGAGTTGTCCGCTGACCTGGAACCGCAGGAAGTCTGCGCGAAGTTTCTCGAGTTGTTGACCAACGGTGACATTTCCGACGCCGAGCGGCTGTTGTCCAAGCGGTCGGCCTCGGTCACACGTCAGGCCCGTTTGACACTTTCCGCGCCAGCCAGCGCATCGTCCCACATCAGATTTGATACTCCCCAATACGCAAACAGCAAACGGCAACTGGCCATGGTGTTGTGCCATATCGGAATCGGCGAGACCGGATCAGCGGTTGCCGCCGAAGAGGACGCAGAGCTGTCCTGGATGTTACGCAAGGAACCTGAAGGCTGGCGGATTACGGGCCTGGTATTGCTGGAGGAGGGCCTGCCATCAGACCTACTCAGTTTTGAAAACCCGTCCGACGTCGAAAAGATTCGTGATTTGCTTGGCAGCGACCAACCAGTGCGCCAGGCGACGGCACCGGGCGACGTGTCGCGGTAACGGGCTCAGCGGTTTCCGGATTTTCCTGATTGGTACCCACGTTCCAGGGAAATCAGTTTCGCTACGACCTGATCGGCAAGTTCGGCGGCTTCGTCGCCGGCATGATTTAAAACCACCAGGTAACTGCGCCCCGTTTTGGGGGAGATCCAGCATACGGCCATCCACATGGTATTGGAGCCGTTGTGGTAGATCACGGTTCCGTTGCCCCACGGTCGATTCAGAACGATCCAGCCCATTGCGTAGCCCTGGGCAATCGGCCGGGTTAACCTGCTCCGTGTACTGTCGGTCAAGAATCCAGGCTGGTCAGAATCGTAAAAAATTCCGGTAAACTTCAGCCAGTCGGCCATTGAAAGGTGGACTCTTCCTGCAGGCCCCAGTGCTGGCGCATTGTCCTGGTAGACCGGATGAAATTCTTTTTTTTCATCCAGCAGATGTCCCCACGGCTGGTCCGTTTTTTTCTGGTCGCCCGGCGGTCCAAAACCTGCGGTGGACATACCCAGTGGCTGGAACAATTCTCGGGTGATCAGTTCTTCCCACGAACAGTCCATTGATTCAGCGGCCATTTGGCCGGCGATCATGACACCCAGGTTGGAATATTCCCATTCGGGTATTTCACCGGTCCTGGCGTTTTTGAGGGTGAACGCAATGATGTCATTCCGTTTTTCGGTAGCGGTTTCTCCTTTCCCGCCCCACCAGTTCACGGGGTCGTGCGGGACACCCGCAGTATGCGACAACAGTTGTACAAATGTCTTGTCGTGCCAGACGGGATCAATTTTGTCTTTCAGTTCGGGCAGGCGCATGGCAATGGTGTCCTTCCAGTCCAGTTTGCCCTGATCGACCAGCCTTCCGACCAGCGCTGCCGTCATCGCTTTGGTGCAGGATCCGATATGCACCAGATCCGTTGCGGTGACTTCCGCATTCTTGCCGGCCCGCCGGTGTCCGCTGCAGATCACAATCGGGTCCATTCCTGCTCCACCGACGGCAGCAAAAACCGCCGGCATCTTGCCGCTGGCAACCAGTCCATCCAGCATGGTCTGCATTTCTGCTTTGACTGGCGACGGGTCATTCCATCCGCTTCCGGATTCCTGCGGTCCGGCCGTCGCGCAGTTGGCAATACACCCTGTCGCGACAAACAGCGCCAAACCGAGGGCAATCAAACGTATACTTATTGCAGTTTCTCCCGATTCAAAAACGGTCTCATGACCCGGTCGCATGTGCGGCATCGCTTTTCTGTTGTAAAAGTTTTTTCTGATATCTGCTTTGGGCGAGGTCCACGACCACCATCACGGCCAACACAAAATAAAAGGTGCTGTTGGGCATCGGATCGACGGCATGATCCCACAATTTCAAATGGGACAGATGTCCCCCGTCGCTAATCAGCTTGATTCCAACCAACAATAACACAAACAGCCCAAGCACTTCGTACATCCGGTTCTTTTTCAGAAAATCCGAAACGCGATCGGCCAGTACCAGCATCAGGATCCCCCCCACGATGATCGCAATGCCCATTACAATCCAGTTGTTGGTCAGGGCAATTGCGCTCAGGATCGAATCGAACGAGAAGACAAGGTTCATGATCACGATCCAGAATATCGCCGCTGCTTTGGAGCGGCGTGGTTTTTGCGATTCGTGCTGATGCGAATCTTCCAGGGAGATCATGTGGTAGATCTCCTTGATGGCCGTATACATGATGAACACGCCACCGGCCAGCACCACGATCGAGTGCAAATCAAAATCGCCTTCGATGTATCCTTTGAGCGGAATCGTGAAGATCGGGTTGTTGAGGTATTTCAGTGCCGCCAGAATTACGCCCAACATGAGGACACGGAATACAATCGCCATCCCGATTCCCCACCTGCGAACCTGCGACTGGTGTTCGGGCGCCACCCGTTTGGACTCAATGGCGACATACAGCAGGTTGTCGAATCCCAGAACGGCCTGAAGGAACAGCAGCATGACCAGCGTAAACGCGGCATGGGGGGTAAACAGGTCCTGAAATATTTCAGCCATGGCAGTTTCTTTTTCCCGGTGAATTCCCGACGCAGGATCAATTTCGATGAGTTGGCACAACGCTGGCAAACAGGGATTATGCCCGTCCGGCGGGCGGTGACCAATTGGGCTTTGCACACGGCAGAAGGTTGGCGATTGCAACTGGCAAAATAACTCCGGTCCCGACCATCGCCAGTGCGGCCTGGCGGACGGTCAGAAACACCCGATTCACCTGGAAAGCCGTTTGGCGGCCCATACGGCAATTTGTTCCCGGAAGATCTTGGAATTGTGCCGGATGTCGGTTGGTAGTTTTCGCATAAACAACACGTTTCGAATGGTATTGGTCAGTTCATTTGCTGCCCCCAGTTCCAGCAGTTCGTTGCGCAGCGATTGCTGGCCGGACTGGCGGACTGGCCAGAACTCCGGAAACGGCTCCACAACGATGACCGGCGTCTGACTGTTTCGCGGACCGATTCCAACGAGGGCCGAACGGAAGATCGCCTGATGCTGGTTGAAGATGGCTTCACAGCAGTCCGTAAACAGCGTCCGGTCCCCGCAAATCACGCGATGCGATTTCCTGCCACAAAACCAGAACCGGTCCTGGTCGTCGAGATAGCCGACATCGCCCATACGGTGCCAGAATGTGTCGCCATCCCGAATCTTGTGTAACGCATTGGCGTCCGTTCGTGTGACATATTGATCGGTGACCACCGGTCCCGAGACGATCAGCTCACCGATTTTTCCCGCCGCGAGTTCATTTGTTTGGCTGATATCGGCGATGGGGTCATCGCTGATTTCGATAACGCGCCAGCGGATTTGGGGCCATCTCCGGCCGACGCAAGTACCGGCGCCCGAACGGGTTTTTTCTGCCGTTTCGTTCAGCACCTGGTCTGACTCGATGCACGCAACAGGCAACGATTCAGTCGCTCCATAGGGGGTGTGAACCTGACCACCCGGTCCAATGATCTTTCGAATTCCTTCGAGGACCCTGGCGGGAACCGGCGCTCCTGCGGTCAGAACCCGTTGGACTGTTGGAAGACTGAAAGGGTTTTTTGCGGCAAACGTTGCGACAGTATTCCAAAGGGCTGGTGAGCCGAATGCCTGGTTGGCCGAAAAGTGGTTGACGGCATCGGCAATGTCCAGCGGATCTACGTTGGCCGGTCTGGTCGCGTCCATCCGCGGAAACACGGTGGTCATACCCATTCCGGTATTGAACAGCGCGAACAGCGGAAAACCGGAGACGTCTGTGCCCCCAGGCTCGATCCCGAAATAGTCCCGGATCTGGACCGTTTGTTGTATGAAATGGCGATGCCGGTACAGTACACCCTTGGCTGGCCCGGTGCTGCCAGTCGTAAAAATTATGGCCGCCGGATCTTCGGCTGTTCCGGCTGGAGTAACTGTTGACGGGGCCGGACCGGCAAAAAACGGCCGGGTGGACCTGGTTCCAAACCAGACACCCCGCCCGACGAGGAAATTGTACCGGCAATCCGGCAGGCGGCTGCGGAACACCGTTCGGGCGATTTGGGCCGGCAGTATTCCGCACAGGCCGTCGGGTCGGGCTTCGGCAAGGCACCGGATCATGTTCTTCCGGCCCATTCCCGGGTCAATCAATATCACGACGGCGCGCGACCGGAGTACGCCAAAAACCCAGGCAACAAATTCAATTCCCGGGGGGATCATCAGACTGATTCGCATCTGGTCGGTGACCCCGGCCTGGACCAGGCCACCGGCGATCCGGTCGGCACGTTCATTCAGTTCACGGAAGGTAATTGTCCGGTAATCGAGAGGGCGGCGCTGGCGTTGGCGAGTGGGCTGGGCAACGGCAATCGAATCGGGAAACAGGCCTGCTGCCAGCCGCAGCGAATCAGAAATGTTCGCAATTTTGCCAAGGTCGATCAGAGGATTCATGCTGCGGAGGGTGGCTGTAAACCGGATTCAGGACAATTGTATGGGGCGATAACGTTGAGGATACGCCAGTCGATTGGCTGGAATCCGGACGTGACTACCGTCAGGCCGTCCAATCACTTAAATTGACGTAAGCCCAGGGGGCACGCCAAGCCCCCACTTCCCGAGCCATCCTGGGTGCGCGGCGGATCATGACAGACTGACTGTGGAAGTCCTGATGGACCATGTTGCGTACTGATGTTGTACAAATCCAGGTGATCATCGCCGGGCATCGTATCACGTTCAACCAGCTGACCCGACAGAATAAAACATAAAATGGAAATCGACCTGTATCAGGCCTGCCCCTGTCATGCTGAAAAAAAGATCAAGTTCTGTTGCGGAAAGGAGGTTGTCGGATCGCTTAACGGAGTGCTCGAACGGCACAAGTCCCGGCAGACCGCGGCGGCCCTGGATGACCTCGAAAAACTGATAGCCAGCCAGGGGCCCAAAGACTGTTTGCTGCTGGCCTGCAGCCAGTTGCAGCTGGCTCTGGGAAAGATTGATGAAGCGGAAAAGTCGGTCCGGCAGTTTTTGGCGACCAATCCAGGCCATTCGCTTGGCCTGGAACGTCTGGCAACCATCCTCGCAGCGCAGCACAGGGGGGCCGAGGCCTGGTCGGCTTTGCAGGACGCCATGGACAATCTGCCAGGCAGCAATGTACCGGTCGCGTTCGCCAGCGGATTCCGCTACGTCGGCCTGGCACTATTGAGCGAGGGCTTTGTCCTGGCGGCGCGGATTCACGCTTCGATGGCCTGTTTTCTGGAGCAGTCGGATCCCCAGACGGATCAGCTGTGCCGGGCCGTGGAAGAATCGGCGCGGATGTTGGTGTTGACCCGCAGTTTCGCCATCGAACCGTTGCCGGATGCTGCGCCAGAGACTCCCTGGAAAAAGAAATATGTCAATGCAGTGCGGGCGCAAAAGCGTGGGCAGTATCGAAAAGCTGTACAACTGATTGGCCGGGCACTGGAACTTGGACCGGATGAGCCGGTTCTTTTGCGTGCGTTCGCCATGGCCGCGACTTTGCAACCGGATTTTTCCCAATTGGTCCATGCCTTTCGCCAGTTAAGTGGCGCGGAATCGTTTTCGCTTGCGGAGCGGGTCGAGTCGGAGATGCTGGCCCAATATTTCGACCCGACAACGGCCGGGAATCCGGTCAACGTGGTCTCCTGGAGCTGGAGCATCAGGGACCTGGGCGAGGCCCGCGAAAAGCTGAATGCCCACAACCAGTTTGTGGAAATTGATCCGGGCGACAGTTTTGATGAAATGGGTGAGGGCCAACCGCCACCGCGTGGTGCCTACGCGGTGCTGGACCGGCCAGCGATGGACCGGGTCGAAGCATCGACGACTCATGAACAGATCCCGGTTGTGATGGCGCGCATTCTGGCGTTTGGCAAACAGACTGACGGTGAAGCAAGGCTGGAAGTTTTGCTGAGTCGCGGGAAACACTTTGACACCGTGGGCGATCTGTTGGGCAATGTCCTGGGCGAATTGGGTACGGCTGGGGAAGAAGCAGTCATTGATCAGGTCGAGGCGGAACAGGAAGCATTGACAGCAGCCTGGCATTTGCCGGCCAGCCTGTCGCGTGAGGAGCATGAGCGGCTGACCAGGGATCGCCAGTTTTTTGTCGCTTCCGAAGTATTGCCTGCAACGGAATTTGGGGTCCTTGGCGGCAAGTCGTTACGGGAAGCCGCTTCGGATCCGGCCATGGGCGTTCGCTGCCAGTCCCTGATTTGCAATCTCGAACTGTCCAATGATGCTCGGGAGTGGTCGGAGGAATGGGGAGCCCAGGCCAGAAAGGCCATTGGGTTGCCCGTCATTCCGCAGATTTCCGGTATCCAGCCGGAAAAGTTGAGCACTCTGTCCCCGTTTCTGGTCCGCTATCTGGATCTGGGACCGGCGGAAACCATCGTCCTGGTACGGATGTTCTCGCTGTGCATGATGTGCGGGGATTTTCGTGGAATCAGGAAGGTAGCCCCGTTGCTGCTGGAACGGGATGATATCGGACAGACGCCGGAGAGCGGTTTTGGTGCGAAAGTCCGGGTACATCTTGCCCTGGCGGATTTGTCTGCCGATGACGAAAGATGTTTTGAGCATATCGCGCAGGCGCGTTTGCTGGCCAAAAAAGCCGGAATGCCGGTTGGATTGGTTCTGGTTCGGGAATTTGAGCAGTCACTGTTGCGTAGCCGGTTTGAAAAACTCAAGACGATTCTTCGCGAAATCGAATTGCATCATCTTCAGGAAGACCAGGTACGGGAAGCGTTGACCCGTGTGCTCACGAACTACGGACTGATTTCTCCCGATGGGCAACTGATGTTGCCAGCGGACCGGCAAAATGGCGCAGAACAGAAAGCTGACAGCGGAGTGTGGACTCCGGAATCGGCTGGGGCCGGACAGGCCAAATCGGGTTCCGGATTGTGGATTCCAGGAGAATGATCGCATGTTGCCTGTCCCGATCGGGGGGATGCCCCGTGGGGGATTGGCTCCGGGTTCATTGGACCGGGATAACGCCAAAGGTCGAGGTGCAAATTGGGTCGCTATGTAGTCCGGTTCGGAAGTATGCGGCAGCTCGGCGTGATGTCTTCGCGCAGTGGTGAGCAGTACCGGCGGGGAAATACCGTCGTGTTGAGAACGCCACGCGGAACGGAGTTGGGGCAGGTGTTATGCGAGGCGACCGACGACGCCATGGCATACATGGACAAGCCGGCCAATGGAAATATTCTGCGGATGGAGACCGGTGCCGACACCAGCGAGATGGCCCATCTGAGCAGCGAAAAAGGAAAGAATCTTGAAATCTGCCAACGGCTGATCGGTGAATCCGGCTTGCCAATGAAACTGGTCGACGTGGAGATACTGTTGGGCGGTGAACGGCTGATTGTTTACTACGTTTCGGAAGATCGTGTGGATTTTCGTGACCTGGTCAAGCTGATATCGACGGAGATCCAGACTCGAATCGAAATGCACCAGATTGGCGTGCGGGACGAGGCGCGATTGCTGGCCGACTATGGCGATTGCGGGAAACCAGTTTGTTGCAATACCCACCTGTCGTCGATGCCACCGGTTTCCATGCGAATGGCAAAACTGCAAAAGGCCACACTGGATCCGAACAAGATCTCGGGGCGCTGCGGCCGATTGAAATGCTGCCTGCGGTATGAGTTTGATACCTACGAAGACCTGCAGCGGGAGCTTCCTGGAATCGGGGCCAACATTGTTACCCGTGAGGGAAAGGCAAGGGTTATCGGCCAGGAAATACTTGCCCAGCAGCTGTTGGTAGAAACCGAGGACCATCGCCGGATACTGATTTCCGCGACCGAAGTGCTGTCAGTAGTCCGTGGTGGAAATCCAGCTGGTTAGCCGCCTGAGGCCGGGCCGGTCAGGATTCAATTTTGAACCGGATTTGACTTAAGGTAACTCTGTTGTAACGATATAGGGAAGTCACGGATACGTTCTGATGGACCGGAACGGGTCGGTGCCAGGTGGGAAATCATGTTGAGATCCGGAATTTTCCGACGTCACCGACAAAGGATGCACGATGAATGGTGAAGCAGAGGCGATACTTGGCCTCGCAAATTCGGACAGTCGTTATTCGGTGGAAGCGTACCTTTTTGTTCGCGAAGCACTGGCTTGGGCGGCAGACAACCAGGCGGTCGAAAGTGATTCGGAGATCTCCAGTGGGGGGAAATCCCCCAAGGCCCGCTGCCGTCATGTAACCGGACAGCAGTTGTGTGAAGGCATCCGGGAGTTTGCCCAGAACCAGTACGGCTATATGTCCAGGCTGGTGCTGAACAGCTGGGGGCTTTTTTGCACAACAGATTTCGGCAACGTCGTTTACAACATGATTGATGTTGGGATCATGCGAAAATCACCCGAGGATCGCCGGAGCCATTTCAAGGACGTCTACGATTTTGAAGACGTGTTTGAATTGCAGTTCCGGATGAACACGGGCGCGACGGCACACCGCTGTTCCAAATCCGGTGTAAGTCATGAGTCGCCCTGATCCGGAATCACGGTCCTCTTCAGCCGGACCCGCAGGCGCACAACCGGGACGCGGTTCCCGTGGACTGCTGATTCTGTCGACCACAGTCTACGGAGTTTTTTTTGCATTTCTTCTGGTGACCGCAATCAGGTCTGGTCTTTAGCCGACGTCTTGTCCCCCAGTCTTGCAAGCTCGTTAAAAAAGTCCGGAAACGTTTTGCGGGCACAATCCGGATCCCGGACCTGCACGCCGGGAATTCGCAGACCGGCCAGCGCCAGGCTCATGGCCATTCGGTGATCGTCATGGGTATCGACGGTGGCCCGTTGCAGTTTGCCGGGGATGATCGTCATTCCGTCTGCATGCTCGGTCACCGTGGCACCGAGTTTTCGCAGTTCCAGCGCGAGGTTGCCGATCCGGTCGGTTTCCTTGACCCGGTTATGGGCAATCCCCCGTATGGTCGTTGGTCCCATTACAAACAGGGAAACCACTGACAACGTCTGTGCGGTGTCGCTGATTGCTGACATGTCGCAATCAATTCCGTGTCGGGCCGGACCGGCAACCACGACAGATTTCCTTTCCCGCGTCACCTGACAGCCCATCTGTTCCAGCAAATCGACAAACGCAACGTCCCCCTGAAGGGAATCCAGCCCCGGCAAAGCGACCCGAACCGTGCCGCCGACGATTGCTGCAGCAGCAAAGAAATAACTTGCCGCCGAAGCGTCCGGTTCGATGGCGAAACCGGTTCCCTGGTATTTGGCCGGATGAATCAGGAGTTCTCCCGGCCCGACTATTGCGGGGATAACACCAAACGTCTTCATCATGGCCAGTGTCATATCGATGTAGGGCATCGAGACCGGATTGCCTTCGATGGACACCGACACATCACCCGCAGCCATGGGAGCAGACATCAGAATCGCACTCAAAAACTGGCTGCTGATTTCCGACCGGACGCGGGTTCGGCCACCTTCCACAGGTGGCGAATCGATGACGACCGGCGGGCAATCGCCCGGCGACTGCGCTGAAATGTTGCTCCCAAGCAGTTGCAGCGCCGCAACCAGATCGCCGACAGGTCGTTGGTGCATCCGCCCGACGCCAGACAAACGGTGTCTTCCTCCGGAAAAAGCCGCTGCGGCAGTCAGGAATCGCAGGGTGGTACCGCTGTTCCCGCAAAAAATATCGCTGGACTTAACGGGAAACTTGCCGCCAGTGCCCTGCACCGTCGCGAGTGACGTGCTCCAGTCAACGATGACGGCTGCTCCCAGCTGCCGGAGTCCATTCGCCATCAGCCGCGTGTCTTCGCTGTCCAAAACGCCTGTCAGGCTGGACGTGCCGCAAGCGAGTGATGCCAGAAGCAATGCGCGATTCGTGATGCTTTTGGAACCCGGTGGTCGCACGGTCGCGTCCAGGGGATGGTTGATCGGCTGGATCTCGATACAGTTTTCAGGCATCGGCGGTTCGAGGCTCGATCGGAAAAACTAGTCAAATGCAATCCCGGTTTGCCGGCTGATGTCGCGCAATTCTTCCACGACCGGCAAAACCAGGGGAATTCCGGCAGTGCGACGGGTCTGCTCGGCAATCCGCTCCGGATCGCCAGGGATCAGGACCGCTTCTACCCCCGGTTGGGGTCGTGACTTGCGAAACGTTTCGATCCAGTCGTCGATTTGCGACTTGAATTCATCGACATCGATAAACGCTTCGATCTGCATGGCGCCAAAGAAATGGCCGATCCCTTTTCCCACGCTGCGTGCAGGAATTTCCTGGCGGAGTGCGAACGGCGGGGCGAAGGGGCCCCAGTTGGCGCCGCTTAGCACTGAACAAAGGACATCCACCATGGTTGCCAGGCAATAGCCCTTGTGTCCGCCCGTTTCGGCGAAACTTCCCAAAGGCAACAGCGCGCCACCATCAATCATATCGACTGGCGATGTTGAATACTCCCCCTTTGAATCAATGATCCATCCACGCGGAATCTGGCTCTCGCGGCGCCTCGCCATTTCGACTTTGCCATAGGCGCAGGCACTTGTGGAAAGGTCAATCACGATCGGCGGGCACTCCTTGCCAGGGAAAGCGATGGCGACCGGATTCGTTCCCAGCATTCGTTCGGCTCCTCCAAACGGAGCAACCAGTTTGGTTGTGTTGGTCATCGCCCAACCGATCAGATCCTTTTTCAGTGCTTCGAGGACATAGTAGCCCGCGATTCCAAAATGGTTTGTGTTGCAGACGCTGACCCAGCCGGTTCCGGCCGTCGCCGCCTTGTCCATCGCGATCCGGTTGGCCGCCGGTCCGACCACCAGGCCCAATCCGTTGTCGCCATCGACAGTGGCCGTACTGGCACTCTGGCGAACGATTTTGATTTTCGGCGTGGGGTTAATACGGCCGAGGGTCAACATGTCGAAATAGGTGTGCAGGCGGGCCACACCGTGCGAGTCAATTCCGCGGAGGTCCGACGCTGCGAGGACTGTGGCGGCCTGGGTCGCGTCCTCCTCCGGCACGCCAAAGTGTCTGAACACGCGAATGGAAAAATCGGTGAGGAATTCGACTGGATACGTAATTGTTTCAGACATTCAATCAGAAGGGTTGGAACCGGCGGTCAGGACTTCATTGCGGCAATCGCCCGGTAAGCGATCATTTTTCCAATATTCAGCGACGCCGTAGCGGCAGGGCTGGGCGCATTGTTGACGTGGATCATCCCTTTGGTTTCGATGATCAGGAAATCGTCCACCATACTGCCATCCCGTGCAACCGCCTGGGCCCTGACTCCAGCCGGCGCTGCAACCAGATGTTCAGCCCGGATCTCCGGCATCAAACGCTGCAGGGCCCGGACAAAGGCGGCTTTGCTGAATGACCGCCACATTTCCCCCATTCCCTTTTTCCAGTGGCGCGCAGCCATCCGCAGAAAGCCCGGCCAAGCCAGACTTTCGGCAAGATCGCGCAGATTGATATCGGACATCCTGTAGCCTTCGCGGGCAAAAGCCAGCACAGCGTTGGGTCCGCACTCCACACCCCCCTGGATCATCCGGGTGAAATGGACACCCAGGAACGGAAACTTCGGATCGGGTACCGGGTAAATCAGATTCCGGCAGAGATGTTCCGCCGAAGGTTTCAGCTCGTAATATTCGCCCCGAAACGGAATGATCCTGGCGGAGGGTCTGGTGCCTGACAGGCTGGTGACACGGTCGCAATGCAAACCGGCACAATTCACTACGATTCCGGCATGCCAGGCGCCGGCTGTTGATTCGACGACCGTGTTGGGGCCGTCCTGACGGAATCCGGTTACTTTTGCTCCGGTCACAATCCGGTGGCCCCGGTCCCGCATCAGCTTGGCAAGTTTTTCACAAACCTGGCGGTAATTCACGATGCCGGCTTCCGGAACATGGATTGCACGAATTCCGGCTACATGCGGCTCAAGTTCGGTCAGCCGCTCCCGTCCGATGAACTCGCAGCGAACTCCATTGGCAACTCCCCGTTCACCTATTTTTTCCAGGGCAGGCAATTCCGATTCATCGACAGCCACAATGACTTTGCCGCAGAGTTCATAATCCACCCTGTGTTCCGCGCAAAACTGTTCCATGGCCAGTTTGCCTTCGCGACAGTTGATGGCCTTCAGCGA
>Ga0163150_10003707_pt1 | contig 21198 bp, 13 predicted proteins | sample OliLakLV19P2IB_FD_148628 | JGI IMG/M metagenome (GOLD analysis project Ga0163150, IMG submission 148628) | Freshwater microbial mat bacterial communities from Lake Vanda, McMurdo Dry Valleys, Antarctica - Oligotrophic Lake LV.19.P2.IB | ecosystem: Environmental > Aquatic > Freshwater > Lake >...
GGTCAGGGGTCAGGGGTCAGGAGTCAGGCGTTTAGCCGCGGAGCAGAGGTCTGCCGACGCTCCGCGCGGACTCGCGGCAGTCGCAACCGCTCAACAAACCTGCGACCAAAACGCGAACTCCGGTGGTACGCTTAACCGATAAGTTACACTACTTGCGATGAATCTTCCCGGCTAATGGAGTAGCCCATGAAACGCCCCGCCCTTTCACGGACGATCGTGACCGCCCTTCTGCTTGGCCTCGCCCTGACGCTCGCCGGCTGCGAGACCACCGGCCCCGGCGCAAGGCCCGCCAATCTCACCGCCGCCTACGAAGCGTACAACCGCGGCGATTATGCCGCGGCGTATTCGCAGGCGAAACCCAACGCCGATGCTTTCGGCTCGGCCTCGGACGAGAGTGCTTACCTCACCGGCCTCGCGGCGTACCAACTCCGCAACGGCACCGAGGCCGAGCGATACCTGCATCAGGCCTCGCGCGGCGACGACCGCAAACTCGGCGGCGAGGCGATGGCGATGATCGGCAGGATCTACGCGGGCCAGGGCCGGCACGAGCGCGCCGTCGAGGCGTATGCCATCGCCGCCCAACGGCTTGCCGGCGACGACCGCGCCAACGCCCTGCTCTATACCGCCCTCAGCCAGCAGAGCCTCGGCCAGTGGCGCGAGGCCCACACCAATCTCGTCATGGCGAAGCAGGCCACCAGCGACGCCGAGTTTCAGAAGAAGGTCGACTCGTACCTGGCGGTGCGCGGCTGGACGATCCAGCTTGGCGCTTACGCGGATGAGCGCAACGCACAGACCGCGGCCCGCGGCATCGCCGGAAAGACGACGGCATTGATGATGGGCCCGCCGCGCCTCGTTCCCGCGACCGACAGCGCCGGCCGGCGATTGATCCTGCTGCAAGTCGGCCAGTTCCCCAGCGAGGCGAACGCCCTGGCGGCGAAGAACCGCCTCAGCGGCAGCGCGGAAGTCGTGCCGATGCTCGCGGCGAAGTGACGGCACGCGCGATTGAACTTGGACCCGAATCCCGCGCTTAGCGGTCGGCCCGAAGGCTCGGCGCAGGGCCACCCTTGAGGAACACCATCGCTCAACGACGTGGTGCTTCGCATAAACAAACCCAACGCATCTCGCTCATCGAAGCGTTTACGCGCGATCGGGTGGGCCTTCGCCAAGCCTTCGGCCCGGCCGCTAAGCGTCGCCGAAGCCCGTCACCGGCGCACCCCGTGAACTCGATCCCAACAAAAAAACCCCTCTTGCGAGGGGTCTTGTGCTTTGACGTTGGATCACTGACTCCTGACTGACACTGACGCCTGACTCCTGCCCCACTTCTTACTTGAACGCCTCGGGCCCTTCAACCTTCTTGGCAGGCGTGATGGCCGGGGCGATGTTGGTGTCCTCTCCGGCGGTGGCGATGGCGGCGCTGCTGCCGGCCATCTGGAACAGGAAGATCTCGACGCGGCGGTTCTGGGCGGCGCCGCGCGGGCCGTTGGAAACCACGGGCTGGAACTCGCCGCGGCCGGCGATCTCCAGGCGGGTCGGGTTCACGCCCGACTTCTGCATCACTTCCTTGACCGCGATCGAGCGGAACGCGCTCAAGCCCCAGTTGTCGCCGAAGCGACGGACATTGTTGGCGTTGGTCACCGGCACATTGTCGGTGTGCCCGACGATGCGGACGCCGTAGCGAGCGGCATCGGCGCGATTCACAATGTCCGAAAGCTTCTGGAGGGCGGACACGCCGGCCGGGCTGATCTCGGTGGAGCCGAGCGCGAAGGTCAGGTCGCTTTTGAGCTTCACCATGCCGCGGCGCGAGTCATATTCCATAAGGTCCGGGTTCTGGGCGGCGAGCCGGGCAAGGGCCTCGTCGAGCGCCTGCGGCAGCACCGGCGCCGGGATGTCGAGGCCGCCCTTGCTGATCGCTTCGAGGTCGAGGCGGGCTTGGGTGAGCGCGAGCTGAAGGGCATCGCGGTCGGCCTTGATCTTTTCCATGATCGCGAGCATCTCGGCGCTGGGCGTGCCGGACGATTCACGGATGGCGCGAAGCTCGGCGTCGAGCGACGCAATCTTTTCCTGGAGGTCGACGAGCTGTTCCTGGGCCCGGCGCTCCTTGGTGATGAGCGCATCGTACTGCCCCTGCGACACGCAGCCGCCGGCCGTGAGAATGGCGAGACCTAGAATGAAAGCCTTGGTTGACATCCCTGTCATGGTGGTGCTCCTTGCGAAGAGTTGGTTGTCGAATCGGACGCGTTTAGATTACCGTTTTCCTTCCGGAACGCAAGAGCGAACATCGTTCAGCAGAGAAATGTTGAAAAAAGATACGCAACCGCTCCGCACCTCTCCCTCGGAGGGAGAGGTCGGCGAGGTCCGCCGAGCCGGGTGAGGGTGAGATCCACGTCGCTGGAATCAGTTGTCGCCTCCCTCACCTGCCGCAATCGCCACTGCGCGGCGATTGCGGCTGTCCTCTCCCGGGGGAGAGGGGGCGATCACATCCACGATCCGGTACGCTTCCGCATCACCGCGGGACTCGACCCTCACTCCCTCCCTCTCCCTGGAAGGGAGAGGGAGTAAGACATGACCGACGCCCCGCTCATTCTGTACCGCGCCGCCGCCGTGCGCGACGCCGCCGGTGTGAATGCCCGGCCGGGAGTCGTCGCCGCCCGCGCCGGCCGCATCGTCGCCGCCGGTGACCCTACCGAGGTGCGGCGCATTGCAGGCAATCCCGACCGTACGATCGATCTTCCCGACGCCCTTCTCCTTCCGCGCCTTGTCAACGCCCACGCTCACCTCGACCTGACGGACCTCCGCCCGCGGCCTTATCACGGCGACTTCATCGGCTTCGTCGAGATGGTCATGCGCGACCGGCCGCGCGACGAGGCCGCCATCACCCGCGCCGTGCATCACGGCCTGCGCCTCGCGCGCGAGGCAGGCACCGGCCTGCTCGGCGACATCGCGGGTTCCGCCGCCGCCGTCCGCGCCCGCATTCACGCAGCGCCGGACGACTGGATCACCGGCACAAGCTGGCTCGAATGTTTCGGCCTCGGCGACAGCGCGGAGGCAACCGCCGCGCAGGCCGTGCTCCTCGCGACGCAACTCGGCGGCGAAGCGCAGACGCCGGGCATGCAGCGCGTCGCCATCGACCTCCAGCCGCACGCCCCCTACTCGGCCGGCACCAGGCTGTACGACGCGGCCGACAACCGCTTCATCGGTTTCCCCAGCACCCACCTCGCCGAGACGCCCGCCGAGCTTCAGTTCATCCGCGACGCGACCGGGCCGTTTGCCCAGTTGCTCCGCAGGCTCGGCAAGTGGGATGACTCGATCAAGCCCACCGGATTGACACCCGTCGCGTTCCTCCGCAACCAACTGCATAGCGGCAACTGGACCATCGCCCATTGCAATTACGTCACCGATGACGACATCGCCATCCTCAAGAGCGCCAGCGTCACCGTCGCGTACTGTCCGATCGCCAGCGAGTATTTCCAGCACCGAAATCATCGCTACCGCGACATGCTCGCCGCCGGCGTCAACGTCTGCCTCGGCACGGATTCGATCGTTTGCCAACCCGCCGCTGCGCAGGAGCCGCAGCCGATGGGCATCCTGCCGCAGATGCGCCGGCTTTATCACCGTGACCGCACCGATCCGGCAACACTGCTGCGCATGGCGACGATCAACGGCATCTCACCCGCACTGCACAAACGACACGCGACGCTGGCGCCCGGGCAGTGCGGCGAGTTCTTGGCGGTTCAATTCGATCCATCGGACTCCGTCGATCCGCTGACGCAGGTGCTCGCTGGTCGCGAAGTCGCCCGATCCATTTGAGCCGCCCCTTGGTACGCTCGTCACATGCAACCATTCCACCACGTCGGCTACATCGGCATGGGCACCATGGGCGGCGCGATGGCGGTGAACCTGCTCAAGGGGGGCTTCGACGTCACCGTCTGGAACCGCACCGCCGCGAAGGTCCAGCCGCTCCAGGAGAAGGGCGCGAAGGTCGCCGAGTCGCCGGCCGACCTCGCCTCGCGCCACCCCGATGCGATCTGCATCAATGTCAGCGACACGCCCGATGTCGAGGCCGTGCTGTTTGGCGACGGCGGCATCGTTCACGCCGCACCGCCGGGCCTCGTCATCATCGATCATTCCACCATCAGCCCCGCCGCCACGCAGCGCTTCGCCGCCCGCCTCGCCGAGCGCGGCATCACCTTCCTCGATGCGCCTGTCTCCGGCGGCGACGTCGGCGCCCGCAACGCCACGCTCTGCATCATGGTCGGCGGCCCGGCCGACGCGTTCGATCGCTGCCTTCCGCTCTTCCAGGCGATGGGCAAGACCATCGTCCACGTCGGAGCGGCCGGCATGGGCCAGGTGTGCAAGGCCTGCAATCAGGTCGCGGTGGTGTGCAACCTCATGGGCGTCTGCGAGGCCATGGCCCTTGCTAGAAAGAGCGGACTTGATGTCGCAAAGATGATCGAAGTCGTCGGCGGCGGCGCGGGCGGCTCGTGGCAACTGAGCAACCTCGGCCCGCGCATCCTCGCAGGGAACTTCGCACCGGGGTTCATGATCGACCTCGTGCTCAAGGACCTTGCGATCGTCGATGACGCCGCCCGCCGCACCGCCCTGCCGATGCCCGCGACCTCACTCGCCGAAGCGCTCTTCCGCTCGGTGAAAGCCGACCCCGCGCTGGGCGACGGCGGCAAGCTCGGCACCCACGCCATGGCGAAGGCGATCGAGCGGCTCGGCGGTTTCCTGTTCGACGCCGGCTGAATGGTGCTTGGCGATTGGTCACGGATGCCCTAAACTCTCTTGTCGTTGCGCCCCGTTCGGGGCTGCCGGTTCCCGCTTGAACAGGTACCTTTCAATGATTCGCCATGCCGTGCGATCCCGCGCCTTCACGCTCATCGAGATGCTGCTCGTCGTGGCGCTGATCGCGCTGCTCATTTCCCTTCTGCTGCCGGCCCTGGGCTACTCGAAGGAACTTTCGCGCCGGGCCGTGTGCGCCGCGAATCTCTCGGGCATCCAGCAATCGGTGGCGAGCTACGGCAGCTCGAACATGGGGCGGCTCTTCGTCTGCCGGGGGCGCTCGGTGCAGAAGGCGTTCAACGCCCGCGGCGGCAATGCCCACAACAACCGTGCCTGGGACAACGAGGTCGACGCCGTCGAGGCGATGGCGACCGTCGGGCTGGCGTTCGGCCCGAAGGTGAACGTCGGCGGCGGGTACATGCACATGCGCGCCTCGGAGCTTTGGAACTGCCCGAGCCGGGACTTCAAGAGCCAATGGGAAACAGGCTACCCGCAGCTCGTCGTCGGGTATCAATACTTCGGCGGCATCGACAAGTGGATCAACCCCTTCGCCGGCGCGATCCAGGCCCGCAGCCCCTTGTCGATGCGCTCGCCCGGCCGTTGGGCGATCGCCGCCGACGCCGCCATGAAGATCGACGGCACGTGGGGCGGCGGCCGCGACACCGCTTACCAGGGCCTGCCTTCGCATCAGCACCGCCCCGGCGGCCCACCCGCCGGCGGCAACCAGGCATACTTCGATGGCTCGGTTGAATGGATGCCGCTCGAGAAGCTGATCTACATCCACTCGTGGTCCGGCGACTTCAACCGCATCGCCTACTTTTATCAGAGCGACCTGGGCTCATGGAACCCGCCGCTGGGTGCGTACGGGCAACCGTGAGCGGGCGTCCATACGAGCCGCGACCGTAAGGGAGTGGTCCCATGTTCAGTAGCCACTCCCTTACGGCCGCGGCTCGTTACGCGAATCGCCTAAACACCCAGCCTCATCTCCCGCTTGAAACCGAAGCCCCGGCGATTGTCGATCCAGCGCAGCCACGTCGGCCGCACTTCATAGAGTTGCTCGGCGCGGGCCCGCGCCTCCAGCGCCGGGTTCGTCGTGATGAAAGGGAAGCGGTTCACGTACACGTCCCACGCGATGCCCTTCAACGGCTCGGCGACCGCTTCGCACCGGCCGTGCAGTTGCACGCCGTGGATCTGCCGCGGCCCGTCAACCTCGGCGTAGATGGTCAGCGCCACCCACGGGTCGGCCGCGATGTGCATGCTGTGCGCCGAGCGCAGGCTGGAAACGAAGATCAACCGCAACTCCGCCGCCAACGCGAACTGCACGTTCGCGGCGTGAGGATGGCCCGCCTCGTCGACGGTCGCGAGGCTGGCGGTCGGCCGGCGGCGAAGAAACGCGACGACCTCGCTGATCAACTCGGCATCGGACATGGTCGATGACACGCACCGCTCCCTGCTAAGATGTGGCGGACAACCGAGACAGCTTGAAACGACCCGACTGGAGATGACTCATGCCCGTGTACGAATACGAATGCGTGAAGTGCCACAAGGTCACCGAGGTCCTGCGGAAGATGTCGGCCGCCGATGAGCCTCAGGTCTGCGAGCACTGCGGCAGCGACAAGACCAAGCGGGCCTACAGCCTCGTCGCCCTGAACTCCGGAAGCACCGGCGGCCCGTCGCAGTCCGGCGGGCACGTCCACAGCGGAAGCTGCGGCTGCGGGAAGCCGCGCGGGGGTTGCGGGGCGTAGGGGCCGGCAGGTCGCACCGGACATTGTTGGAAACTCCAATGCTTGCGAGGGTTGAACAAGGCACGGTCCTCCCGTTCGTCATTCATTTCTTACTGGTAATGTTGCTCACGCGCATGATCCACGGCGTGCGCCCAAAGTGGCCTACGTCGAAAGCCGCCTTTTTAGCCGGCGGGTTTCTTTTCTTCATAAACATCGGTTGGAAGCAGATCCAATTCGGCGGCGACCTTGATCGATTCCTATCTTGCCCAACGGGCATCGACTGGTTTCAGTCAAATCGATTTCAGGATTACCTACACGATTTTGTCTTGTGGTTGCTGACATTGATATGTTCGGCCGCCGTATGGAGAGTCATGAGTCGTCGGTTTCATCTGCCACAATGCCCAACTTGTGGGTACAACTTGACGGGAAACTCAAGTGGCATGTGTCCCGAATGTGGATACGTGATTCGACTGCAGGGAAAAGAAAAAGTGCGATGAGATTTCATTCACTTTTCAGCTCCGTCACCAGCGCCTGCGCCATCGCCTTCGCGTCGCCGAAGAGCATCGCGCAATTGGGTAAGTAATACAGCTCGTTCTCAACCCCCGCGAAGCCGGTGTTCATCGAGCGTTTGATCACGACAACGCTGCGGGCCTTGTCCACATCGAGGATCGGCATGCCGTAGATGGGGCTTGCCTTGTCGTGACGGGCGGCGGGGTTGGTCACGTCGTTGGCGCCGATCACCAGCGCGACGCCGGCCTGCTCGAACTCGGCGTTGGCCTGCTCCAGGTCGAGCATCGATTCATACGGCACGTTGGCCTCGGCGAGCAGCACGTTCATGTGCCCCGGCATGCGGCCGGCGACGGGATGGATCGCGTATTTCATCGTGATGCCGCGCGCTTCGAGCAGCCGGGCAAGCTCCGCCACCGCGTGCTGCGCCTGCGCCACCGCCATGCCGTAACCGGGCACCACGATCACCAGGCCCGCCGCCTCGAGCTGGATCGCGACATCCTCGGGCGTGACCGTGCGGTGCGTTCCCTTCGGCCCGCCTGCTGCCTGGGCGACCACGCCGCCGACGCCGCCGAACAGCACGTTCATCAGTGAGCGATTCATCGCCTTGCACATGATCTTGGTCAGGATGATGCCGCTGGCCCCGACGAGGGCGCCGGTGATGATGAGCAGTTCATTGCGGAGGACGAAGCCGGCCATCGACGCGGCGATGCCGGAGTAACTGTTGAGCAGCGAGATCACCACGGGCATGTCGGCCCCGCCGATGCCAATGACGAGGAGGATGCCCAGCGCGAGCGCGAACACCGCGAGCGGCGCCAGTGTCCAGCCCCACGCCGGCTTGGCGATGAGCAGGCCGCCGAGCACGAGGCAGAGCACGAGCAACCCGGCGATGGCGGGTTTGCTCCAGGAGAACTGCACGGGTCGCGAGGGCGTGATCTTCAGGCCTTCGAGCTTGCCGAAGGCGACGAGGCTGCCGGTGAAGGTGACGCCGCCGACGAGGACGGTGAGCGCGGTGGCGAGGAAATAATTCGCTTGGTACGGCAGGCCCGGGACCTCGCCCACGAGGGTCGCCCACTCCAAACCATCTTTGTTCGCGTAGTCGCCGATGCCGACGAGCATCGACGCGATGCCGCCGAAGCCGTTGAGCAGGCCGACCATCTGCGGCATGTTGGTCATCGGCACCTTGAGGGCGAACCACAAACCGACAGCGGTGCCGATGAGCAGCGCGATGGCGATCCAGATCAGGCTGACCGTCGTGCCGCCGGTCATGAAGAAGAAGGTGGTGACGGCGGCGATGAGCATGCCCAGCGCCGAGACCGCGTTGCCGCGTGCAGCGGTTTTCACCTTGCCCAGCATCTTCAGGCCGACGATGAAGCACACCGCCGCCGTGAGGTAAGCGAGGTTGATCCAGTCGGCGCGTTGGAGGGCAAGGGTGAGCATGGGTGTTTTCGTAGCACCATCCCGACAGGGTGGTGCCGTGCGTTAACGATCATCGTGCGTGCATCGAATCATTTGGAATCTTTCTTTCACACTGATCTCGGCAACCCCGCAGGTCGTGGACGAAGGCACCACCCTTTCGGGATGGTGCTATTGCTTCTTCGACTTGAACATCCGCAGCATCCGGTCGGTCACGACGTAGCCGCCGACAACGTTGATGGTGGCGAAGACGATCGCGAGGAAGCCGAGGATGACGCCGAAGCTGGCGAAGGTGTCGTTGAAGGAGCAGATCAAAGCCCCGACGAGGGTGATGCCGCTGATGGCGTTGGACCCGCTCATCAGCGGGGTGTGCAGCGTCGCGGGCACTTTCTGGATCAGCTCGACGCCGAGAAAAATGGCGAGGGTGAAAATGACGATGTGGGTGATGAAGTGTTCCATGGGTTTTACTGCCCTCCCTTTTAGCAGGGCTTTGCGTAATCACGGCGAATATCGGCCGCCTTTGTCTTAACCGCGAAGCGGTGACATACCGTAGCCCCCGGCGTAAGCCGGGGGATCATGCGAGGCGGGGCCTTGAGCCCCGAAGGGGCGACACTTGGTGGGTGTCGCCCCTGCGGGGCTTAACGGGTTCCCTCCGCCTTCCCACGGGCTTACGCCCGTGGCTACGGTGATGTCACCGCTTCGCGGTTGAGAAACAAGGAGTTCCGGCGATCACGCAATACCCTGCTCCGAGGGAGGGGAGTTGCCCACCGCCTTGCTCACCATCTCATTCACGACCGCGCCGCCGTGGGTGATGCACGCGCCCTTCTGGATTTCATCCGCCAGATTGATCGTTACTTGTCCGCCCTTGGCAATCTCGCCCAGGAACGCGAGCATGTTGTTGCCGTAGGCCAGGCTGGCGTCGACGCTCAGGGTCGATGACAGGTTCAAGGGGCCGTCGATCAGCACGCCATTGGCCGTCGTGTACCGCTCACCAGGCTTGGTCAGCTCGCAGTTGCCGCGACCGGCATCGGCGTCGGCGGCGAGGTCGATGATCACGGAGCCCGCCTTCATCTGCTCGACGACCTCGCGCGGGATCAGCAGCGGCGGGGCCTTACCGAACACCGCGGCCGTGGTGATCACGCAGTCGGCGGCGATCACGTGCTTGCCCATCAGTTCCGACTGCCTGCGGCGATCCTCTTCGCTCAATTCCTTCGCGTACCCCCCCGCCGTCTGGGCATCGCCCATACTTCCGGGGGGCAGCGGCAGCTTCACGAACCGGGCACCCAGGCTCTTGACCTGCTCCTCGACGACCGCGCGGACATCGAACGCCTCGACGACCGCGCCCAGCCGGCGGGCCGTGGCGATCGCCTGCAAACCCGCGACGCCGGCGCCGATGACGAACACCTTCGCCGGCGAGATCGTGCCCGCCGCCGTGATCATCATCGGGAACATCCGCGGGCTGACCGCCGCCGCCAGCAGCACTGCCTTGTAGCCCGCCATGTTGGCCTGCGAGGAGAGCACGTCCATCGACTGGGCCCGCGTGGTGCGCGGGAGGAAGTCGAGCGAGAACGAAGTGACGTTGCGGGCCGCCAGCGTGCGCACCAGGTCCGCGCGCTTCAGCGGCGCGAGCATGCCCACCAGCACCGCGCCCTCGCGCATCCGCTGCGCCTCGGCCACCGTCGGCGGCTGCGTGACGACGGCGATGTCGGCCTGCGACCAGATTGATTCCGCTTCGCCATCACCGACGAGCTGCGCCCCGGCTGTCACATAAGCGGCATCGGCGTGATGCGACCCGACGCCCGCGCCGGTCTGCACCACCACCGCCGCGCCCCCCGCGACGAGCTTTTTCACCGCCGCCGGCGTGAGCGCGACGCGGCGTTCGTTCTGATCGGTCTGACGCGGGACGGCGATCTTCATCGGTAATGGAAAAGGTTAACCGAAAGCGGGGAAGGCGTCAGGTGGAAAGCGCCTTGGGAGGGCGAGGCTCCCGCCGAGCCGTTCGTTTCCTCGCCTCGAAAGGCGAGGAAACGAAATCGGCGTGGCAATGTTCTGAAGAGTCCGACAGCCCACGCGTGCGTTTCGATCGCTTCCGCCCGAAGACGGGCCTTCGCGATCGAACGGCTCGGCGGGAGCCTCGCGCTCCCAAACGTCCCCCGGACACGTTCACTTTCCGGGCTTCGTCGCCGACACCGGCACCTCACAGAACGTCAGCGCGGCCAGGCCGTTCTCGCCGCGCAGCAGCGTCTTCTGGCTCCACGATTTGCTGTCGAGATAGGTGATCTTCGCCGCCGTTGTCGTCGCCGCCAGCTTGAGCGTGAGCACGTTGCCGGAGACAGCCCCGGTGGTGAACTTGGCCGCGTCGTTCAGATAGAACTGGCCGAGCAGCGAATCGTCCCACTTCACGGGCTGATCGAACTCCAGCGCGAGCTCGTTCTTTTGCGGGCTCGTGAAATGAGCGTGGTGCAGGTTCGGCGGCGTGATCGAAGCGGTCGGCGCGACACCGAAATAATCGCGCTCGATGAGCGGAACGATCATGCGGGCGAACTCGGCGTACCCGGCCGCGGGGAAGTGGCAGCCGCCGGGCGGGTCGATGCCGAGCGTCGACATCAGGCTCAGGTTCGAGAACGCCGTGGGCAGGTTGCGCTGCACCTCGCGCAGGTGATTGTCGGAGCCGATCACGCCCATCGAGCACGACTTCGGCCAGATTTGAAAGACGTAGTAATGCTGGATGTTCGGGAGGTCCTGCTTCCACGCGGCGGCGAGGTCGATGAAATACGGCCGATAGGTTTCGTAACCGAACCCGCCGGTGGGGCCATCAGCGCCCTGATCGTTCTCGCCCTGATGCCAGAGCACGCCGCGGATCCCGTGCGTCAGCCGGGCCTCGCGGATGCGCCACAGCGTCCGGCCATAAATCGTCGTCATGTCGGCCGGGTCCTGCGGGTTGCGCTGGTGCTGATCGATGCGCGTGCCGCCGACGGCGCCGTTGATCAGGCAGATCGGAACCTTGTGCTTCTCGACAAGACGCCGGCCGAGTTCCATGCCCCAGTACCCGACCTGTAGCTTCTCCGCGTCCCGGCTGCGGTGCGTCGCGTCGCCCCAGATGCGCACGCCTTTCGCGCTGCCGGACATGCTGCCGAACGAACGAATCCACTCGCTGCGGAAGGTCGGATCGTCCTTGCCGAAATCGGTGGCCACCGCGTTGGACTGGCCTTGAATCAGGAACGCATCGCCGCACACGATGTTGTTCACCGTGTGAAGCACCGTCTCCTTGCCGGCCATCGTCGCGCCGAACTCAACCTTGTATTTGATGAGCCCGGGCTTGAGCTTCACGGACAACGCGTAAGCCTTGTCGGCAGTCATCTTGCCGGTCTCGGTCTTAACGAGCTTGCCATCGGCGTAGAGCTTGAGGAACACGACATCGGCGGGCTGATCGAGCGTGCCGTTGTAATGAAGCGTGCCTTCGTTCGTTGCGTCGCGGGCATAGAACTGATTGTCCTCGGGCTTCTCATCGGCGGCCGGGGTTCGCGCGACCCATGCATCGCGGGCGGGTTCGGTCACCGCGATCTGGATCGACTGCGTCACCGGCTGGCCGCCGTTGTGGATCGTGGCGGTGACGGTGAGCGTGCCGCTGTTCTGGCTCCGGGTGAGGATCAGCTTGCCCGGCGCGATTTCCTTGATGACGGCGATGTCGCCGGCCGACCAGGTGTAATGCAGCTCGCCCGCGCCGGCGGCCTGCATCGCGCTCTGGTTCGCGACCTGCGCCGCCACTTCGATCGTCGAGCGGCCGTCCCACGCCGCGGGGCCACGCAGCGTGAACACCGGCTCGGGCACCGCTTCCTTGATCGTGATGGGAATCTCTTTCGTCTTCACTTCGCCCGCGCCGATCGCCTTAAAGATCAGCGTTGCCGCCTGGTCGCCGGTCACACGGCCGGCGTCGAAGGTGTAATTGAAGCGGTCGACCGCAACGAGCGTTTCGCTGCCGCCGCGCTTGAGCGTCCAGTAGATTTTCTGCGCGCCGCCGGCCTGTGCCGACACCTTCACGCTCGCGCCTTCCACCACCTCGATCTTCGCAGGCGAAACGGTGAACGCATCGCCGGGCTGCACCACCGGACCGACGGCCGTTTGCAGCGGCCTCTGGTTTTCGTATTCGAGCCTGACCCAATCCGCCGAGCGGGCGACGCTGGAGATGCGCACCTCGTCGATGTCGCCGACGAAGTCGTAGTTGTGGTACCAGCCGCCGATCCACAGGCGGGCGGGCGTCTTGATGTTCAGCGCCGGCTTCGCGGAGCCGTCGAGCTTGCCGTTGATGTAGACCCTGCCCTCACCGTTGCCGTAGGTGTGCACGACATGAATCCACTGCGACATGGGCAGCAGGCTGTCGCTCTTCACGTCGGAAAAGTCGCTGTCGATTTTGATGTGCGGCGGGCTGCGGAAGAGCATGCGGACCTTGCTGCCCCGGCCGCCGCCCTCGTTGCCCCAGCCGATGATCGTCGTGTTGGGCTTGGCGGTGCGGAACCAGGCCTGCGTGCTGTGCGCGGCGGCGCCCGTTGGATAGTTCGGAATCTTGTCGCCGCAGAAAATGCCCTGTTTACCGGGGAAATGACGGGCTGATCCGATCATCCCGGCCGTGTCGGTGGTGCCGACATCCTTCGATTCGAGCGTGCGGACTTCATCCGTCACGGGGCCGTTCATGTGCCAGACGCTTAAGTAACCGTTCGACTCATTGAACACCGCCTTGCCGCTGGAAGTACTCGCGGCGTCGGCGTTGCCCCAATGCAGCGTAATGGGCTGGCGGGCGTTGCCCTTGATCGTCGGGATGCGCACCCAGATGCTCGCGTGTCCGCTCGTTGCGTCCCATGCTTCGATCTGATGCGCGAGCGGTGCGCCATCGGGGGAGGAGAGGCGGAGGTCGTCGCCGCCGGGTTTCGCCTGCGAAAAATCGAAGAAATCCTTGTGCAGGCGCACCAGCAGCGGGAAGTCGGCCAGCGTCGTGGAGGCCGGAAGATCGGCACCATCGGGGGTGGTGAGAATGTGAACCACGCCGGAGTGCCGCCACTTGGCGACGGGCGGTGCTTGATCGACGGCATTGGCCGCGGCTGTGAAGACGAGGAACATGAACCCAAGCGATGGCAGGATACGGAGTGACGTCAAGAGATCGTTCCTTTCAGCGTGATGGGTAACTGTACCTCCGGGAGCACCAGCCCGGCAGGGTGGTGCTGGTGAAGGTGTGCTGCGCGCGACATTCATCTGCTGCGAGATCGACCGATTCGGGTGCAACACAGCAACCCTTCACCAAAGGCAGCCTTGCGGCATTATGCTCCCAGGGGCACGCCGATGTACATGCGATTGTCCTGAAGAACAACGTGTTGCTCGGGCGATTGCATGGAGACGCTCGACGGTGCCACGGGTCGGCTTTGCGACCCGTGTTTGGCGGCGTGCGTCAACACGGGTCGCCGAGCCGACCCGTGGCACCGGTACATGCGATTGTCCTGACATGTTGCTGCATGAAATCCCCGCCCTCTGCGTTAACATGTAAGTCCAATCTCGTCGGGAGCCGCGGGCATGAACCGTTCCTTCCTTTTCATTGCTTTGATTCCGGTCCTGGCCGCCGCCGCCGGCGCCGGGGCGGCCGGCGACAAATTGACCCCAGCGGAGACCGAGTTTTTTGAGAAGAGGGTGCGGCCGCTGCTCGCCCAGCATTGCTACCAGTGCCACGCGGCCGACGCCGAGAAGGTCAAGGGGGAACTGCTGCTCGACACGGCGGACGGCGTGCTGGCGGGCGGGGTCTCCGGGCCGGCGATCGTGCCGGGCAAGCCGGAGCAGAGCCTGCTGATCAAGGCGGTGCGCTGGGCGGATAAAGACACGCAGATGCCGCCGAAGACGAAGCTGAGTGATGAGCAGATCGCGGTGCTGGTGCAGTGGGTGAAGATGGGCGCGCCGGACCCGAGGCATGAGAGTGGAAAGCCGGCTCGGCAGGTCGGGCCAAGCATTGAGGATGGCAGGAACTTCTGGGCGTTCCAGCCGGTGAAGAAGCCAGTGGTGCCGGCGGTGAAGGACGCGGCCTGGCCGCGCGGCGACGTCGACCGGTTCATCCTCTCCGCCCTCGAAGCGAGAGCGATCAAGCCGGCCCGCGATGCCGACCCGCACACGCTGATTCGTCGCACGCACTTCGACCTAATCGGCCTGCCGCCAACGCCCGGCGAAGTCGATGTGTTTGTGCGCGAATGGGAGTCGGAGCGAGCGCGGGGATCGAGCGCGACGCCCGCCGCCTACATGCGCCTCGTCGATCGCCTCCTCGCCTCGCCGCGGTTCGGCGAGCGCTGGGGCCGGCACTGGCTCGACGTGGTCCGCTTCGCCGAGTCGACCGGCATGACGCGAAACTATCCATACCCCTTCGCCTGGCGGTACCGCGATTACGTCATCGATGCGTTCAACAGCGACAAGCCCTACGACCGATTCGTGATGGAGCAGATCGCCGGCGACCTGCTGCCCGCCCCGCCCGGCGAAACGCAGGCGGCGAAGGAGCAGCGGCTGGTTGCGACCGGTTTCCTCGCGCTGGGGCCGAAGGACCTGAACGAACGCAATGCGCTTCAGTACACGATGGACACCGTCGACGAGCAGATCGATGTGCTCAGCCGGTCGATGCTGGGCCTGACCGTGAGCTGCGCCCGCTGCCACGACCACAAGTTCGATCCGATCCCCACGACGGACTATTACGCGCTGGCCGGCGTATTCCGCTCCACCGAAATGCTGTCGGGCTACGCCAGCCGTCAGGGCGGCGGCAACAAGCTGGCGCTGGGCAACCTGATCGCGCTGGATGGATCGCAGGGCGCGGCGGCATCGTTGCCTGCCGACGAAAAAGCGGACGAGGCGGTGGCATCGCTGAAAAAGCAGTTGACCGCGGTGCGGCAGCAACTGAAAAAGACCGAGGCGAACAAGGTGAGCCTGAAACCGGGCAAGGCCAAGGGCAAGGACCGGGACCAGGACGGCAAGGCCGACAAAGCTGAAACGCGCGAGGCGAACCTGACGAAACGGATCGCGGACCTGCGGATGCAGGAAACACTGCTTGAGGCACAGCTGCAGAAGAAGGGCAAGCTGGCCGGCAAGGCAGGGAAGAACGCGAAGGAAGACGAAAGCGCCGGAACCGACGGACCCTTCGCAATGGGCGTCCGCGACGGCAAGGCGACCGACAGCGTGATCTTCCTGCGCGGCGAGGTCGAGAAGCCCGGCCGCAGCGTGCCGCGCGGGTTCCTACAGGTCATCGCACCCACGCCAACGATTCCCGCCGGCGCTTCGGGCCGGCTGCAACTGGCGACATGGATCGCCTCGCCGGACAACGCGCTGACGGCGCGGGTCATGGTCAACCGCGTCTGGCAGCACCTCTTGGGCGACGGCCTGGTGCGCAGCGTCGACAACTTCGGCGCCACCGGCGAGCAGCCGTCAAACTCCGCGCTGCTCGACCACCTCGCCGCCGGCTTCATCGAAGGGCACGCCCAATCCAAGGCCGCGCCTTGGTCGGTGAAGTCGCTGATCCGCGAGGTCGTGCTCAGCCGGACGTATCAACTCTCCAGCGCCCACGACGAGGCGAGCTTCAACAAGGACGCCGACAACCGCCTGTTCTGGCGGCAGAATCAGCGGCGACTCGAAGTGGAAGCGATCCGCGACGCCATGCTTCAGGTCAGCGGCAAGCTCGACGTCACGCGCCCGGCCGGCTCGCCCGTGTCGAAACTCGCGATCGGCGAGATCAACAACGCGAAGAAAGGCGGCAGCACGCTCGGCGCGGTCGATGGCGCCCTCCGCCGCAGCGTCTACATGCCCATCATCCGCTCCGCCCTGCCCGGCATGTACGAACTCTTCGACTTCGCCGAGCCCAGCCTCGTCACCGGCGAACGCGACGTCACCACCGTCGCCACCCAGGCGCTCTTCATGATGAACAGCACGTTCGTCATCGAGCAGAGCAGGGCGTTTGCTGACCGGCTGCTCGCGGAGAAGCGCGTGGATGATCTCTCGCGCGTCGATCTCGCTTACCGCCACGCCCTCGGCCGAACCGCGACCAGCGCCGAGCGCGAGCGTTCGCTGCGGTTCATCAGCGCGTACAGCAAGACCGACAAGACCGCCGGCTGGGCCGCGTTCTGCCAGGCGCTGCTCGCCTGCGCGGAGTTCCGCTATCTCAACTGACTTGTGTGCAACATGACGAATCGATCGATCGACACAACGACCACGTCACGAGGAATCGCCATGCCGCAGCAATCATTTTTCTCGCGTCTGACCCGCCGACAGATGCTCAAGTCCGCGTCCTGCGGCTTCGGCTACCTGGCGCTGGCCGGCCTGACGACCGACGCGGCCCGCGTTGCCCACGCCGACGACCGCCACCTCGCAAGCGACTACGGCAGCCCGCTACTCCCCAAGGCCACCCACTTCCCCGCCCGCGCCAAGCGCATCATCTTTCTCTTCATGCAGGGCGGACCGTCGCACCTCGATACCTTCGACCACAAGCCGCTCCTACAGCGCGACGGCGGCGACGCCGCGCCCGCCGGCACCCCCGGTAAGGGCGGCAAGCTCTTCGCCTCCCCCTTCAAGTTCCGCAAGACCGGCCAGTCCGGCATCGAGATCACCGAACTGCTGCCCAACCTCGCCCAGCACGCCGACGACCTGTGCGTCATCAACTCGATGCACACCAACAGCCCGGCCCACCCGCAGGCCACCATCGAGATGCACACCGGCACCTCGCTGTTCGTCCGCCCCAGCGTCGGCGCGTGGGCCCTCTACGGCCTCGGCACCGTCAACCAGAACCTGCCCGGCTTCATCACCATCAATCCGCCCGAACGACTTGGCGGCCCGCAGAACTACGGCTCGGCCTTCCTGCCCGCGTCGTACCAGGGCACCCGCATCGGCGCCGTCCGCGCCGGCAGCGGCGACGACCTGCTCAGCCAGATCATCAAGCCCCGCGCCGACCTCGCCGCCCAGCGGCAACAGCTCGACCTGATCCAGGAAATGAACCGCGAGCTGCTCGATCAATCGCGCGTCAGCGCCGAGCTTGAAGGCGTCATCGAGAGCTACGAACTGGCGTTCCGCATGCAGGCCGCCGTGCCGCAGGTGCTCGACCTATCGAAGGAGTCGGACGCGACGAAAGAGATGTACGGCATCGGGTCAGGGCCGACGAACAACTTTGGCACGCAGTGCCTGATGGCGCGGCGCCTCGCCGAGGCCGGCGTGCGCTACATCGAAGTCTGCCACCAGGGCTGGGACCAGCACAACAACCTGCGCGAACGGCTGCCCGCCAACTGCAAGGCCATCGACCAGCCGATCGCGGCGCTGCTGAAAGATTTGAAACAGCGCGGCCTGCTGGATGACACGCTCGTCGTCTGGGGCGGCGAGTTCGGGCGCACCCCGCAGGGCCAGAACAGCGACGGCCGCAACCACAACGCGGCGGGCTTCTCCATGTGGCTCGCCGGCGCCGGCGTCAAGGGCGGCATGCGCTACGGTGCGACCGACGACTACGGCGGCCGGGCCACCGTCAACAAAGTCCACACCCACGACCTGCACGCCACGCTGCTTCACGTCATGGGGCTCGACCACGAGAAGCTGACCTACAACTACGGCGGCCGGGACTTCCGGCTCACCGATGTCTACGGACATGTCGTCCGCGACATCGTGTCGTAAGCCGGCCGTCCGGCGCAGCCATTGCCGGCACATTTACTACGACTGAACCGGCGGGCAGGAACAGAACAGATTGCGGTCGCCCCAAGGGTTGTCGATCCGGCCAACGTGCGGCCAATACTTGTGCTCCTTCAGCCACGCCGCCGGGAACGCCGCCTGCTCGCGCGAATAAGGATGCGCCCACCTGTCGCTCGCCACCGCCCGCGCCGTGTGCGGCGCGTGCTTCAGCGGGTTGTTCGCGCGGTCGGCGTTGCCTTCTTCGATCGCGCGGATCTCACTGCGAATTGAGATGAGCGCGTCGCACAAGCGGTCGAGCTCCGCCTTCGGCTCGCTCTCGGTCGGCTCGATCATCAGCGTGCCGGGCACCGGGAACGACATCGTCGGGGCGTGGAAGCCGTAGTCCATCAATCGCTTCGCGATGTCCTCGACCTTGACGCCCGCCGGCCCCTCGAACTGCCGGCAGTCGAGGATGAACTCGTGGGCGCACAGACCCGCATTGCCCTTGAAGAGCACGGGGTAATGCTCGCCGAGGCGCTTCGCCATGTAGTTGGCATTGAGGATGGCGACCTGCGTCGCCTTCTTGAGTCCCTCCGCGCCCATCATGGCGATGTAGACCCACGAGATGGGCAGGATGGAGGCGGAGCCGTAGGGCGCGGCGGAGACGGGGCCGACGGGGGATGAGTTCCGAGTTCCGAGTTCGGAGTTCCGAGTTGATGAGACGGAGGTGGTGCCGCTGTCTTTCGACTCGGAACTCGGAACTCCGAACTCGGAACTATTTGGATTCCCCGGCAGGAACGGCGCAAGATGCTTCGCCACGCCGATCGGTCCCATGCCCGGGCCGCCGCCGCCGTGGGGGATGCAAAAAGTTTTGTGCAGGTTGAGGTGGCAGACATCGGCGCCGATGAAGCCGGGGCTGGTCAGGCCGACCTGGGCGTTCATGTTCGCGCCGTCCATGTAGACCTGTCCGCCGAACTGATGGATCGCGTCGCAGACCTCGCGGACGTGCTCCTCGAAGACGCCGTGCGTCGAGGGGTAGGTGAGCATGAGGCAGGCGAGGTCGTCCTTGTGCTCGGCCGCCTTCTTGCGCATGTCGGCGAGGTCGACATTGCCCTGATCGTCGCACTCGATGGTAACGACGTGGAACCCGGCGATGACCGCGGAGGCGGGGTTGGTGCCGTGGGCGCTGACGGGAATGAGGCAGATATTGCGTTCGCCTTCGCCGCGCGATTCGTGGTACGCACGAATCGCCAGCAGCCCGGCGTACTCGCCCTGCGAACCGGCATTGGGCTGGAGCGACACCGCCGCGAAGCCCGTGATCTCCGCGAGCCAGGCCTCGAGCTGGTCGCACATCTGCTTGTAGCCTTCGAGCTGCTCGGCCGGCGCGAAGGGATGAATGCGCCCAAACTCCGGCCAGGTGACGGGGAACATTTCGCTGGTGCCGTTGAGCTTCATCGTGCACGAGCCGAGCGGGATCATCGAGGTGGTCAGCGACAGGTCGCGCGACTCGAGCTTGCGCATGTAGCGGAGGAGCTCGGTTTCGCTGTGGTGAGAGTTGAAGACGGGGTGGGAGAGGAAGGCGGAGGTACGCTTCAACTCGCCATTGAACTCGTGCCTGATGCCGCCGACCAACTCGTCTAAAGCAGGAACTGGGCCTAGCTCTGGATACGCGTCGACAACAGATTGCAAGATGACGCGAACATCATCGAGTGTTGACGTTTCGTCCAGCGTCACTCCGAACACATCATGTCCCGCCTCTCCCGGCTCACCGAGGCGACGCAAGTTGAAGCCGCGGTTCGATGCGGCATCGACGACTGCGTGCGCATCGCCATACGCGTGGACGAGTAGCGTGTCGAAGAATCCCTTGTGGGCAACGGGATGGCGCAGCCGATTAAGACCTGCGGCAAGGATTTCAGAAAGAGCATGCACGCGCCTGGCAATCTTTTTCAACCCCTCCGGCCCGTGATAAACCGCGTACATCGCCGCCATGTTTGCCAAGAGCGCCTGCGCGGTGCAGATGTTGCTCGTCGCCTTCTCGCGCTTGATGTGCTGCTCGCGGGTCTGGATGGCGAGGCGATAGGCGGGATTGCCGTGCGAGTCCTTCGAGACGCCGATGAGCCGGCCAGGCATCTTGCGGACCAGCTCGTTCTTCGTCGCCATGAACGCGGCGTGCGGGCCGCCGGCGCCCATCGGCACGCCGAAACGCTGCGCGGAGCCGACGGCGATGTCGGCCCCGAATTCCCCCGGCGGCTTGATCAGCGTCAGGGCGAGCAGGTCGGTGGCGACGACGAAGAGCGCGTTGCTCTCGTGCAGTTTGTCTGCGAGCTTTTGGAGTTCCGCGGGATTCGTTATGGCGCCTTCGGTGTCGGGGTATTGGATCAGCGCTCCACACAGACCCTTGGACAGGAGTCCATGGGCTTTTGTGGCGGTGTCAAGCAGTTCCAAAGCAGTGCCGATGTGAAGGATCAAGCCCATCGACTCGGCGCGGGTGCGGACGACGTTAATCGTCTGCGGGTGGCACTTCGCGTCGATGAAGAAATCCTTGCGATCGCTGCGGGCCGAGTGGCACATCGCCATCGCCTCGGCGGCCGCGGTGCCTTCATCGAGGAGCGACGCGTTCGCAACGTCGAGCGCGGTCAGGTCGGTCACCATCGTCTGGAAGTTCAAGAGCGACTCGAGGCGGCCCTGCGAGATCTCCGCCTGGTACGGCGTGTACTGCGTGTACCAACCCGGGTTCTCCAAAATGTTCCGCTGGATCACGGCCGGCGTGATGCAGTCGTAATACCCCATGCCGATGCACGAGCGCATCACCTTGTTCTTCTGCGCGATGCCCTTGAGCTCGCCGAGCAACTCGTGCTCGCCGCGGGTGTGGCTCGCGCCGGGCAGGTCGAGCGGCTTGCGCAGACGAATCGATGCGGGCACGACGGCATCGGTCAGCGCGTCGAGCGAGCCGTAGCCCAGCGCGGCGAGCATCGCGGCGATGTCGCTGTCGCGCGGGCCGAGGTGGCGGTGGACGAAGGTGTCGGAAGGCGCGAGCGGGTCGACGGCCTGGCTGATGGGCGCTGGAGTTGAAGTCATGGCGGGACCGGTCGGCCGGGCGGGGGTGAGGGTG